>JAEEGF010012825.1_pt1 | contig 12490 bp, 7 predicted proteins | sample 9134171 | NCBI WGS metagenome assembly JAEEGF01 (sample SAMN16246542, study PRJNA631951) | gut metagenome | biome: gut microbiome; feature: rumen; material: AP-attached | host: Bos | place: Iran: Karaj | collected 2018-10 | reverse complement strand
GCACATATTCAAGGAAGGCTCATTCTATAGGGCATACGAGTGGAGCGCGTGGCTCTACAAGATGTGCTTTGTCGAAATGAAGGTGACGCATCGCCTTTTGAAAAGCAGCGATGACATTGTTTTTGTGGGTTTCCCCGTGACAAGTGCCGACAAGTATCTGCCAGAAGGAGCAACGGCAAAATCGACAGACGACAAGTATTGCGAGATAACACTGCCAATGAGCGTTTTTCCGTCCGATGCCGACATGGAGGCGTTGCAGACCGACTATGCCAACTGGAAGCAGTGCCAGCCAATGACGGAAGCTTCGAAGAAAACCATGGCGGAGGAGAAACGGCTTGCCGAAAAGAATGCACACCCGCGCCTCACCGATGTGATGGTCGAGATTCTTGCCTATCCTGTAGAACAGCGCACGCCAATAGAATGCATGATGTTCCTTTCGGAGATAAAACAAAAGATTTCGGAAATAATTTAACAATTGACAATTAAATCTGTAGCGGTGCAATGCATTGCGCCGCTACAATTTTTCAAATCGAATCATCGAATTTTCAAATCATTTCACCCCCCCTTGAATACAAAACAGGAGAACAAAGATAAGTTCATAGGCGGTCGGCCCACATCGCAAAAGTGGGATAGCACCGATGGGGTCGTTGGCTTGCAACAAGGCATTCCTTTGGCCTCGAAAACAACAGTACCGCTGACGCAAACAAGTTGTATCTTTCTGCCCGCTGCTGGCAACCGCAACGATAGTAGTCTCAACAATGCCGGTTCCAACGGCAACTACTGGTCGAGTTCGCTCAACTCTAGCAATACCAACAACGCGTGGAACCTCAACTTCAATTCTGGCAATTGCAACATGAACAACAACAACCGTTACAACGGGCAATCCGTTCGCGCTGTTTGCCAGTCCCAGCACTTATCATTCGCCTCTGTTTTTCGCTTGACAAGGGAATTGCTTCTTGCCGACCTCTACGAAGCCTACTACGATGCACGCCGTCACAAGCGCAACAAGCCTTATCAGAAGCGTTTCGAGGCAAACCTTGATGAAAATTTGAACGAACTCTGCGACGAACTTTTTTCACGCACCTACAAGCCGCGACCGTCCACCTGCTTCATTATCACCGACCCCAAGAAGCGCGAGGTTTTTGCCGCCGATTTCCGCGACCGCATTGTTCACCACCTGTACTACAACTATATGCACGAAATGTTTGAGCGCACTTTCATTCACGACACCTACAGTTGCATAAAGAAGCGTGGCACGCATTACGGCATTGGGCGGCTCGAAAGCCATATCCGCAAGGAAAGTCAAGGTTTCACTGTGCCATGCTATGTGATGAAAATGGACATACGCGGATATTTCATGCACATCGACCGTCACCGTCTGCTTGGCATTTGCAACGAAAGCATTGACAAGATGGCGTGGCACCGCGTGTCGAAGCACAGGCGCGAAAGATGGTTTGAGGTTGTTGACATTGATTTTGTCAAGTATCTTACAGCCGAGATTGTTATGCTCGACCCGCTTGTCGGTTGCCGTGTAAAAGGTGACTTGTCCGATTGGGACGACCTTCCGCACGACAAGAGTCTGTTCCATACGCCCCAAGGTTGCGGACTGCCGATTGGCAACCTTACCTCGCAACTTTTCAGCAATGTGTATCTCAATGTGCTCGACCAGTTTATGAAGCGCGAACTGAAATGCCGCCATTATGGTCGCTATGTGGATGACTTTTATGTCGTCGGTGCCGACCGCAACTGGCTGTTGTCGATTGTGCCTAAGGTCAGGCGTATGCTGTCGCAGCGGCTTGGGCTGGATTTCCACGATGGCAAACTGGAGATTGTGTCGGTTTGGCATGGTGTGGAGTTTGTCGGTGCGTATGTGAAGCCTTTTCGCAGGTATGCAAGCCGTTCGTGCGTTGGGCGTATGCGGCAGAAATTGAAATTGTTAGCCCAAAGTGTTTGCGAAAAGTGGGTGAACTCCTTGAACTCGTTCTGCGGAGTGCTTTCGCACGGCAGCAATTATAGGTTGCGAATGAGGCTTTTTCTTGATGAAAATCCAGCATTTTTCCGTTACGGATATTTTGATGCAGGAATACATAAGTTTTTACGATTTTGAATGTTCTTGCTCGTATAATTTGCTTGTATTCAATAAAATATATGTATTTGCTGTTTTTCAATACTGAGGAATTCTGTCATTTTAAGGAGATTTCTCCACTTTTGAATTCGGCATTTGTAATGCTCAACACACAAAAAAGGCTGCCCAAAATCTTTTCGGACAGCCTTAACAAATGATTTTTAACCTTAAATTTATATCCACATTATAAGCTTCGAATCCTGCTTGTACGGCAGAAGGTCGTTCTTTGCGTAGGCGCGGATTGCGTAGTTGTAGATTCCGGTCTTGTGCGGTGCGCCTTCGATGCGGAATACTGCAATCTTGCCGTTGCATTCCTTCAGCTTGAACGGCATCTTTTCGTCGATGACTATTGAGCCGTCCTGCTTCTTCGAAACTGCTATTGCTTCGATACCTATGTCGTTGGGTGACAAACGGTTGAGGTTCAAGGTGATTTCTCCGTAAGCATCCTGCGGATTCTCGAACTCGGTGGTGTGGAAGTCTATCTTCAGCACTTCGATGAAGTTCCAAGCGCGTGCAGCCTTCTCCTTCCAGTTTACAATCTCGAATACCTTTGCGTAGTCGTTTTCTGCCAGTTCGGTCGAGCGCTTGTAGAGCTTGCCGTAGAACCTGTCCTTGTAGTCGTCAATCATACGCTTTGTGGTGAACATAGGTACAATCTCGGCAATCGACTTCTTGATGCACTTAACCCAGCGGTGAGGAATACCGTCTTCGCTGCAGTCGTAGAACATCGGTACAATCTCGTTTTCGAGCATATTGTAGATTGTCTGCGTGTCGAGTTCGTTCTGGAAGTCCTGGTTTTCGTAAACGCGTTCCTGTGGCAATGCCCAGCCTGCGCCTTCGCGGTAGCCTTCAACCCACCATCCGTCGAGTACGCTGAAATGCAGTGCGCCGTTCATTACGGCCTTCATACCGCTGGTTCCCGATGCTTCGAGCGGACGGGTAGGGGTGTTCATCCAGATATCGACGCCCTGTACGAGTTTCTTTGCCAGACCTATGTCGTAGTCTTCGATGAACAAAATCTTGCCTAGGAATTCCGGACGCTTCGAGAATTCAACGATTCTCTTGATGAGGTCTTGTCCTGCGCCATCGTTCGGGTGAGCCTTTCCTGCAAAGAGTATCTGTACAGGCATCTTCGGATTGTTGAGGATTGCGGCAAGTCTTTCGGGGTTGCGGAACAGCAGGTCGCCACGCTTGTAGGTTGCAAAACGACGTGCGAAACCGATTGTAAGTACCTTTTCGTCAAGCTTTTCGAGTACGGTGACCATATTGCTTGGCGATTCGTAGCTGCGTATCCAGTTTTCGCGAACGCGGTTCTTCACATAGTTGATGAGGCGTGTGCGTTGCAGCTTGCGGATATCCCAGATGTCGGCATCGTCAACATTGTTGATTTTTTCCCAGTATTTCGGATTCGACATGTCCGACATAAAGCCGTCGCCGAAGGTAGTTTCGTAAAGTTTTTGCCAGGTCTTCGATGTCCATGTCTGGTAGTGAACGCCGTTGGTAACATATCCCACATGGTTTTCTTCGGGGAAGTAGCCGTTCCACAGCGGAGCGAACATTTTTTGCGATACGATTCCGTGCAACCACGAAACGCCGTTTACTTCCTGCGAAATGTTTGCTGCCAAGTAGCTCATCGAGAACTTGTCGTTGGGGTTGAGACGGCCGAGCGACATCATCTTGTCCCAGGTTATCTTGAGACGGTCCGGGTAGTGCGACATGTAGGTACGCAGCATATTTTCCTCGAATGCGTCGTGTCCTGCCGGAACTGGCGTGTGGGTAGTGAACAAAGTCGATGCCCTTACGATTTCCAGTGCTTCGTCGAACTTGAGGTTGCGAGCCGAAATGAGGTCGTTGAGTCTTTCGAAACCGATGAAAGCAGCGTGACCTTCGTTGCAGTGGTAGATGTCTGGTTTCTGACCGAGAGCCTTGAGTACGCGGGTACCACCGATGCCGAGAATCATTTCCTGTTTGAAACGGAATTCCCAGTCGCCACCATACAGACGCGAGGTTATCAGCTTGTCTTGGTCTTGGTTGTCAATATCGTCGGTATCAAGCAAGTACAGAGGAATACGACCAACATTTGCTCTCCAGATCTTCACATAAACATTTCGTCCGGGGAATCTTACGACGATGCGCTTCTGTACACCATTCTCATCGAGTTCTGGAACAACTGGTATCTTGTTGAAATCCTGTGCGATATAGTTGGCTTGCTGCTTGCCTTCGAGGGTTATTGTCTGCTTGAAATAGCCATACCTATATAATAAGCCGATACCAATCATGTTGGTGTTGGTGTCGCTGGCTTCCTTCAGGTAGTCACCTGCGAGGATTCCAAGACCACCCGAGAAAATCTTCAGGTTGTCGTGCAGACCGTATTCCATGCTGAAGTATGCAATCTGCGGAGCCTTCTTGTCCTTTGCCGCTTCCATGTATTTCTTGAAGTTGCCGTAAACGCGGTTGTAGAGCTGGCAGAATTCGTTGTCGTTCTCGAGTTCCTTCATGCGGTCGATGGAAATTTCCTCGAGGAAAACTCTTGGGTTGTACCTCTTTTCGCGCCACAGGTCGGCATCGATGCGCTTGAACATTGCCGATGCTTCGTAGTTCCAAGTCCACCAGAGGTTGTTGGCTATTTCCTGCAGACCTTCAAACTGCTTCGGGAGGTCCGACTTTATTTCTGCCTGACGCCAGATAGGTGAAGTTTCCTTCGGCATAATCGTGCGCTCTATCTTGGTGTGCTGCATCCTGTAGTTTATTGCTTCGGCGCGTTCTGCAATCTTGCTCTTTGCTATTGCGTATGCTTCGATGTACTTTTCTACCAGAGATCTCCACAGAGCCTTCTTCGATGCTGCTGTTGCTGCTTCCGAAACTTTCTTGCGGCTGTCGGCATCGAGGTTTGCAAAGTAAGCCATGCGTTCCGCCAAGTTGGCTACAACTTCGTCGTTGTTGTCTTCGTTGCGGTCGATTACGGTTACGCAGTTGTCGAATCGGTCAATGTTCTGCTTCGACCACATTCCAAATCCCGACAAGGATGTCGTTATTGTAGGAACGCCGAATGCAATACTTTCGAGTGGAGTGTAGCCCCATGGCTCGTAGTACGAAACAAATGCCGTCAGGTCGATGCCTTGCAGAACATCGTAGTATTTCATGTTGAAAACGCCGTCGTCGCCATTCAGGTATGATGGAACGAACACAACTTTAACTTTGTTTTCTGGACGGTTTGTAAGTCCGAGGCGTTTCAACTGGTTGAGAATCGGGTCGTATTCGGCATCGTGAAGTCCGTGGGTGAGGTTTCTGTTCTCGATGGTTGCGTTTTCGCCGTTGAGTGCAGCAAGAAGGCTCTTCTGCGGACCGTAGTTGTTGCCTGGAACGAGAATGTAAGCAAGTATTTCACGGTTGACATTTGGATTGTGGTTAAGCTTGTCGAGTGCGTCAACGAAAATGTTGTAGCCCTTGTTGGTGTATTCGTAGCGTCCCGAAGTTGCGATAATCAGCGGATCTTCCTTGAATTTGTAAGAAGTAAGCTTTTCGGCTACATCAATCATCTTCTGGCGAGCCTTGCTGCGAATCTTGGCTGCTTCTTCTGCCTTCGGAATGAAGTCGTCCTCGAATCCGTTCGGAGTTACCACGTCGGCGGGTTTGGTGAGCAGTTGAGCGCACTCCGACTGGGTAATATCGCTTACGGTAGTGAAGACATCAGCGTTGATTGCGCTTATCTTTTCAAGGCTGTGCTTTGAAATTATGTTGAACTGGCGAGCCATATTTTCGCCGTTGTAGTTTGCAAGGTCCTTGTACAGCGGAAGTCCGTTTCCTGCTATCGAACGACCTATTGCTGTTGCATGGGTTGTGAAAGCCGTTGCAATGTGCGGAGCGTTCTTCTTCAGGTAGAGGATACCTGTTCCGGTCATCCACTCGTGGAACTGGGCGAGGATAGCATCGTTTGCCGAGAGGTTGAAGTCGCAGAAACTTTCGATAACCTTACCGGCGGTATAACCGAACAGTGCGGGTTCGATGTAGTCCCACTGACCCGACAGCGAGTCGAGCTTGTAGTCTTCCCAGAAGTCGGCGAAAATCTTGTCCTTTTCGCTGATGAAATCGGTGAAACTGATGAGGATTACCTTTGGACTTCCGCAGATGTTCCAGCGGCCGGTACGCACGCGCAGACCAGTCGATGCAGCATACTGCTTCCATTCAGCGAAGAGAGCAGGCTCCTCGATGAACTCGGAGTTTTCGTTTGTTCCGTATGTGTCGGGGCCGATGAAGATGAGGTCGCCGCAGCGTTCCGACAGTGCCAATGATTTTGTTGAAATTACGGTATGGATACCACCTACCTTGTTGCAAACTTCCCAACTTACTTCGAAAATGTAGTCGAGATTAAGAGTATTGTTCATATATGAATTATTTTTTGATAAACGATATTTTTTAGGTCAACAAAGATAATGAAATTTTAATGAATACAAATGACCTTGTAGTTATTTTTTTGATATTTTTTTAGGTTCGAATGTGTTGTTGAAAAAAAATATGTCAAGGTTTGGCTAGTTGCATATATTTGTTTATCTTTACATTTTGATTGCTTTTGTTTAATTTGCTGAAACTCAAATGCATTTTTGCAAAACATACGGCTGTTGGCAATTGGACTTGATGTTTTCGTCTATAGGATATGGTAGCGGATTATGCAAAAGATTTATTAACAAGTAATGGAATACTGTATGAAGAGACTTTTTGTTTTAACTATATGCATGTTGGTGAGTGTGTCAATGTTTTCGCAGACAGTGACGCTAAGTTTTACCGGTCGCGGTAGTGGAGGAGTAGTTACAGAAGAAAGGTATCAGCAGATTGATAGTCTGAAGATTAGCGATATTACACGGCAATGGGAGCAGATGATTTATTATCCCGATACGGTAGTGTTGTTGGAGGCGCTTGCTGTTCCGATGCTTAATGTGAAGCAGTCGGGTTTGGAGCAGAATGTGCCTAATCCGTTCAATTGTGTTACCGAAGCCATGTTAAACTTGTACGAAGGTGGCAATGTGACATTACAAGTGTTTGATGCAGGAGGCAGGGAGTACCTCTCGTATAATGGAAAGTTGCCTGCTGGCGAACATCTTTTCGAAATAACACTGGCTATTCCTCAGACATATTTCCTGACAGCCGTGACAAGCACCGGAAGACACATGGTCAAGATGGTAAACCTTGGAAGTTGCGGGGTCAACAGCATGGTGCTAAAATCGAGTTCCGACATTACTGTTAGCTCGAAGGCCGTTGTAGCTAACGAATTCGACTTGGGCGACGAGATGGAATATCAGGCATACACGACATATAATAATATTGTTTTTGATGCAACTTTGAATCAGGTGCAGAACGATAGCGAGGACATTACCATTCATTTCAATATTCCGTATTGCCGCTATACTATGAATGTCGACAAAAGATACGGATGCGATTTTTATGAGCTGAATGGCGTAACTTATTATGAAAGCACTAGTCGCGCGGCAACTTTAAATCTTACGTCAGCTGGTGGTTGCGACAGTGTTGTAGTCATAGATGTAATAATTGACCATCCAACACGGACAGAGGAAAGTATAACGGCTTGCCAGTCTACTTATTGGAATGAAATAAGTTGTACCACAACAGGTGATTATGTTGCGGAACTTATATCGCGTGGCGGTTGCGACAGTATTGTTACCTTGCATTTCACTAGGGCAGACAGTATTGTGAATCATATTTATGAGTCGGACTGCTACAGCGCTACATGGAACGGCGAAACTTTCTATGAAACAGGCGATTATGTCCGACATTTCCAGACGCAGTACTGGTGCGACAGCATTGTGCATTTTCACTTTACAAATCTGACCGATGATGTAGTTGATGTTGTGCATGCATGTGACCAGTTCACATGGATAAATGGACGTACATATTATGGAAATAATGATACCGATACGGTGCATCTCATTAACCAGCACGGTTGCGACAGCATTGTAAGGCTAAATTTGACTCTCAATCGCACGGGCTTTACCAGAGTCGATAGGTTGGCTTGCGGACAGTTCGAATTTTATGGACACACTTATACAACATCGGGTACTTATACCGAGACATTGGACAATCCATATACGGGATGTGACAGCATTATAGAGTTGCATCTTACGGTTATTAATGATACAATAGTAGATATATTCGAGGATGCTTGTGATTCTTTCATTTTCGAAGGACAGACATATACGCAGTCGGGAGTGTATGATATTCATCATCATCCGAACAATTATTGTGATAGTATTGTTCGTCTGCATCTTAATATTGGTCACTCAACATATTCGGATCAAACAGAAGTGGCTTGCGATTCGTTTACATGGTTTGGCGAAGAGTACACATCCTCAGGAACCTACGAGCATACGATTCCATTTTCGAATAGTAACGGTTGTGATAGCATAATTAGATTGAACCTTACAATAAATCATTCAGTTACTAGTGACAAAACAATAAATGCTTGCCGTGAGTATAATCTTAATGGAGAACGTATAACGGAATCTTGTACTCGAGTAGTTACATATACTGCAGTAAATGGATGCGACAGTACTGTGACATACACTATTAATATATTTGGTGACATTCAAACTGAATTTACACAATATGCTTGCGGTTCGTTCCAATGGAATGGAGAAACTTTCAATGCGAGTGGTGACTACGAAAGGCATGTGCAACCAGTTTTGTATTGCGACAGTATTGTAACAATGCATCTTTTCATTGGTTCTCCAAATAATATAGAAGATGTGCAGGCTGCTTGTGATTCTTACGTATGGCAGGGACAAACTTATACTACAAGTGGAACGTATACCAAGACATTGACAAACATTTATGGTTGCGATAGTGTTGTAACTTTACGTCTTACAATAAATGATAGCTATAATGTGACGGACACTCGCGAAGCTTGCGATTCCTACGAATGGGAAGGTACTACATACACTACAAGTGGTTCGTACACAAAGACATTGCACTCGGTACATGGATGTGATAGTGTTGTGACATTGAATCTGACTGTAAAATATAGTGTGGAACATGAATTGTGGGATACGGCTTACGGTCCGTTTGATATAAGCGAAGGCAGTATATACGATGTGTTCCGTACGACATATTTGGATGGTCGTTATGATACGTTGGGTCCGAAGATATGGAACGATGTAATGTATACACAGAGTGGTAATTACCAGCAGACATTTACTGCAGCAAACGGTTGCGACAGTATAGTAACCTTGCACCTAGTATATCATGAGCGAGTATACGATACGCGTGATGGCAATACATATCTTTCCATGGAATATGGCAACCAGGTATGGACGACCGAGAATATGAAGTATTTGCCAGATGTGCATAAGGATAGGAGTTCTACTGAACCGAAATATTATGTGTATGGTTATGCCCCAAGTGGGACTCCAAATGTGGGAACAGCTCATAATAGGCAAAACTATACTACATACGGAGTGCTGTACAATTATCCTGCTGCTGCACAGACGGCTTGTCCAGAAGGCTGGCATTTGCCAAGCCAATCGGAGTGGGAGACTCTGGTAACATATTTGGGAGCTCATGGCGAATATTGTGGAACGAATACGGCAAATGTGGCAAAGTCGATGGCTGCAAACGAACTGTGGTCTTCGAGCGGAGTGAATTGTGCTGTGGGAAATAATATGCAGGATAATAATTCGTCTGCTTTCAACGGTAAACCAGGTGGATACTTAGGTTCTGGCAATGGCAATATAACAACAAATTCTTTTGCTCAAATTACTAAAGAAGCCAACTGGTGGACATCTACTTCTGAACAACGTGCACTAATTAAGTATGATTCACCTTCGGTTGTGATCGAATCTAAGGCCCTTACATGGGGATTCAGTGTTCGTTGCGTAAAGGATTAGGAATAATACCAAATTATAAAAATGGGCAGTCGAATGGCTGTCTATTTTTTTTATTGGTAAACAAAAAAGCCACAGAATCTGTGGCTTTTTCGTGGTCCCACTAGGGCTTGAACCTAGGACCCCCTGATTATGAGTCAGGTGCTCTAACCAACTGAGCTATGGGACCTCGTTCCTTTCGGAAACGGACTGCAAAAGTACTGCAAATATTTTATAGTGCAAAATTATTTTCAACTTTTTTTGATAATGTTCGCTGAAAAAATGACAGTCCTTTTATTAATGTTTTACGCAACGCGCTTTTATTGTATATGTTTTTGAGTTGGAAACTAATATTCCATTGCTGAAAATCAAGTTCCACGCATTTCCATAGTCGGGATTTACGTCAAAATAGTAATCCGAAGACCCGTCTGTAGAAAGACTCCAGTACCAACTGTCGGTAAAACCTTTTATCGTATCCTTGTATTGGTATATTTCGACAAGTTCCTCCTTTGTCGGCAAAGACCAGCCTTCGCCTTTGTTTTCGCATTTTTTCTTTGCCTCCGCCCATTTGAATATTCCGTACTCGTCATCAGTTGCAACTTTTAGACCTGATGGCAATTCAATTACATTGTTTTTCTGTGCATAAGTGGCGAATGGAATAATCATCATTAAAATGAAGAATAGCCTATGCATAATTTGCCGATTTATGTGAAAATTAAACCTACTCATAATTATCTAGTTAATAAGTTTCTATTGTGTGTTACCACGATATATCAACGCAATTTTAATGGTTTTATTTTGTACGGGAAAGATTTATTTGAAAAAATGTATTGCGAGGTGCGGGCTATTTAATTGTAAATTCAAACGAAAAAATCAACAAAAAAACTCAATATAACGAATATTCGTATTACTTTTGTCTTTTAATTTAATAAGTAAAGATATGAAGAACATAATTCACTCAGACAATGCGCCTGCAGCAATTGGACCATATAGCCAGGCTGTTGAGGCAAACGGTATGATTTTTATTTCAGGTCAGTTGCCAATTGACCCGGCAACTGGAACAATGCCAGAGGGCATCACGGCACAGACCGAACAGAGCATGAAGAACTTGGAAGCTATCCTTAAGGCTGCCGGCTGTACTTTCGACAATGTTGTTAAGTCAACCTGCTTGCTCGCCGACATGAGCTATTTTGCCGACATGAATGCTGTTTACGGAAAGTATTTCACCGCAAATCCTCCCGCAAGAGCAGCTTTCGCTGTAAAGGAACTCCCTAAGAAGGCTCTTGTAGAAATTGAAATGATTGCTGCTAAGTAGTCGATTGTAGAACTTAAATTTACAGCTTTGAAAATATTTTTAGCATCATCGGGCGACGACAGCGACATCCCTCCGTCGTCCGTTGTCACCGATTTTCTTGGGCGTTTTAATCTTACGCCCGATGTTTTTGTACAGTCTAATCCTGATGTTATATGGTTCCTATCGGGGGGAACCGAGCACAAGGTGCTTGACAGGATTGAATCAAAGAACCGATATTGTTTCCTCGCATCGCGCAACGGCAACTCGTGGGCTGCAGCTACCGAGGTGAAGGCTTATCTTAACGAAAAGGGTATCAATACCAAACTTTTCGATGTGGATAAGTTGCAAAGCCTCAGTGAGTTGGAAAGGTTTCTCATGCCTCCTGCATCCGAAAAAAAGGCAAGATTGGGTGTGATAGGCGGAATTTCCGACTGGCTTGTGTCGAGTATTCCCGATGAGGACTTGCTTGATGATTTGCTTGACATTGAGCTTGTTAACTTTACTTGGGACGAATTCTTGACTTTGCCTGAGGGCGAGGATTTCTGCAATTTCGCAGAAAATTTCGGCAGGTTCGGTCACGAAAGTTTTGCTTCGGAATTGTCGATGGTAAAGAAGTTCGACACGCTCATCAAGCAGAATAACCTCGATGCAGTTACGGTAGGTTGTTTCGGATTGATAGGCAAGGTTGGCAATACGATTTGTCTACCAGTGTCGGCAATGAACGATTACGGTTTCCCAGCAGCTTGCGAAGGCGATTTGTGTTCGGCAACGGGAATGATGATTGTCAAGCGTTTGACAGGCAAGATTCCGTGGATGGCTAATCTAAGTTTTGCCGACAAGGAGGCTGCCGTATTCTCGCATTGTACCGTGCAGAAGAATCTGCTCGACAAGATGGAAATCACAACCCATTACGAGACAGGAAAGTACGCAGCTGTCAAGGGCGAAATGAAGAAGCAGAATATTACTATTTTCCGTATCGACAGAAAGTTGGAATATTGCTTCCTCTCGCTTGGTGAAATCATTGACAACTGCGATTCTCCTTTTGCATGTCGCACACAGGTAAAGGTAAAGATGACATCAAAGGGCTTGTTCCTGCTGCGTGAATTCCCGCTCGGCAACCATCACCTTATTATTGATGGCGATTGTACCGATGCTATAGCTGAATACTTTACGAATAAGGGATTTAGAGTAGTGTAGGGG
>JAEEGF012057958.1_pt1 | contig 12492 bp, 9 predicted proteins | sample 9134171 | NCBI WGS metagenome assembly JAEEGF01 (sample SAMN16246542, study PRJNA631951) | gut metagenome | biome: gut microbiome; feature: rumen; material: AP-attached | host: Bos | place: Iran: Karaj | collected 2018-10 | reverse complement strand
CTCACGGAGTGGTTCATAAGCTCGTGGCTGAGGTAATCGAGGAGATGGGAATGGAAGAAAAGGCTATCGGCGTGAGCCCTGTAGGTTGTGCAGTGTTTGCCTATAACTATATTGATATTGACTGGCAGGAAGCTGCCCACGGACGCGCTCCCGCAATTGCCACGGGAATTAAGCGCATGTGGCCAGACCGTTTAGTCTTCACCTATCAAGGTGATGGCGACTTGGCCTGCATCGGAACCTGTGAGACCATTCACGCTCTGAATCGTGGTGAGAATATTGTGATTATCTTCGTGAACAATGCTATTTACGGAATGACGGGTGGACAGATGGCTCCTACAACGCTCATCGGACAGAAGACTTCAACCTGTCCTTATGGTCGCGATCCTCAGTTGCACGGCTACCCGCTCAAGATGGCTGATATCGCTGCCCAGTTGGAAGGAACGTGCTACGTCACCCGACAGTCAGTAGAGTCTGTTGCCTCCATTAATAAAGCAAAGAAGGCGCTGAAGAAGGCTTTCCAGGCTTCGATGGATGGAAAGGGCTCGTCGTTGGTTGAGTTCGTTTCAACCTGTAACAGCGGATGGAAGCTCACTCCCGTAAAGGCGAATGAGTGGATGAAGGAGAACATGTTCCCCTTCTATCCGAAGGGGGATTTAAAGGATACTACTATCTAAGCCGAAGAAAAAAATGAAAAAGGAAATAATCATAGCAGGATTTGGTGGACAGGGTGTGCTCTCAATGGGTAAGATCCTGGCCTACTCAGGACTGATGGAAGACAAGGAAGTGACTTGGATGCCGGCCTACGGACCAGAACAGCGCGGTGGTACTGCCAACGTGACTGTCATCGTGAGCGATCAGCGCATCTCTTCACCTATCCTCAGTAAATACGACATTGCTATTGTGCTCAATCAGCCTTCGCTTGAGAAGTTCGAGCCGAAGCTGAAGCCCGGTGGCATTCTCATCTATGACAGCTATGGCATCATCAATCCGCCTTCCCGTAAAGACATCAAGGTGTATAAGGTGGATGCGATGGACAAGGCTGCTGAGATGAAGAACGGCAAGGTGTTCAACATGATTGTGCTGGGCGGGTTGCTCAAAGTAGCTCCAGTCGTAGGCTTCGGCGGTGTAGAGAAGGCTCTCTTCAAGACGCTTCCCGAACGCCATCACTCTCTGATTCCCCTCAACATGCAGGCGCTTGAAGAGGGTGGAAAGATTATAGAATTGGTACAGGAGTAATCCGATACTATAAGTCTGGAATGAAATACAATTGTTCTATATGTTCATACTGCTTGTGGCTCTATTGTTAGGGCCACAAACTGTCTATGGACGGCAATATCAGGCACACGAATGATGCACTAGCTGAATCATTGTTAACATTTATTTCGACCATCAATTTTCATTCTTCAACAATAATAGTTAACTTTGCACTCAAATCAATACGGGGACGTGCTGGTTCGATCGGGATACTCATCAATTAACGTTTGAAAACCGGGCCGTCTTCTTTTGCCAATGGCGGGCCATTAACCAAGCATTTATTTGCCGATGGATTACAAAGGCGGAGAGCACCCACAACCTGTGATAAAGGAGTTTTCATCACATCACCTGTGCGTCCCCATTTTTTTCCTCTTAATATTATGTTTTCTGGAATCATAGAAGAATTCGCTACTGTTGTAGCCATCCGTAAAGATCGTGAGAACATTGATTTCACGCTCACATGTTCGTTTGTTAATGAGTTGTCTATTGATCAGAGTGTAGCTCACAATGGTGTGTGCCTGACAGTGGTCAATATCGTACCTGCACAAGGTGAAAATCCTGCTACATACACAGTTACCGCCATGAAGGAAACGCTCGATCGCTCTAATTTGGGATTATTGCAGGTGGGCGACAAGGTGAATGTGGAGCGTTCCATGCTCATGAATGGCAGACTTGATGGCCACATCGTGCAGGGGCACGTTGATCAGACTGCCACTTGCATTGCGATGGAAGATGCTGATGGCTCTACCTATTTCACTTTCCAGTATCCTTTCGATGCCGAGATGGCTCATCACGGCTATTTCACTGTCGATAAAGGTTCAGTTACGGTCAATGGCGTTTCGCTTACAGTCTGCCGCCCCACGTCTGACACTTTCCAGGTTGCCATTATTCCTTACACCTTTGAGCATACCAACTTCTGTGACATACGGGTGGGGACTGTTGTAAATATCGAGTTCGATATTATTGGTAAGTATATTGCTCGGTTACAGCAGTTTTAGTTCCTAATGTAAGATGACGATTCTGGAACTTTCTCAGCTCTATGCCCATTTACCCCAGGTAAAGACTTTTCTTGAGACACTAAGAAAGAAAAAGCCGCAGACCATCTACCTGGATGGTCTGCGTGCATCCAGTGCCCCATTGTTTTTCAGCAGCATTGCACCTAAATGTACACAACCGCTGCTCTTTGTGCTCAACGATGCCGAGGCTGCTGGCTATTTCTATCATGATTTAGTGCAGGTGCTGGGTGAGGAGCGAGTGCTCTTTTTCCCTTCGTCCTATCGTCGAGCCATCAAGTATGCTCAGAAAGACCCTGCGAGCGAGATTCTTCGTACCGAAGTGTTGAGTCGTCTGAACGGTGAGTCTGGCGGACTTTTTGTGGTCACCTCGCCCGAAGCACTGGCTGAGTTGGTCGTAACGCGCAAAAGTCTTGACAGTCGAACGCTCACGCTGACGCAGTCACAGACTGTTTCGGTCGATTCGATTACTCGTCAGTTGATAGATTTCGGCTTCCGTGAAGTCGATTATGTCTATGAGCCCGGTCAGTATGCGCTTCGTGGCAGCATACTCGATGTTTTTTCTTTCAGCCACGAATATCCTTTCCGAATTGATTTCTTTGGAGATGACATTGATTCTATCCGCACCTTTGAGGTTGAGGATCAACTCTCTCGTGAGCGTTGTGAGCGTATAGATATTGTTCCTGAGATGTCAACGGTTGAGGAGAAGGAGTCGCTGCTGCGCTTTCTTCCATCAGATTCCCTACTTGTGTTCAGCAATTATCAGTATGTCCGCGAGGTTATCGACCGCACCTATCAGGAGGGCTTCTCTACGCAGGCTGTGACTGAGCGTTTGGAGAATGCTACCGAGATGGAACGCGACGAGTTGGAACGGGAAATGCGTCGTGAACTGCATATTATTACAGGCACCCAGTTTGATACCGATGCGGCACCTTTCCGCAAGGTTGAGCTTAATGGTCATGGTGCTGATGCAATCACTTTCCACACGTCCCCTCAACCTCTTTTCCATAAGAATTTCGATTTGTTGAGTAGCACGTTCGAGGACTATCGTCTGCGCGGCTACCACCTTTATATTCTGGCTGACAGCCATAAGCAACAGGAACGCTTGCAGGAGATTCTTTCTCATTCGTCGGAAGACGACGCTGCCCCTCTCAAAAGTCGTAAGACTTCTAAAACTGCCGATGAGCAATGCTTCATTCCCGTTGATCGCACGCTTCATGAGGGCTTTATTGATGACGACCTGCGACTTTGTCTGTTTACCGATCATCAGATTTTCGACCGTTTCCACAAGTACAATCTGAAGAGTGACAAAGCACGTGGCGGAAAAGTGGCCCTCACGCTGAAGGAGATCCAGCAGTTCGAGATAGGCGACTTCGTGGTTCATGTGGATCACGGTATAGGAAAGTTCATGGGACTTGTCCGCATGCCTATCACCACCGCTACGGGTGAGCAGGCGTTTCAGGAGATGATCAAGATTCAGTATCAGCATGGCGACAGCATCTACGTGTCCATTCACTCCCTCTACAAGGTCTCCAAGTATAAGGCACAGGACAACGGGCAGCCTCCGCGCATGTCGTTTCTGGGTACGGGACAGTGGGAACGGCTCAAGGAACGTACCAAGAAGCACATCAAGGATATCGCCCGAGACCTCATTCGTCTCTACTCCAAGCGTCGCACCCAGCGCGGCTTTGCCTTCAGTCATGATACCTACATGCAGCATGAGTTGGAAGCCTCGTTCCTTTATGAGGACACGCCCGACCAGCTAAAGGCTACGCAAGATGTGAAGGCTGATATGGAGATGGCCCGTCCGATGGATCGTCTGGTCTGTGGCGATGTAGGCTTCGGCAAGACCGAGGTTGCTGTCCGGGCGGCTTTCAAGGCTGCTGTCGATGGCAAGCAGGTAGCGGTGCTGGTTCCCACTACGGTGCTGGCTTTTCAGCATTATCGCACTTTCACTTCGCGTTTGAAGGATATGCCTGTGCGAGTAGATTATCTCACTCGCGCTCGTACCGCCAAGCAAACTTCTGCGCTGCTCAAGGACTTGGAAGAAGGTAAGGTCGATATTCTTATCGGAACTCAGAAGCTGATAGGAAAATCTGTAAAGTTCAAGGACTTAGGACTTTTAATCATAGATGAGGAACAGAAATTCGGAGTGTCGGCTAAAGAGAAACTGCGCCAGATGAAGACCAACGTCGATACGCTCACGATGTCGGCTACGCCCATTCCGCGCACTCTCCAGTTCTCCTTGTTGGGAGCTCGCGATCTCAGCGTTATTCAGACACCACCGCCCAATCGCTATCCCATTCAGACCGAGATACACACGTTCTCGCCCGAGATCATTGTCGATGCCATTAACTTCGAGATGTCGCGCAACGGTCAGGTCTATTTTGTCAACAATCGCATCAGCGATCTCACCAACCTCGCCGACACCATTCACAAGTACATCCCCGACTGTCGTGTTGCCGTCGGACACGGTCAGATGAAGCCCGATGACCTGGAGAAGATTGTGCTCGATTTCTCTAACTATGATTACGATGTGTTGCTTTCCACTACGATTGTGGAGAATGGAATCGATATTCCCAATGCCAACACCATTATTATAAATGGGGCGCACAACTTCGGACTCTCTGACTTGCATCAGATGCGTGGTAGAGTGGGGCGCGGCAACCGTAAAGCCTTCTGCTATCTGCTGGCCCCGCCGCTCTCAGCGCTTCCAGCCGACTCGCGTCGCCGACTGGAGGCACTCGAGAACTTTAGCGGTCTGGGTTCGGGCATCAACATCGCCATGCAGGATCTCGACATTCGCGGAGCGGGCAATCTGCTCGGAGCCGAACAGAGCGGCTTCATCTCTGACTTGGGCTACGAGACTTATCAGAAGATTCTGAACGAGGCAATGGCTGAGTTGAGAAATGAAGAGGATGCGCTCCCGCAGGAAACAATCTCCCAATCCACCTCTGTGGATGAAGGAGTTGACTTCGTTGCTGACTGTACTCTGGAGTCTGACCTTGAAATGTATTTCCCCGATCAGTATGTGCCGAGCGATTCAGAGCGCATGCTGCTCTATCGTGAGCTCGACCACATTCGTGACGATAAGGAACTCGATGCCTATCGTTCACGACTGAAAGACCGTTTCGGTCCTATTCCTCATGTGGCTGAAGAGTTGTTGCAGGTGGTCCGTCTGCGCCGTTTGGGTATGGCCCACGGCTGTGAGAAGATTCTGCTCAAGCAGGGCCGCATGTTCATGTTCTTTGTGAGCAATGACCGCAGTCCGTTCTATCAGAGCCATGCCTTTGGTCGTGTGCTCGACTATATAGGCCAGAACGTGCGACGCTGCATTCTTCGTGAACAAGGGGGCAAGAGCACTATGGTGTTCACCGATGTACCCACCGTTGAAGAAGCCGTGCGCGTGCTTCACGCCATCAGTTCTGCACCTACCTCTGCATGACTACAACGGTACGCTCGTCATCGCGCTTATCCATCACTTTCAGTTCTTGCTCGGTGACGGAGAGCACAATCAACATAAGGGTCTCGCTGCTCTCTTCGAACGTGAGCAGCAGGTTGCCGCTTTGCGGCTGGTTCAGGTCGTAGCTGAATGTTTCCGTATTCTCTACATTGCGCGAGCCCTTTCCGTTTTCTTCAAATGTCAGCACCACCTCGTTGCCGTTCATCACGCCCCTCCATGTGCCCAACAGCATTTCGGCATGTGCCTCGTCTATGTGGTTGCCCATAGTAATTGAAGGATTCTTGTCTTGCTTGTAGATGTTTTTCTTCAGCGGCACTGGCAGATAGGCTCCCACCTGATAGAGCGTACCTTCATGGATAGCCGAGCCTTGGAATGGTCCGCTCGACAGAAACATCATGGCTCCGTTGCTCTGCGTGGCAGTATAGGGCTGTAGCAACACATCTTTCTTAATGCCTGTAGGCGCTGCACTGATGGTGTAGCCGGCATAGTGGAAGATGGGGCGCATCGTGTAGCCCTCCAGTTCTTCCTGCTTGACGACAGCGGGCAACTCGATTTCAGTTGTGAACGTCTGCACCACCGAGGTGTCTTCTGGTTCAGCTTCAATCGTTCCCACGAATACGCTGTCAACAATCTCTCCCTGCGGGTCAACAATCTCAAAGCCCGTCTCAATATCGGTAGGTGTCGGCTTTGGTATGGCGGTGGCCGCATCTACGACAACAGGCTTTTCTTTGGCCTTCGTGCCCGTGGCATTGTTTTGAGTGTAATCGGGGAACAGCTTCAGCGAGTGCTCGGCAAAAGGAAAGCTCCGATCAAACACCTTATGTTCTTCTACTTCGCCCATTATCAGGTATTTCCTGCTGGTGACAAAGCCCTCAACGGCCACTTTGCTACGCACGGTCAGTTTGGCATTTCCGTAAGCCTTCGACTGGTAGTTGCGCATATTCTGCAACATGCCCAGGCTGAAAGTACCCTCTATTTCCGGACCTGCCTTCAGTTTGGCCCTGGCACCAATAAGATCGCCAATGGTTACAAAGTCTATGCGCACCAATGGACCGAAGAACAAGTCGCCGTTGAGCGTGATGTCGAATTGGGCCTCGTCCGTATAGGGTTCGTCACTTGCTGCATCGCGATATTCAAAAGTGCTGTCATCGCCTTTCCGTGTCCACAGCAGTTTTTTCCGATAAGTACGCTCTATGTCCATTCCGAGCGAAAGTTCAGCTTGTAGATCGAGAAAAGCCCCCACAGCTGCCTCTAAGTTCAGTATGCCGTAGAAAGTGCCTATCTTCATTTCGGGGCTCAGCTTCTCAATGGCCACTTCTCCGTTCTCCTTGGCATTCAGCTTCACCCCTATGCCATAGCCATATTCCAGATTTAGGTCGGCATGCTTATGGGTGAATCCGATGACCACATTGCCTGAGACTTTCAGTTTTCCTGTGACACTTACGTCGCCTTTGTCTTCGACTGATAGTGTGTAGCCGAGGTCAACTTCAGCATTTACTGGTGCTTTTCTCACAGCATTCATTCTCGAAAGCGGTACATCTACCTCGGCATGCACAGGGCCTGCCAGAAACAGCCTGCTGAAGATGTCTTCCAGTCTGACTCGCTCCACGGCTACGCGAATTTCTGCTGCTTGTTGCTCAATGGCTGTCACCCTTGCGCAAAGGCCGTAGGGAAACAGCTGTTCAGTGGCCGAATGCAGCTTGCAGAACAGTTTCATGCCCACGGTGGGAAGAATGTCGGCAGGGGTGTCTTGGCGATAATAGATGGCCGATCCGTCGAAGCGGACAATCCACGGCTGATCCACACTGCTGCTCAGCTCTCTCACGTCCTCATGCAGCTCCATTTGGTTACGGCTTCCAATGGCTACACTGTCCAGTTCGGCCAGTGGCACCACGAGCACCGTGTCCTTGGCAAAGAACACCTGCGTGGTGTCGTTCGTCAGAATACTATCCACCTCGTTGGTGTAGAGCAGGTCTATTACCCCCGTGTTGCGGAACACCAGTAGCTGTTCGCCCTCGTCCTGCGTCTCTTGAGCTTGCAGACTTTGCATGCAGCCGAGCAGCCCCAATAATATAATAAGGTGTAGTCGTTTCATGGCTTCCGAATTTTAAAAGTTTCCGTTCCTATTTTTACTACATATACATCCTGCGGCCATGCCGATAGATTCACCTGTCCGTTTTTCAGCTGTACTGGCATTTCCATGCCTGCTGCATTATATACATGCACATCGGTACGGTTGCCTACGGTGAGCATACCGTCTTGATAGACTATCCTGTTCTTTGACTGTATGTCGCCTACGTTGTTCTCTACCATCTCTTCCAGGTTGCCCACCATCCATTTCCGAACATTTTCCACTTGATAGTCACCGTCGCCTACGCGCATCACCGTGCCATTGAACTCGATTTTTGGTCGTTCGCTCACGGGTAGGCTAATCATCGTACCCGATTTCAGTAGCACTATCAAGTTGCGTTCGCCTGTCTCGGCAAATGTATAATTGGCTATCAAAAGGCTTAGTAATTGGAATAATATTCTATGCTTTTTCATTAATATTCTTGCTTAGTCGGGTAATTATATTACTAAACTTTAGTATCGTTTTTATTACAATTGATATCTATGTGAAATCATTTTGAAAGAACTACATAACCTGTCGAAGCATATAGTTTTCCATTGTGATAAATAAAAGAATAGTGGGGAGATGCATGTATAATACTTGTTATTCTATTAAAATCGTATAACTGAACTATATTACCTACAATGAAGTAACGTAATTCAGCAATAGTTGTATATTCTTCATTAGAACCAGGATATCTTTCAATGTTTTTGAATAAAACTGTACCATCGTTTTTGAAAGTATAATAATCTCCTGAAAATAAAGGTTTTGTTCCTGTTCTTTCACAACTCCACTCTCCCACAATTAAGCTCTGATCTATTGGTACTATATTCTTTGCCACCTCTGCCACAGGTACGGAGAGCATTTGGCTTTTGCCAATCATCACGCCATTGGCGGTCACTTCAATGAAAAAAGGCATTTTGTTGAGGTCAACGTCTTTGAACGTATCGGCATTGCCGATGGATAAGGAGAGCACACCGAAGTCGTTGGTAGTGGCTTGCTTCGTCTCGCTGTAGAACACCTCGCTGGCATTGTTGCTCAGGGACACAGTGACCGTCACGGTCTCGTTGGCGCGAGGCTCACCTGTTGCCGTGTTGAGCAGTGAAATCTGATAACCAATTTGGGCCTTTGCCCCCATCATGCCCAGTCCTGCTACAAGACTAAGCAAAAGAAACCTTAATGTCTTCATAAATTTATCATTTTGTTTGTTAATAAAAAGATCTTTCATTAGAATAGCGCGGACTTACTTCGTCTACGCTTTCTGAGGTATCGCCAAACACCATTGCACCATATACGAGTAAAAGTCCACGCTATCATGCGTGAACCGTTCTCTTTAGTTCTTGGTGCTCTGTAAATTTGGCGATTTTCAGAAAGCCAGAATCAAAAGCTAACGCTTCAATATCTATATGTTATTTGTTGTTTTTTTTCTATTTCATAAAGATGCAATTTTTTATATTTGAATATTTACCTTATTGCAACAAGTCGTTAAACTCGTCAAGGGTCAATACATTAAGTTGCGAAAAGGAAATCTGCGCGTTGGTGTCGAGTACTATGTGTCGCATGTTCAGAATGTCTTATAAGGTGTGCGTAGGTGTTGGCCACGCAATTCGTCGAGTTTCTTCTGGTCGAAGGCTCCCTCGTCCCACATTTTGTCGATAGCTTGCTGTGCCCGTTCGGCAAAGAAGAGTGAGAGAGTAAGCCGAAGCGCGTCAAGATCATCTTGAGAGGTGACGTTAGCTGCTGCGTTCAACAGTACCAGTTGTGCCATTTCCGTGTAACTCATAATCATACCGTTTAGGATTCAGCTGCAAATATAGATAAAATTTTCGAGTTTTTTAGCCAGGCAAGATAAAAATGTGATACGTCTGACACTTTGTCTGTCTTGTCTGACATTTTGTCTTTTGTTTCCGCATTGGCACGAACGTTGCATAACTGTAAGTGAGCGGCGCTCAAATAAGAGTCGCTCAGAGAAGTAAAAAAATAACGTTTAAACCAATAAAAATTAGGAGGACAAAATTATGACACCAATGATGAGACGTAACGCAGCTTGGCTGCCCAGTGTTTTCAACGATTTGTTTGACACCGATTTCATGCCGAAGGCTAATGCCACTGCACCAGCCATCAACGTGAAGGAAGACGATAAAGGCTACACCGTAGAGCTGGCTGCTCCAGGCATGACGAAGGAAGACTTCAACGTTCACATCAACGACGAGGGCAACCTCATTATCAAGATGGAGAAGAAGCAGGAGAACAAGGAGGAGGACAAGAGCGCTCGTTACCTGCGTCGTGAGTTCTCTTACACCAAGTTCGAGCAGACCCTGATCCTGCCCGACGATGTGAAGAAGGAGGACATCGCCGCCCGTGTTGAGAACGGAGTGCTGACCGTTGAACTGCCTAAGCTTGTGGAGGAGAAAGTGAAGGTGAGCCGTCAGATTGAGATCGGATAAACACCGACACATACCCCTAAAAAAGGCCGTTTTCGAGAAAAGTTGGCCAAATTATTTGAGTGATATGTTTTTATTTCTTATCTTTGCAAAGTTAAGATTTAAATCATATCACTTTTTTGTGCGTTATTCTGTTTATGACATTATATCCGTTGCTTTTTGAACCGAATCTGCATCCCGTCGTGTGGGGAGGTGAACAGTTGTGTTCATTTAAGGGGCTGGACCCCGTTTCGGAACCTATAGGAGAGAGCTGGGAGGTGAGCGCTGTGCCTTCAAGCATCAGCATCGTGAGCAATGGAACGGAGAGAGGACGTAATCTGGTGGAGGTCATCAATGATGCTCCAGCCGAGATGTTAGGCCGTGCGGTCAGTCAGCAATATGATGGTAAGTTGCCTTTATTGGTGAAGTTCATCGATGCCAAGCGCGACTTGAGCATTCAGGTGCATCCCAACGATGAGATGGCGCAGCGAGTGCATGGCAAGATGGGCAAGTCGGAGATGTGGTATGTCATCAAGGCTGACGAAGGCAGCTACCTCTATGCTGGTTTCAAGGAGCATATCACACCCTACGAGTATCAGCGACGTGTTGAGGACGGCAGCATCACCGATGTGCTGGCCCGACATGAGGTAAAGGCTGGCGATGTGTTCTATATACCTGCTGGGCGTGTGCATGCCATCTGTGGAGGCATTATGTTGGCTGAGGTGCAACAGTCGTCTGACGTCACCTATCGCATCTATGACTACAACCGTCCCGGTATGGACGGCAAGCCTCGTGAACTGCACACTGAGCTTGCTGCGCAGGCTATCGACTACCACGTGGAGCAGGAGTACCGTACGGTGTATAGTGACAAGAAAGACAGTGCCATACAGATTATCGATTCACCTTATTTTGATGTACGCGTCACAGAGATGACAGGCGTGTTTCATCGTAATCTTCTGAAATATGACAGTTTTATCATCTCTGCCTGTATTGAGGGTGACTGCAAGATTCGCATCCGCACTACGGGCGACGAGATTCTCTTAAAGAAAGGCAATAGTTGCTTTATTCCTGCAGCTATTGCCGATTATGACGTGATTCCTGTTGAGGGCAGGACGCGTATTCTTGATGCTTTTATTGACAATATGGACCGCAGTCTTGTGGGCAAGGTGAACCGCTTCCTGCACATCACCACGAATTAATCTTATCTTAGACCACGAATTTTTTCTTTGACCACGAATTTATCGAATTTTACGAATTTTAGCTGCGCTGCTATATTATTTGTTTCGAATTATATCGAATTTTAGCTGCTTTGCTATAAATAGACATTCGTAAAATTCGATAAATTCGTGGTCGAAGATTCTATTCTTTGTCGAGTTCAGCCAGGTTCTGCGCTATCATCTCGTCGGTGACAGTGTAGTTCTGCAGGTCGCCCTTGATGAATGATTCGTAGCTGGGCATATCAATCAGTCCGTGACCTGAGAGGTTGAAGAGTATGACTTTCTCTTCACCATTTTCCTTACATTTATTCGCCTCACGGATAGTAGCGGCTATGGCGTGGCAACTCTCGGGAGCGGGGATGATGCCCTCGGTGCGTGCGAAGAGCATGCCTGCCTCAAAGGTCTCCAGCTGAGGTATGTCAACACCGTGCATCAGACCGTCCTTGATGAGCTGCGATACAATCATGCCAGCTCCGTGATAGCGCAGTCCTCCAGCGTGAATGTTGGAAGGCTTGAAGTTGTGACCCAGTGTGAACATAGGCAATAGGGGCGTATAGCCAGCCTCGTCGCCAAAGTCGTAGCGGAACTGTCCTCGCGTGAGCTTCGGGCAGCTGTCGGGCTCGGCTGCTATGAACTCAGTAGTCTTGCCGTCCTTCAGGTTGTGGCGCATGAAGGGGAAGGCAATTCCGCCGAAGTTACTACCACCACCGAAACAGCCAATCACAATATCAGGATATTCGCCTGCCATCTGCATCTGCTTCTCAGCTTCCAGGCCAATGATGCTCTGGTGCAGCGCTACATGGTTGAGCACCGATCCCAGCACATACTTACAATGTGGGGTAGTGGTGGCCAGTTCTACTGCCTCACTGATGGCAGTTCCTAACGAGCCTGAGTGCAATGGATCGCGTGTCAGAATGTCTTTACCGGCACGTGTTGACATGGAAGGCGAGCCTTCCACCACAGCTCCGAAGGTGCGCATGATGCTCGAGCGGTAAGGCTTCTGTTGCATCGT
>JAEEGF011079300.1_pt1 | contig 12492 bp, 18 predicted proteins | sample 9134171 | NCBI WGS metagenome assembly JAEEGF01 (sample SAMN16246542, study PRJNA631951) | gut metagenome | biome: gut microbiome; feature: rumen; material: AP-attached | host: Bos | place: Iran: Karaj | collected 2018-10 | reverse complement strand
CATACTTTACATAGAGAACAACTCTGATCAGGACATTACTGTCCAGGTAAGAGATGTATCGGTAAATGGATTCATGGTAGATTCTTCCATGTCTGAAGATGTAGTTGCTGGGAAGAAAGCAATAAGTGCGGTAACATTCTTCAGCTCAAGCCTGGAAGAAAATGGTATAACGGATATCTCCGATGTTGAACTGTTCTTCCATATCTTTGACCTTAAGTCTTGGGATACGATTTTTGATTCAGATGTAATAACAATTAAGTTTTAATACAAGGAGGCATGTATAATGAAGATTTGGAAGTTGGTGGCAGGAATTTTGTCGATTGTTTTTTTTCTCATTGTGGCATTACAATCCTGTGCAGCTGGTGTAGTAAATACACTTGAGGAGAATGGCGAGGTTTCCGGCTCGGCTGGTATTCTGGTAGCGATACTGATGCTTGCCGGTGGAATTGTTTCAATTGCCACAAGGAAGGCAAGAGGAAAAGGTGGAAATATTGCGCTTATAGTTTTGTTTGGCCTTGCTGCCTTAATAGGTTTTGGCAATTACGGGAACTTTTCTGATCTGGCTATATGGTCCGGATGGTGCCTGATTAACGCAGCGGTTGCAGTGATTGCAATTATCACTGGGAAAAAGAAAAATGATGTACAAAATGACAATGTACAATAAATAAGCTTAATTGAATTACATTAGTAGTTAGCTGAAAAGACCTCGTTTGAGGTCTTTTCCCATTTATGGAGTGGTTGTCTACAAACGACTAATATGTAGTTTGTGGCTGAATTATTTGCAAACGACTATTTTCATAAAATAATGGAGTGATCACTTTCGTTTGAAAGGAGATGATTCCATGACGGTACAGGAAATAAAAGATAGAATACAGGAATTACTGACTGAAAGGGACTGGAGTAAAACACGTCTGGCTAAAATAGCAGGTGTAGCAACATCTACCATTACTGATATTTGGAAAAGAGATACGTTTCCTGGGTTACCGCTGATTGATAAGATGTGTCGTGCTTTCGGAATTACTGTTGGGGAATTCTTTGCCTTTGATATACCATTAGCTGAAAAAACAATCCTTACTTATGAAGAACAGAGGTTAGTAGGAAATTACAGAAAACTCAGCGAAAAGAAGAAAGAGAAGCTGCTTGATTATTCGGATGGTATGGTAGCTGGCGAAGAATAATAGAAGAAAAAATGTATTGAAACTGTTAACCAGGCAAGAAATTGGGGATGAGCCGATTTTTTGTCTGTTTTTTTATGAGGTGATCACATGGGCAAGAAAAAGAAAACAAAAGACTTTGTTGAAGTTGCAAGAATGTGTAGAGAAGAAGGCTTCTCGGAAGACAAGGTTTTGGAATTATGTACGCCATTGTGCGAAGAGTTTCGGGACAAGAATTATGATGCGGATCAGGATGCACAGATTCCACAGCCTGATGAAGAGATTACAGAGGATAAGCTTAAGGACAGGGACATCTTTTTTGATGTGCTTACCAGGCCACTTGATCAAACCAAAGTCGAACGAGGTACTTTGATTGATAATATTATCAAAAAGCCATGGTTTAAGGGGAAAATAGATATGATACTTATCAGGGTGGCTAATTTCAGGAAAAATGGACCAAAATATGAAAGGATTCTTAGAGAGAGCTATTTCGACGGGAAGAAAAAAACGGATTCAGACATTTACGTAGATATGGGGATAGCAAGTTCGACATTTTATGACATGAGGTTAATAGCAATCAGGCTTTTTGGGATTCTTATGTGGAAATATGTGAAAAGAAGGCAGAATGAGGACATGGCAAGAGGCATAATTCCATTTAAAGAAATTCCCAAAAACAATGAAGATTTATCCAAATTGACACCACTTAATGAGTTATAAGGCATTTACGTGAAATCATGTGTAAGCCTTTTTTATTTCGAGTGATTGGCGGAGTAAAATCGGAGTAAATCCGTATGGTGCGCGGAGCTAAATCGGAAGATTGGTTTCTGTAAATGTGCTATACTACGCATGTTTTGGCGCTAATGTATGGAATGAAGTTTTTACGAAGGAGGAGATTTACAATTGAATATGGAAGCTACACAAACATTTGTTGCATGGTGTCCTCGTCATGGGATACCGTTAAATGAGGCTGAATATGCTGATGGTTGGAACTGGTGTAACGAGTGTAAGAAGTTGTATCGTGTCATCATTAAGAATTGTAAGGTTACAGTCGTTGAAGACAATAATCGTACATATGAACAGAGTCCTATCCTGAGATGGCATATGGGGTTGATTTATGCGGCGAAAATGCATGTGGAGAGCAGGAAGAAAAAGTATATAACTGTTGTCACTAAGAAATAAACTGCATTTTGTTTGAAGGGTTTCTTATATCGGGGGTTATAACAATTAGATACTGTGAGGATCAGGCGGTTGAGTGCATAAATGCATCCCGTAAGGGATTTGACGAAATTGCCCGCGCCAAGATCCAATAGTTTGCCTAGTGCTTAGAAGCTTGAAATTACAGCGAGGGAAGTCTGCAAAACGGAAAATGAAGCCATATATTTTATGGTCTGTTTTCGATATCGTTTTGCAGGCTTTCTTTTTTTGCGCCAAAACATAGAGCACTAGGCAGGCGGATTTTTCCGTTTTTCGGACTTCAGAAATGGAGGAAGAAATGGAAACAATTGATTACAAGGAAGTTGGAGCAAGGCTCCGTGAGCTGAGGGAGGGTGCAAACCTGGGGCTAAAAGAGATTGCTGCAGAATTCCGCTTGTCGAACAAATCGGTTGTACATGCCTACGAGACAGGGTTCAGGGCAATATCTTCGGATAATGTTGCTCTCTATTCGGAAAAGTTTGGAGTAACAACTGACTGGATACTGACAGGACATGCGCCAAAGTACAGGGCGGAGCTTACGCCTGATACAGAGGAGGACTTTAGTGAATTGAAAGCTCTTTTCATGAAGCTTGGTTCAAAAGAGCTCAGGACGGTAGCAGTGGCACAGCTTAGAGTGTTGGCAAAATATGCGGAAAAGGAGGAGAATTGAAATGTTTTATATAAGAGTAGAGACCATGAGTTCAGAGACTAATGAAACAGTTGGAGGATATGTAAGCCCTTCGCTTGCAATCACACTTAAGATGTTGGGACTCCCACTTAATGCTTCGGCGGAGGAACTTTGTACAGCAATTAGAAGCACACCGAATAAGAATGTACAGGCTATTTATAGAGCTATGTCAGTGCTTGGTGGAATAGACAGACCAAAGATATATAAAAAGAACGCAGAAAAATACTATTGCCTTTATGTTATGGATGAGTTCTTTGATAAGCTTGATTATTTTGAAGATATTGACAGCGCCATAAGAGAAGCGACAGGCGATAAGTATTACCTTATATACAGGGCGGTCAGAATTCCAAATAGAGCTATCGTTTATAAGGATAAAGCTCAGATAGTGGTTTCAAATGAGGATTATCTGAAGTTCATGAAAAAAGGTGATTACTGCTTAGTGCAAGATGATAACGATAGTATCTGACCTTCTAGTGATAATAGCGGGGCTCCTTCAGCCCCGCTATTATAAAAAATCAGGCTGTCTCTTCTTCCTTTTCGGTAGTTTTCTTTTTCTTAGCGTAGAGCTTTTCCATTTTTATCACACCATTGGATTTTCTGTTATTATAGGCAAGAACCAGTGCTTCTGCATAGCCAAGAGACCCGGCACGTCTGTCTTTTGCAGTGCGGGTTAGCTCTTTTATTGATATCTGACTTAGCTTTTCCTTAAAGGCTTCGTCCCGGACTTCATCACCATATGCTGCAAGGAATCTGGCGACACCCTTCAGGATATTGGAACTTAAGGACATAGGGGCACCTTCCCAGGTGGCTATAATTAATCCAAGGATCCTACTTAACATTTCATAGCCCTGCTTTTCAAATATCTCTTCCAATGTGGAGATAGCACAGATGCTACCAGGGGCTCCTGAAGATGAGAGCTCAAGATCAAAGGATTCCACAAGATCTTTTATAAGGATCTGCTCATCGCTGCCGGCTTCAATATTTGCCATGAAAATCTCATAGGGCAACAGTGGCTTGTTATACTTCATCTGGTTTGCAAATATCTCAGCTTCTTCAGCATAGTCGAGATCTTCATACACCATGCACCACACAGGTGTCTCACGGGAACCGGATACCAGAGCAACAATCTCTATGGTGTGCTGACCGTTGAAAACGTAGTTTATCCCGTCTCGTCTTGAGACTTTCACAGGATTTATTTGATAAAGATTAAAGTGAGCAGCGGCTTTTTGCACATGCTTAAGAGAAAGATTGCGCTGGTAGTCCTGGTTAGAAACAAGGTTTTTTATAGGTATCTGCTCAAAATGTACATTGGGCACATAAGCAGCTAATTCAGTTTGCATCTTTTGTTACTCCCTCCAACTCTGTTTTTATTATCTGGATATTTCTTTCTAAGATCCCCAATTGAAATATCAGCTTTTTTGCGGCATCAGGGGTTATGTCTGACATGTTGCTCCTGTCCCTGACGCGTCGTATAGTATCAGACCATGATGGAATAGTAAGGCTAAGGCTCGATACATATCCATCAGGATCGTATTTTGGCATCTGTTTTATTTCCGGTATTATTCTGTTTTCAAGGTGCTGTGTTTCATCTATTTTAACAGGAGCATATCCTGGAAGTACTGAGGCATGAATCTTATTTGCTTTTTCTCTTTCAATTATTATCAGACTTTTCTTAAAGTCTTCATCTGAGATTTTGCATAATTGTGACACAGCCTTCTTAGAAATAGTGATATTGCCTGACAGGATTTTTGTTACCAGATCAGATGAGCGCTCTCTTAACTTATCGATAGAGGATGCATATCTTGAATAATCATGTATTGTTCCTGAAGATATGCCGTAGAGATCTACCATATCTACAGTTGAGGGGTGGATGTCCTTGCTGTATTTTTTCTTAAGTTCAGCATAACTAATATTCTCATATGCGGTCTCAATCTCACCATTATCATAGGCAGCCTTATGATACTGATATTGTTTGCCTATAAGATAGGTTTTGTACTGTGTCATTTCTTGAATATCTGTTGCCAGGAGCTGACATATGCTTGCTACCATCGCATTCTTTGATCTGAAGGAAAAAGACTGCGTTTTTATATCAAAACCAGCACTGGTGTATTCCTTGTATTCATGGATCCTGTCCATAAGGATGTTGTTCCATACAGGGAATGGGGCAGGAGATATGCCAAGCCGTATGTTTTCTCTTATTAAGTTGATGAATGAACTGTCAGGCGGCAGAAACAGTATGGAAACGTCTGGATCGATCTTAAGTTTATTGTGCTGCTGCATATTCGTCACTATGGATCAATTCTGAGTCTAAGCCGTCAAACATAACCATGTCCTCAGAATCGATAAGTACTCCTTCCATTCTGTATATCTGTTCATCTTCCCAGCTGGGATTGATCTCCAGTAGTTCCCTTACAAGGTCAGTACTGTATAACTGAATGCTCCTTTGACGGAGCAGGGATTCAAGATTTACCTTCTGCGAAGTAATCGTCTGCTTTTCTTGTGCACGGATGCCAATCTTCACCTGACGTGGTGAAACAAGGATCTCTATATATCTTGGATTGCCAAGGGCATCAAGCGTGGACCTGTGTATCCTAATAATGTTGTATTTGAAATCAACTACTAACATTGGAGAATGCCATCTGCTCATATTGCTGCTCCTTATCATGGGTGGTGGATTCATCATCTTGCGTCATTGTGTTTTCTGTGTTTTGCATATCTTCCATAGTTGGAGGCGGAGCGTTATTGCCAAGTGCATCGAGGACTACAGTTGATGGTGGCGGGGCTGTAGTCTTTGGCTTTTCTGTAGGAGTTTCCTTTATATCAGCATTTTCTTTAGTAGAAGACGTCTGCTTTTTGGGTTTCTTTTTAGAGTCATCATCAATGGTTATTACTGTATAACCATCAAAGACGTTGAGCTTTGTCTGTATAGCATGCTGGCTTACAGGGATACCGAACTGATTCTTCCACTGTTCAGGATAAGACGGCTTACGGCTGTTCTTTACTTTGCCTTCATCAGTGATATCCCTCAAGTAGATCTCAGGAGCAGAGAGGTCAAAAAGGAAGATGGATTCTCCATTGGATCTGATCATTTTTCCAAGGAATTTGTATCTGTAGTTGGGATCCCAGCCCATCTCGTCACAGAGCATGGCAAAGAACGGACGGCAGGTCACCTGCTTTGGCGACCTTTTTGATGTGGCAGAGCACCATCTGAATGAATCGCGCTCATCTTCGTTGCATGGCCTTACTACGAGTTTTTTCTTTTCCTTGTTGATAAGTATCTGGATATAATCAGTATCAGGAAGTTTCTTGACGCAGGCTGTGTTCACGTATACTTTTGAATCGGAAAATGTTATGGACGGTTCAAATACATGCGCGAAGAATTCCCCTCTTACAACCTGGAAATCGTCATAGCTGAAACTGTTGTCCTCGATGATATCTATCTGTCCCCTTACCTTTTCACTGATCTGTGAGTTTTCACTCATCACTTACCTCCTCCGGTATGTTTATTACTTCTTTTAACGCCTCCCTTATTGAATCCCTGCTGGTAACGTTCAGCGGTGCTAGATTACTGTAAAGATAACCTGCATTGTCAGGTTCAAGTTCTGACATGTCAGTGAATAAAAGAGTACTTGTTTTTATTCGGTAAAAGCTGCTTCCAAAGCTTGTAATCCAAGCTTCAGGATATGCAACTATGCTGTTGTTGTGCTCTGGAAGTGTCTGGTTATCATTGCTATCTCTTTCTTCTTCGTTTACTTTGATGGGTACTCCTTTTGGAATAATCATTTCCGTTTCTGTCATATCAAATATGAGTACGGCACCATCATCCTTCTGGACAAGGGTCCCAGTGCCTCTATATTTGCAGTCGGTGTTCCATCCGAATATTTCAAAAAGAGTCGGGATGAAGGCCTTACCAAATATATTCTTTTTGGCTTTCCCTTTATGTTCATCCTTTGACCATTTAAGGGCATGCTTTTCATCTTTGTTTACTGCATGCACGACAAGAAGCTTTTCTATGGGATTTACGAGCAGTTCTACGTAATCGGTATCCAGTTTCCTTATGGCTTCAAGTGAAAAGAAGAGCATTCTCTTTGAAAAGGTGACATTTATACGTCGTGCTGTATTAAAGAACTGGCTTCTTGCTACTTCATAGCCCCGAAGATCAAATTCTCCGCTGGAAGCTTTATGGGATTTTGTTTCAGCTTGAAGATCCTTTTCATCAAATACACTTAGAGCTGCATCCATATAATCATTTGCTTTAAAACCTGCCCATATGGGATTTACATGAACAAATCCTTTTAGGGTACCGCTGTCTATAACACGTAGTTCCGGAAGAAAGCCTTTGCCGCCATAGCGGATGTTCCGTATCATTTCCTGGACAGCGAGGAAATCATCCCGGGAGATTATGGGTTCATGGTGATCTTCGCGGAAATACTGGTTACGGTTGAATACGTTCTTCTTTGATTTATGATCCAAGTAATTTGGTGTATATGTCTTTCTTGCTATCAGGTCTCCGCAGTGTCTTTCATTCTGCAGTATCTCAAGGATGGAACTGGGTGACCATTGTGTATTTCCAAGCTTTGTCTCATATCCAAGTTCTGTCAGGGTCTTTGCTATTTTGGTGGAAGAGTAGCCTGACAGGTACATGAAGAATATTATCTTCACGATCTTTGCTTCTTCTTCATTTATCACAAGATTGCCTTCCTCATCATGGTCGTATCCAAGGAGCTTTGGTGTAAGGAAGATTCCGTATTTGAAGCGCATCTCTATCGAGCTGTTCATTGCGGTGCTCTTATTGTGACTTTCTTCCTGTGCCATTGTCGCTATGAAGGAAAGCGCCATTTCAGAGTCATCTTTTCTTGTATATATGTTTTCTGTTTCAAAGAAGACACCTACAGGAGGATTAAGGGCAGCCAGTTCTCTTACCTGACCTATGCAGTCCACAATGTTTCTGGCAAATCTTGATACGCTTTTTACAACTATCAGGTCTATAAGTCCTTTCTTGCAGTCCTCGATCATAAGCTTGAACTGTTCGCGGTGCTTTAGTGAGGTGCCGCTTATTCCTTCATCGGCATATATGTTAACGAGAGTCCAGTTGGGATGGTGCATTACAAAGTCTTCATAATAATTTTTCTGAAGCTCGTAAGAGGATGTCTGTCTGGGATCCCCAGTACTGACACGGGCATACACTGCTACGCGAAGTTGTGTGCTGTCATCGAAGATACTTGCTTCTTCGTTTGCAGGAATGACCTTTATCAGATCGGGGTTATCTCCTTTATATCTGTCCCTTATCTTGGACTTCTGTTGCTCGATTGTCTTTGATCGTTCTTCAGAGAGATTCATCATTTGCCTCTTTGTTTTTGCTTTTTATATATCCGGGATTTCTATTCTGTATCTTTGCTATCATATGTTCCAGGTAAATAACGTGTGTTTATAGGCTTTTTTGGAACTTTGGTTATTTCTTCCGATTCTGCCATCAGGGCATACATGTTTACAAAAGCGGAAAGATCATTTTCTTTCCTGGTGTCGATGTTCTCATTTATAAAATAGAGCTCAACAGGAGGATCCATGGAATGAAGAGTTGTAACTTTATCTATACAATCAACAAGATTTCTTGAAATCTTCGATATACTTTTGGCTACTACCAGATCAATCATTCCCTTTTTGCAGTCATCTACAAGCCGGTCATATTCATAATGATTACCAGGTGTTTGTCCTAATTCATCAATATCCCTGTATATTCCGATAGTTTTCCATTGTGGGTGTGTTTTCTGTAACCGATAGAACATGGCGTTTTGGAGTTCTATAACAGAAATCGGGGTATCATGAGTAACACGGTTCCTATCATAGAAAGCAACGCGGGTTATCTGTTCATTACTATCTGCACGTATCACTTTTTTGGGAGTTGTCATGGGATACCTCTCTGTGATTATTTCCTATAGAAATAATTATAGACGGCAAAGCGTTCAAAAAAATAAGCCGTAGGTTAAGTAGTTAACCCTCAGTTAAAGATTATTTGCTGTAAGTAGAATTATTATTGTCTAAAAAAGCGGTTTTCTTTTAATAACCGTTTTGTCTCAGAAGCCAGTCCGTATATGATCTTTTTCTCATATAAGTTGCAGTCACTGAGCAGGTTATAAAGATCGCTCTGATATTCTGTGTAAACTTCCTTCTGATTTCCAACAAGAAGTGTATCTGCAGTAACATCCAGAGCATCTGCTATCTGTATAAATGATTCGAGGCTCAGCTGCTTTTTTCCACTTTCGACCTGACTCATGAAAGGCCCTGAGACACCAACTGACTCGGCAAGACCATACTGCTTAATATGCCTGGTCTTCCTTACCTCCTGAATACGTTCTCCCAATAATTTGTAATCGATTTCCATACATGTCCTCCTGAAAATATTTTCATAAACAATCGTCAAGAGGGCAATACTTGCCCTACAGCTTATTCCTAGTATCTGCTATAGGCGATAAAATTTTAATAAAGTTAACTGATAAACAATGGTGAAAAGATGAAAGTAAAGAGCAGCGGTATAGGTGACCGCATCAGGGAAAAGAGAAAAGAACATAAGCTTAGTCAGCGGGAACTGGCAGAAATGGTGCATGTTTCTCCATCACATCTGAGCGATATTGAAAACGGAAAAAAGACTATCGGAATTGAAATCCTTATGCGTATTACAGAGGCGCTGCAGGTATCTTCAGACTGGCTGCTCAGGACCAATATCCCCAGCGTGGGAGCGATTGAGGAAAAGGAACTATCCGATATCCTTGGCGATTGTGATCCTGCCGAGAGGCAGGCTATTACCAAGATCGCCCGTGCTGCCAAGACAGCCATGAGAGAAAAGGACGAAGCAAAGAAACGAAGATAGTTGTTTATAGGAGGAATTTGAAATAGATTATTTTATGTTGCTGATAACGTGACAGCATTTATAGATATGATTTCCAGGAGTCTGGTGCCGATATGGCCTGGGCTTCTTTTAGTTTGCCCTTTTACAGTATACAAATCGAATACCGCAGTATACGGAATAATGCTAGGGCTCAGTACACATCTGGACTTATGATAGAAGAGTCTTAAGACTGAAAAACAATTTCATATGGGAAAGCAATCATTTCAAAGGAGGGGAACGATGGCTAAAAAAGGTATTGTTGAGACTTACAGTAAAACACCTGCTGCAAAACGAGTGGACATCATCATCAACAACTTCACTATTTTTGAAGAAATGATCAAGGGTGAAGAAGAGTGCCTCTATGTGCAGATTCGCAGGGATCAGGAAGAACGCCTTAATGAACAGAGAGCTGATCTGGGAGTAAGAATCCAGACCTCACACAAGAGCGACATTACCGGAGATACAGCTACGGCTAATGCAGACACTCAGGCTGGTATTGAAAATGGCGACTGGAAATTGGCCACAAGAGGCCTGAAGGACAACGCCAAATACCGAAAGCGAATTGAGACACTCCAGATGATGCGTGATGATTACACAATAGTCAGAGGAAAACTAAAGGGAATCAGGGATGATGATCATCTTTTCAGGGATTATCTTACAAGGGAAAAAACCTATGATGAAATGGCAGATGACCTGCAATTATCAAATGATGCAATAAGAGCCAGAATCTACAGATTCAAACTAACACTTAAAGAAAATGCACTTGATTGCATGGAGGCAGAAAAGAAGTGCGCATAAGGAGGATTTGAAAATTGGCAACACCAAAGAGACATAAAAATTATGGAGCTGCAGAGTATCTTAGGATACAGGGGGCGATGGATATCTACGACATGGGATATGATCAGATCATTGACCTGGCAAAAGAAGCTGGTGCTTTCAGGAAAATGACAAAGTCTGTTCTTATTAATAAAGAAGTTCTGAACAGATATATCGAGGCACATACAGCATATTAAAAAGAAACTATAAACCGGCGTTATAAGACATGACATGATTAGATTTTTGTTGAATCAGGAGCTTGTTTGATTCATAATAGAAGTGGATGAGTTCCTGCTGGATTTCTAAGCATGTCATGTTTTTTGTAAAGGAGAATTACAGACATGGCAAAGAAAAGAAGAGACAGCAAGGGCAACATTTTGAAAAAGGGTGAATGTGTAAGAAAGAGCGATGGCCTTTATGTTTACACCTTCAAAGATCCTCTTGGCAAGAGACAGTACATATATGCCAATACTATAGTTGAACTTAGAGAAAAGGAAAAAGGTCTTTTCCGTGATCAGCTTGATGGCCTTGATATGTATGCCAGAGGAAGGGCTACGGTCAACATGACCTATGACCGTTACATAACGACCAAGAAAAATTTACGTGATTCCACCTTTAATGGTTACCAATATACATATGATCATCTGGTGAGAGATACTTTTGGAAATAAGATGATAGCAGAAGTTAAGTACTCTGATGTACTGCAGTTTTACAATCATCTGCTTGATGAGAAGGGGCTTAAGCTCACAACTCTCGACTCCGTGCATTGTATACTTCATCCTACTTTCCAGCTTGCAGTCAGAGATGACATCATAAGAAAGAATCCTACAGATGGTGTAATGGCAGAGGTTTCCAGAAACTCCGGACAGAGCAGAGGTACGAGACATGCCCTGACGAGACAGCAGCAGAAAGTCTTCATGGACTATATTGCTGAGCATCCTGTTTTTAGTCATTGGTGGCCACTATTCACAGTACTCCTTGGTACTGGGGCGCGCATTGGCGAAGCAATTTCATTACGATGGGAAGACATTGATTTTGAAAACGGATTTATAGAGATCAATCATGCGATTTCATATTATCCGACAAGAGGTTCCCAGACATCCATGCTTCAGGTGCACTTTCCTAAGACTCAGGCAGGTATCAGAAGGATACCTATGATGAAGATGGTAGAAGAAGCACTGCTGATGGCCAAGGAAGAACAGGAAGAAGAGGGCATTGTACAGCCAGTTCTGAATGGACTCACAGGATTCGTTTTTCTTAATCGTTTTGGCGATGTGATGAATCCTCAATCAGTTAATCGCATCATCAAGCGCATAGTAGCCAACTACAATAATGAAGAAGAGCTTGATGCTGCAAGAGAGCATAGAGAACCTTTCCTTCTCCCACCATTCTCATGCCACATATTGCGTCACACCTTCGCGACAAGGCTTTGTGAGTCTTGTACGAACTACAAGGTTATCCAGTCGGTAATGGGTCACAAACAGATTGAGACGACGCTGGACATTTACGCAGACGCAAGTGATGAGAAGAACAAGGATGTGTTCGATGATCTCTCGGTAGATTTTGACGATCTTTTCTAAACAAGAAACAACCAAAAGAGAATGACTCAGTTGAAGAGTCTATGATCAAAGGTTGCAACAAAATATGTGAACTACAACATTCCTACAACAACTGTACAGGGAAATCACAGTAATAAACGGGAATGAAAGGTGATGGGAAATACCGCTCAAACCCACATAAACAGTGATGTTAGG
>JAEEGF010174301.1_pt1 | contig 12492 bp, 17 predicted proteins | sample 9134171 | NCBI WGS metagenome assembly JAEEGF01 (sample SAMN16246542, study PRJNA631951) | gut metagenome | biome: gut microbiome; feature: rumen; material: AP-attached | host: Bos | place: Iran: Karaj | collected 2018-10 | reverse complement strand
GTATCACCTCACTTATCGAATCGGTAAAAAAGATTTTTGAACCTGTCACCCCCACCTATACCGCCACCACGCTCATCGTCATCATAGTGGCGATTGCGGTCAAACTGATATTGGGAGAATATGTGAAGCGCAAGGGCAAGCAGCTGAAAAGCGACGCGCTGACCGCCTCCGGCTCCGACGCGCTGTTTGATGCGGCCATCACACTCACCACGTTGATTTCAGCCGGCATAATGCTGATATGGAACGTGTCGCTTGACGGCATTCTCAGCACGCTGATTTCCGCAGTTATCATCAAGGCGGGTATTGAGATGCTGGCTTCGCCCGTGAACGAGCTGCTCGGCGCAAGGGTCCCCGCAGAACTGACAAGACAGATAAAGGAAGAGGTAAGCGCATTTGAGGGAGTCCACGGCGTTTTCGACCTGATATTGCACAACTACGGCCCGGAAGTGATGATCGGTTCGCTCCACATAAATGTTTACGACACATTATCCGCCTACGACATACATGGCCTGTCCCGTAAAATTTCCATGCAGATGTACGAAAAACATGGCATAATCATGTCGATAGGCATCTATGCCATCTCCACCGGCGAAAACCAGCGCACGGAATTGCAGTCAAAGGTGATGGAAAAACTCTCCGCGCATAAGGAAATCATTCAGATTCACGGTTTCTACTGCTCGGAGAAGGAAAAAATGTTTTCCGTGGATGTCGTCCCAGACATGAGCGTCCACAACGATGCCGCCCTGTCCGCCTCACTTGTCAGCGAACTGCAGCCGCTTGCCCCCGACATGCGGGTGACAGTTGTCATAGACCATAATTATTGCTGATTTCCAATAAACAACATAAGATGACCGACACGCTTATACGTTACGCTCAACAATATGAGACTGTGGATTTCCTCAACGGGGATCCGTCATGGTTCATGCACCAGGTTGAAGGCAGGGAGAATCAGGAGACAATGGCCTTCCTCGCCTCCTGCCTGAGCTACGGCAGCCGCAAACAGTTCATGCCAAAAATCCAGCAGCTGCTTGACAGTTCTGAAGGGAAGCCCTACGAATGGGTGCGAAACGGAGGCTACAGGAAAATGTTTTGTCCGGATGACGGAAGCTGCTTCTACCGACTTTACACTAACGCCACCATGTGCCGTTTCCTGACCGCCTACCGGCAGCTGCTCACCGACTACAGGACTCTCGGCGACTATGTCCGGCAGAACGCCTCCGACGGTTTCGGCGCGGTGAAGGCGATTTGCGGCTATTTCGGCGGTAAAGGTGTCAGCGTGGTGGTGCCGAAGGACACGCAGTCGGCCTGCAAGCGCGTCTGCATGTTCCTGCGCTGGATGGTGCGCGACAACTCCCCCGTCGACCTTGGCCTGTGGGCGGACTTTATCGACCGCCGCACACTGATCATGCCGCTCGACACACATGTTTTGGCCGAAGCCATGCGACTCGGCCTGCTCAACAGCCGCAACGCAACGATGAGCACCGCGATAAAACTCACAGAATCATTGGCCAAAATCTTCCCCGACGACCCGCTGCGCGGCGATTTCGCACTGTTCGGTTACGGAGTGAACAACTCTTTGCCCAAATAATAAAGCTACAACAAACGACAAGACAGGAACATAACATGAAGAAAGTACGCATTACCGCAGTCCGCCAGACGGTTTACCATGACCTGACGGCAAAATACGAAAACCCCATCGAACACACCTGCGATATTAAGGAGGGGCAGCAATGGCTCTCCATTGACGGCATGTGCCCCGAAGGGTTGTGCCCCTCGGCTTGGGGATCCATGTGCGAATTCGTGGAATCGCTGGCACGGGGCGAAGGCAACTTCTACGACGGCTGGATGCGCAACCCCATGAGCGCAATGATCAGCTGCAACGACGGTTTCCGCCCGTTCAGCTTCTACATTGAAGCCTTGGAAGAATCTGACCACTAATCATTTAAAATATTGTATAATCATGATTTTCTACTTTTCAGGTTGCGGCAACAGCCGCTTTATTGCAAAAAGCATCTCAGAAACGCTGGATGAGCGGTTGGTGTTCATTCCGGAGGCGGAGCGTAACGGCGATTATGACTATTCCTTAGCGGAGGATGGGCGCGTGGGCTTCGTGTTCCCGATTTATTCATGGTGTCCGCCGCAGTTAGTGGCGGATTTCGTGAAAAAACTGCATTTCGACCGGCAGCCCTCATACGTATGGATGGCGGTCACCTGCGGGAATAACGGAGGCTATGCCGACCGCGTGTTTGCCGGACAGCTGCAGGAGGCCGGTCTCCCCATGCACGCCTGCTACTGCTTTGTGATGCCCAACACCTACATCAACATGTCATTCATGGGTATTGACAAGCCGGAGATATCACAGCGTAAAATAGAAACGGCAAAGGCGCATCTTCCCGAAGTCATTCAAGGGATTAGGGACAAAAAACCGGTGATGGAGCTGAAACGCGGCATGTTCCCGAAGTTCAAGACCAATGTGATTGGGAAGAGTTTCCACAAATGGGTCTCCGACGAGCCGTTTTTCAGCACCGGCAGCTGCATTTCCTGCGGCAAATGCGTGAAGGTATGTCCGCTACAGAACATTACCTTGGAAAACGGCCGCCCGAAATGGAACGGACACTGCACCAATTGCGACGCATGCTACCACCATTGTCCGCAGCATGCCATACAGTTCGGCAAGGCCTCCAAAGGGAAAGGCCAGTACCATTTCCCGGAATAGCGGGCTTACCCGTTCGGGCGCAGCTTATGGTTCACCTTGAAGCTCAGCCGGAGCGACTTGATTGAAGATTTGTTCAGATCGGCCTCGGCAGTGCGGTTTCCGCTCGTAAAATGGAAACAGAGGCGTTTGCGTTGCAGGAACCGCTTGACCACAATGCAGGTTGCCGTGCCATGTGCGCCTAAACGGTCAGCGCCGGTGGCCAACCTGCAGGGGAATTCGACTGTGGTGCCGGGAGCCTTCTCCAGCAGGGCAAGCAGAGTGTCGGTGAAGGCGAAGGCCTCCTCCGGCGTTGCTCCCATCCAAATGAGGGTCTCATCCACATGGGCGACTGACATGTCGGTGATGTCGTCACGGACCATTTTAAGCAGCTCATATACATGGCTTACGCCCAAATAGTAGCCGAATGTGCCGTCCTCATCCTTATAGGTGAAGATTGAGCTTTTGTAATTGTCGTTGATTTCGGCTTCCGCCACCTCCATCCGTAATCCGGCCGGAACCTCCTTGTTCTGGGCAAAGATGGAAACCGCAATGAATGCAAGTGCAAAGGTGATAATGACTTTTCTCATGCGTGTTTATGTATTTTAATTTAATTATATTTTATTTATTTTCAATATGTTTTACTTTTTACCAGTGGTTCATGCCAACGAGTAGGTTCTGTTTTTGTTCGCCCCGTGCGCCACAATTTTCCCTGACTGCAGCAGCCGGTAAAGGTATGCCTTGGTTTGGGTGGGCTTGAGTCCGAGCAGTGCCGACAATTCTGCCGTTTTACAAACGCCTTTCTCTTTGAGATAAGACAAAATTATCGTCGGTTTATCATCGGCTGCAATCTCTTTATCGTCGGTTTCTATGATTATATCGTCAGTTATCGTCGGTTTGTCGTCGGTTTGTCGCCGGTTATCGTCGGGAATAATCGGTTTATCATCGGCCATCTCCCATCCTTCGGGCGCATTGATCAGCATAAAACGGTTTTTCAGTTCGTTATGCTCGTCTAACAACAGGTTGCGGAAAAAACGTTCGAGAAAACTGAAATCATAGTCGATGCCAAGGCGCACATTTTTATAGTTGGCACGGACCAACGCATTGCGGAAGTACCATGAATGCAATTTGAACAGGTCGTTGGTTACAGCGTAACCCATGGAACGCAGGTATTGTATGGTAAAAACCGCCGTGGTGCGCGTGTTTCCCTCCCTGAAGGGATGAATCTGCCACAATCCGGAAACAAAGCGGCAGATATGACGGATTTTCTCATCTTCCGTACAGTTCCGATAACGGAATTCGCGCTCCCGCTGAATGTCGTAGTCCAACGCCCGCCGCAGATCCTCCCAATTCAGATAGCTGACCGACTTTCCCCGAAGCACCCATTCCTTTTTGGCGATGTCGTATTTCCGGAACTCCCCAGCATGTTTGAACACCCCTTCGAATATCCGGCGATGGGTTGCCATAAAGCCGTTAGTGTTGAATGCAAAAGTGTTTGTGGAGAGAATTTTCTTGATATTGGCCGATGCCTTGTCACACTCTGCGGTATCGTCGGTGCCGGTTGTCCGTCCGGCCTTGCTATGATAATAGGTGTCAAGCATTTGCCGGACCTCATCAATGGTGATGTCGCCCTCAATGTTGCGCTGCGCCACATCCAGCAGATACTGCGACGGCTTCAGACCGTCAACCTGCTGGAGGCCGATGGCTGTCTGCCAGTCGGCGGCACTCTGCCGTGCCGATGGCTCAACCTGCCTGATATATTCGTCAAAATCCTCTTGCCTCATTAACCTAACTCTATGCAAATATAACGCTCCGGTTGCTGTTATATTGTGCCTCCCCGCATTTTTTTGAACCCTCCCACAATATTTTTTCAGCGGAAGCGTTAATATCAAAAAAAATATTATGCCTGATATCTTTACATATTACGGTTTTATCTTCTCGTTTTATTCCAATGAACACGAGCCGATACATGTACACGTTGAACACCAAAATAAAATGTCCATATATGACATCATTGTTTGTAACGGTGAACTGATTGAAATCCGACAGCGGGACAAAGGCAATCCTCTTTCGTCTAAAGATGACAAGGTTGCGCGAACTTTTATTGAAAAATATTGGGAAAATATTGTCAGTAAATGGGTTAATTTCTTTGTTTATAAGAAAAGAATCCGTTGCACTGACATCAAAACAAAAATATAATTATGAATAATATTGCAGTAACACGAGCAGATTATATTGACGGGTTGTCTCTTAGGGTGTTTTTCAGCGACAATACCAGCCGGGTGATTGATTTCGGGACGTTCATCGCCCGCCATCCGCATCCACAATACAACAGATATGCCGAACCTTCATTGTTCCGGCAGTTCACCATCCGTTGCGGAAACCTGATTTGGGGTAAACATGCGGATCTGAGCTTTCCCGTGGAAGCCCTTTATTTTGGCGATTTGGAATATTGTGAATGAAGAGGTAAAAAAATAAACGGATGATAGCCGGTTTTAGAAAGATAGACAGATTGTTATGGAAGCCGCTCGTTTGGAATCCGGCAGATGGAGAAAGCAGAAGGTACACCACATCAAAATACCGTAAAAATGAATGCTGGCTGCAACTTAATGATTTTCCGGATGAACCTATGTGGACGCTATTTTATAAAGGAGAAGAGAGAAATATTGAAGACACACCATTATTATGGAAAATCAATTAAAATATTGACAATAAATCCACATTCACTCTTTGAGAAAGTCTTATCTCATATATTTCTGTTTTATTGTGTACCCGTCATGCTTTTTTCAAAAAATCCTCCTGCTTGATGTATTGGAAATGGTTCCCCAGTTCCTTGCAGCCATGATGCCCGGTGAATTTATTTTTCAAACAGTTCCCTGTGACTGCCCAATCTGACCAGTTGGATGATGTCATTTTTTTTGTCATACCATATCAGCAAAAAATCACACTGGATATGACACTCCATACAGTTTTTGAATTTGCCATGGAGCTTATGGGGAAACAGCTCTGCCGGGACAGGTTTGCCATTTTGAAGCAGTAAAAGAACACTTTTAAGCAGTGCGATTTTTTCAGGGTCGTTTTTTATTCGCTTGAAATCTTTCCCGAATTGGGTAGTGGGTTGTAGTTTTTTCATTCCGCCGCGTTCAAATCGTTAAACAGTTCGTCCACATTTCCATAAACTTTATTTGGGTTGCGTCCTGACATGGCTTCGGCAATGGCCGCCTTTGTCACAGCATTGGGTTCGTCACACACCGCATCAAGCAGCACACATTCCACATAGTTGTTAAGCGTCCTGTTCACTTTGGCGGCATTCTGCTTCAAGATGTCCAAAAGGTCTGTCCGCAGGCGGAACGAAGTGTTCTTTCTCACAATTGTTTCCATTTGTAATACATTTAAATATTTTCAGCTGCAAAAGTAACACTTTTTTGAATCACATGTCCGTTTATTTTTGATTTTTTCATTCAGTCGCTTTTTCTGGCCCCTTCTGCTTGATGTATTGGAAATGGTTCCCCAGTTCCCTGCAACCATGGAATCCCGTAAATCTGCGGAGTTTGTCTATAAGAATAATATTGTTGTTATAGGATTTGATAAGTAGTTGGTAAACTTTTCCTTCGTTAGTTTCAACGAACAGATATGCAGGGTCATTCAATATCCGTGTGAATCCAAGCTGGTTAATATCTTCCCATTTGAAATGATGCACCTTATCGTAATCAATCCTGTTTTCTCGGGAATCAGCTATGCCGCAAAAGGTCAGACCTTCTGATGAAATCGTAATGAACTGTTCTTTTTGATGTTTGAAAATTGCCAGAAGAGGTATAGGGATACAGGCAGATAGAATAGGAAAGATAATTGCCAACCAATTTTCTGTCAGTATCAGGAAAACAGTAAATATGGAAGATAAAACCACAATGACAGCCGCAAAAATTGCAACCGATTTGTATCTGGCTCTCAAACTGAAAGTAACCGGTTTCAGATTTTCATTTTTGATGGTCATGATATTTTTTCTTTGAAAGAAAAGCATTTGATAGCAAGTATTATCATCAAGGCACACAACGAACCGACAAGGCAGCAGAACATATCCGATTGTGTATCCCATATATAGCCTTGTGTGCCGAGAAAGGCCTCCGTATCCGTAGGATTAGACAGGGAAGCCAACCATTCTATGATTTCATAGACAGCCGAAATCATCATGGCGACGCTGAATGAGAGAAAAGTTATCCAACCATATGATTTCAATGTTGTTTTTCTGCTAAGAATCTCCACTGCTATTAGCGTCGGGGTAAAACCTTGCATAAAATGCCCTATTTTGTCGTAATTGTTGCGGGTAAAACCAAACCAATCCTGCATTCGGTAACCCAATGGCACTTCAGCATATGAATAATGTGCACCTACCAGCATTACAATAATATGGAGCAACATTATCACATACATCCAGTTTGGAAAGCGGAAACGCTTACATGTCAGCACCAACACCATTACCCAAAGAATGGCGGGTAAAGCCTCTAGCATCCATGTCAGATAGGTATCTTGTACATCAACAACCGACCAAACCAATACACCAACTGCTACCAACAATAACAAGGAGGGAAATCCCCATTTTATAAAAAAGCTATCTTTCACTTTTATTGAGATTCAAATTATTCACGAAATTCATTAATGAAATGGTATACTTGTCCTGTTACCTTATCAAATACAAGAAGATGTTGTAGCGGTGTTCTTGTGCATTTATAGAATTCAAGACTATCGGGATGTTCGCACCAACGCCACTCCACATATTCAGGGTATGTTTCTTCGGATGGCAGTTGAATATTGTTGAGTATATATTCTTTGTCGCATGAGACAAGAACAGAGTCGGGAACAATCTCAACATAGGAACACGTCTTTGCCATTAATGCGTTTTCGACTTCGGCAGGTATGGCTTTGTATCGAAAACAATAGTTATAGAAAATCACATCGTCAATTTTTATTCCATCGCAGTCTTTCCCTTTCAAGTCAGAATAAAGAGAACCGATATAGCATTCTGTTATTGCACAGTTTGTTATCACGCTTTCAACTTTATTTTTTATTCTCGTGCAGGCAGAAAGTGTAAGGAGAACTACGCATAGTATCAAAGTTTTCTTCATTTCATAAATCTTTAAATATTCATCAATATTAACGCTATGATGTGTGTTTTATTATATTTCGGAGATGTGTGTCTGTTTTCTTTCTAATCTTATTTTGGGCTTATATCATTGCACCGAGAAAGTGTATCTATTTTCTTTTAAAGCCTGACGGATTTCTTCATCCAATTGGTCTTCTTCATATTTTGTTGACCAATAGTCGTCTTTGCCGACTTTTTTGAAATTGAGAAGATAGTCGGTTCGTAGTCGCGACACAAAATAAAAATATTCCGGTTTTATTTCATTGTTTGTCACAAAATCATAGTTGTCATAACCTGAAAAAATACGCAATCCCTTATCTGTCGGGAACGAAGACGAGGCGGAATGATATTCGCAAAATCCCTCAATTTTCCAATTCTCTGTACGCATTTTGATGAAAAAACGAACCGCACCAAGTTTTTCCCGTTCATAATGATGAAGTGCTTCGTGCAATAAAACCGATGAAAGACTGCGTGGCAAAAGTTCCGGTTTTCGCGGTTCTATAGAATTTTTCGCCCAGTCGCACGGTCGAAAAAAGGTTGCCTTCAGACCTGTTCGCGATAAAGCAAGAGGTTTGCCAATCGCTATTGCCTTTATTTGAAAGCCAATTATTGTCCGGCAAAAATAGAAAGAAATTTTTGGAGAATAATTGCTATCAACCTCCAGCAACTGCGATCGAAGCGTTTCTGCCATTTGTTTAGCTTTCTCTGTATGCTCAACGCCATCGGCATATATGGTAATGCCGTTATCGGAATAGACTTTTTTAAGACCTATGCCACATGCCAAGCGATAGGTCGGAGCCAAAAGGAGCAAAACAGCCACACTCGCAAGTGCCGTGATGATAATTCTTTTCCTATTCTTTCTCGCTACTTTGTGCATATACTATTTGACAGCGTCCTTGTTATTTTTTTGTTTCTTATGGTGTCCCGGTCCTTTCGGGAACCAGCCCTTTTCCACACGCTTGCGTTGTTTTACAAGTTCCAGTATCGACCAAAGGCTGCTGAATCCCACCACACCCAATATAATGGAAAAAATGCCGTGCAGAAAAAGCGAAGCCGCTATGCAGCACATCCCGACCAGCAGGAACAACCACCAACAGCCTGCCCCCAAATAGTATTCCGCCTTGATGACTAAAGGATGGAATAGTCCTATGGCAAGAAAAGTGGCAAGGCCTATGATGATACCGGTATAATCAATTTCCATTATTTTTGTCGTGTTTTTGAAGTTTGGTGCTTTTTAAATAGTTTTCTCTATTGTTTAATAATAACAAAGAGATTTTAATCTATTTATTGTGATGTTCTAATTCATCAGCCTGCTTTCGCCCCAGGTATATTGCGGGTAGGCCTTTTTCAGGTCGGAGGCGGAATAGAGCACGTTCTGTTGATTAAAGCATCATATGGCCATGATTTTTTGAAGGGTCGTATCAGTAAACGTATGCCATATCTCCAAATTGATGGGTTTGTAGTCGTCAAACAATTGCTTCACGAATTCAATCTCAAACACTAAACGCAAGTCGTTGGGGTCGGCTTCGGGATGAACTTCATGTTTTGAACCCACGCGGGCAACTTTGATATAGTATAGATCTTGGATTCCCTTCCCATTGCGATATGGCATAAAGTAGTATAGATGATTCAATTCTACTGTTGAAGGAAATTTCTTCCCGGTATAGTACACATTGATAGAACCGTCAAGCAGAAGGTCAATGGTATCTTTTTTTACAAGAGAAACGAGTAAGTTTTTAGTTGGATCTAAACCATCCAAATCCTTTGCTATCTCGTTAGTAACGATTTTGTCAGGATATTCCTTAGCCACTTCGCTAAACTTTACGAGTTGAACAGGAACAGACATTGCAACCATAGATGTTTTGTGTAGTTTTATAGCAGGATGATTGGTTATTGTGACTTCTTTTTTCAATATAGGTTGTCCATGCTTTTCAAGATATGAGGCAACGACGGTAGCAACATATTTTGCCAGATTTACAGGAACAGCATTCCCAATCATCTGTTCTATGTCCGTTTTGCTTCCTTCGAAGTGGAACTCTTCCGGAAAGGTCTGAATCAAGCTGCGCTCTTTTGTCGTCAATGGTCTAATTCCATCTTTGCTGCGCACGGGGTCGTTTGAATGAATTTCATATCCGTCAGGCATAGGGCGGTTAACTCCCCTGACAGTAGGGCTTGGCTCATCTATGCTGAAAATACCTCTACGAGCATAACTACGAGGATGACGATAATAATACTCTATTCCAAGCGAATCACCAAAGAAGTCTCTCATCGTCATTGGCTCCTTAGACATGCTTGCTTCAAGTGCTTCATCAAGAAAACCGTCCATTTCGCCCAAGACACCCACCATAAAGAACCTCTTTCGCTTTTGAGGAACTCCACAATAACTGGCATCAAGGATCCTGAAAGAGAGTCCATATCCAGCTTCTTTGAATATCTTTTTAGCCTCAACGAGTTTGTTGGTTTTGACAATTCTGTCCACATTCTCCATCACAAAGACGGGAGGCTTTATTTTGCTAATGATTTCCGCGTAGTTTACAGTAAGGTCTCCACGTCCATTGTCCTCATCACGTTTTCCTGCTGATGAGAAATCTTGACAAGGAGGCCCCCCGATAATCATATTTGGGGACAATGCGGATATTGTTTCAACACAGGTATTGACATCGGTAAGATCAAGTTGTTTGGCTGAATGGTTGAAATTTGTGTTATACACATGCAATGCAGCTTCCCATTTGTCATAAGCTGCGACGACATTAAAACCGGCTTTCTCAAATCCGAGACTTAGTCCACCACATCCGCAAAAAAGATCAACGACTCTCATAAAAATTATTCGAAAATATCAGGACTGTTAACAAGGACAGCATCAAAGCGGCGTTCTGGGCTCAGTAAGTCTTGTCCACCACCAAGAATAATGTTTTTAATCTCGTACTTGGAGATGCGGGGTTTTAGAATCTGCTCCATTTTAAGAAAGACTCGTGACTTTGCACCTGGCATGGAGAATGCCTTGTCGTTTGCAAGATTGTAGGATTGTAGGCGGATGATACGTTTGTAGTCGAAAGTATCGTAGGTCACATAATCCAGCAACATCTTATATATCCAGATGATAGTACGGTGGAAACGATTCAAACGACGAATATTCGAGGAATCCTCTGTGCAGCACATTTGTATAATCGATAGATTCGACCACACAAACACATCAAGGCAGTTATCTTTCAACCGCATTTTATTTCCCTCGGTTTTCCAAACAGGCTGAATGATAAGCGGTTTCTGCTTATTGCACATATCTGTGGAGATTGCCAATACAGAGTCTAATATCTTAGTATAATGAGGCAATACCTCGTCTATTTCCTCCCAATGGTTGATCTGAGGCACCTGACGAAGCATGGAACGAAGTCGTTCTTTTCCTTTCGGAGTGCTGTAGTTTTCGCAAATACTGCAAGCGAGGAAACAAATGGTTGGAGGGCGCATCACTATTTCAGTTCCCCAATCTGATTCCGGCTGGGATTTCGTGGTATTATCTGGCAACGCGGTCAGCTTCACTTCCAATCCGGAGAGAGGTTTACCTGTTTCATAGTCAAGCATGACAAGGTCGATATGTTCGCGTTCACCCTGATAAAACTTTTCATAAGGAGCGAATCCTGCTTCATAGTTATAGTAGGCATTCTCACTTAAAGGGTTAATACCAAACAAATCAACACTTTCAATCTCATCGTGAACAATAGCATTTTTCTTGTTTGCTTTAATGTAGATTGGCTTGATGCCCTTTGAATACATATAAGCAACCAATGAAGCCGGGAAGGAACTATTGAATTGATTTTTACCCCAACTATCGGCCTTTGTGTAATCACGACTAGAATGTTTCTGGCCGAATAGGCCTGGTTCTTGTTTTGCTTTCATATTATTTCCTTCAAGTTTTATTCTTTAAGTAATCTCTTGATTTTAATTTATTTCCTGTTTCTTAGCAGTTGGCAGCCGAGGTTATTGAAACCGTCAGAGCACAACGGTATTTTTTTTACTTCGATTTACATAATATAATCAAATATTAGATTCCATTTCGTCTATTAGTTTTTTGTAAACGTCGCATCTCCGGTTTTATTGTGTAATATGACAACAATTTTCCAGCAAGTCGAACTAAAACGCAGTCCGAAGGACGCAGCCCTACACCAATGTAAAAAGCATCACTGTCTGTTCATCAGCCTGCTTTCGCCCCAGGTGTATTGCGGGTAGGCCTTTTTCAGGTCGGAGGCGGAGCCTTCCACGCCGCTGCCGCCGCTGGTGGCGAAAACATTGAGCACCTTTCCGCTGAGGTCGTGCGCCTCAATGAAGGTGTTGACAATAGTGGGTGCGGTGTACCACCACACAGGGAAGCCAATCCAAACGGTGTCGTATTGGGCGATGTTCCCACAAACTCCCTTGATGGCGGGGCGGGAGCTCTTGTCCTTCATCTCCACGGTGGAGCGGGAGTTCTTGTCGCGCCAGTTCAGGTCGGCGGCGGTATAGGGAGTTTCAGGCGTGATCTCGTAGAGGTCGGCGTTGAACTCATCGGCGAGTTTCTGCGCCGCGGCCTTGGTGGTTCCCGTGGCCGAAAAATAAACGACTAATGTCTTTTTCATGTTGTCTCCTTTCTGTTGATTGTTCGATTGATTTTGGTTGCTTTGCGCGC
>JAEEGF010131770.1_pt1 | contig 12497 bp, 5 predicted proteins | sample 9134171 | NCBI WGS metagenome assembly JAEEGF01 (sample SAMN16246542, study PRJNA631951) | gut metagenome | biome: gut microbiome; feature: rumen; material: AP-attached | host: Bos | place: Iran: Karaj | collected 2018-10 | reverse complement strand
CGTGACCGCAGAAACGATCGGACAGTTTATTCACGGAGGGAGACAAGCATGAATCAGGAAGCATTCGGTCTGATCTTCACGGGTGAAGCGAACCCCTATATGCGCGATCTCGTTCTTTCCCGCGCGGTCGCAGCGGTGCCGTTCGGCGGACGCTATCGCGTCGTCGATTTCGTCCTGTCCAACCTCGTCAACACCGGCATCCGGAACGTCGGTCTCATCGTGCAGAAAAACTACCATTCGTTGATGGACCATCTCGGCACCGGCAAGGAATGGGACCTGAACCGCAAGCGCGACGGCCTGTTCCTGCTCCCCCCGTTCTCCACCAAGGACAATACCGGCGTGTATCGCGGCGACATCGACGCGTTCCACTCCATCATGCAGTATGTGCGCCGCTCAAGCCAGAAATATCTGATCCTCTGCGGCAGCCATACCGTGTTCAACACGACGTTCGACGCGATCCTCAAGCAGCATCAGGAGACCGGCGCGGACATCACCATCATGTACAACGAGGATTCGCGCTTTTTCCCCGAGGAGCAGAACCGCGACCTCAGACTGTTCTTTGACGAGGACGGCATGACGGTGAACGGGCTCGAATGGAACCCGCGCAGCCCGGGCTCCAACTACCGCTCCTGCGAGATCAACGTCATCGACAAGGACCTCTTCGAGGATCTCGTGGAGGAATCCTATTCGCGCGGCGCGGTTGATTTCGTCCGCGAGGTCATGCTTCCCCGGGTCAAAGAGCTCAAGATCATGGGCTGGCGCTATGACGGCTACGTGGGAAGGATCGATTCGATCAACACCTATTTCATGCACAGCATGGAGCTATTGAACGCCTCCGACGCGAAGGACCTCTACAACATGCGTCACCCGATCTATACCAAGGTCAAGGACGAGATCGCCACGCAGTACGGCGTCAACGCCGACGTGCACAACGTCATGATGGCGGACGGCTGCTGCATCGACGGCACTGTGGAGAATTCGATCGTGTTCCGCGGCGTCACCGTGGAACGCGGCGCGGTCGTGAAGAATTCGATCCTGATGCAGGGCGTGACCGTACGGTCCGGCGCGCAGCTCGACCATGTCATTCTCGATAAGAACGTAACGGTCAACGCCGGGCGGCAGCTCACCGGTTACGAGGGCATTCCGCTCGTCTTCCGCAAGAACCTGACCGTCTGAGTACGGAGGAAGGAGAATCATCATGAAAATTCTGTTTGCTGCAAGCGAATGCTTCCCTTACATCAAGACCGGCGGTCTTGCCGACGTCGTGGGCTCGCTTCCGAAGGAGCTCGTGCGCCAGGGCGCGGAGGCGGCGGTCATCCTGCCGAAATATACGCCGATCGGCGACTACTACATCCTGAAGATGCAGCACGTCTGCCACTTCAACCTGCAGCTCGGAAGCTATTCCGTGTTCTGCGGGATCGACAAGCTCGAACAGGACGGCGTGACGTTCTATTTCGTCGATAATCTCGCCATGTTCGGCGGCGAAAAGATCTACACGGGCGACGAGCAGGAGGGCTTCCGCTTCGCGTTCTTCTGCCGCGCCGTGCTGGAATCGTTCAAGTACATGAACTATTATCCGGACGTGATCCACTGCAACGACTGGCAGACGGGTCTCATTCCGGTTCTGTTGAACGATCAGTACCGCACGCTTCCGGGCTATCGCGACGTGCATACCGTGTTCACGATCCACAACCTGAAATTCCAGGGCATCTTCGACTGGCACCGCATCAACTCCGTGCTCGGACTGAACGAGGGTTATTTCTCGCCGAACAACCTCGAGTTCTACGGTCTCCTGTCGTTCATGAAGGCCGGCCTCGTGTTTGCAAACCGCATCACGACCGTCAGCCCGACCTACGCGGAGGAGATCCGTACCGGCTACTACGGCGAACGCCTCGACGGTCTTCTTCGCACAAGGCAAAACGTGCTGTCGGGCATCCTGAACGGAATTGACGTAATATCGTTTGATCCGAGCAACGATATGCATATTCCCGTTCATTTTACCGCCGCAGATCCGTCCGGCAAGAAGCTTTGCAAGGCAGCGCTGCAGGAAGAGCTTGGGCTCGATAAACGGGATGTTCCGCTGATCGGCATGGTCACGCGGCTGACGGCGCAGAAAGGCCTCGATCTGGTCACCTGCGTGTTGAACGACATCATGCGCATGGATGTGCAGATGGTCGTGGTCGGCACCGGCGACGCGTACTTCGAGAACGCCTTCCGCGACGCGCAGTACCGCTTCCCCGGCCGCTTTGTCTGCTGCCTCAGGCACGACGAGCAGATCGCGCGGCGCGTCTATGCCGCGAGCGATATCTATCTGATGCCGTCGCAGTTCGAGCCGTGCGGCCTCTCTCAGATGATCGCGATGCGTTACGGTTCCATCCCGCTCGTCCGCGAGACCGGAGGGCTTCGTGACAGCGTCCTGCCGTACAACTGGTACACGGACGACGGAAACGGCTTCAGCTTCCACGACTACAACGCGCACGACATGCTGCACGTTTTGGAGCATGCGGTCGGATACTGGTACGACGATCGGGATATGTGGGCGCGGCTCATGAAGCGCGCGATGAAGACCGACTTCTCATGGGCAGTCTCCGCGCGCAAGTATATGGAGCTTTACAGGAACCTTCTGGGACTTCCGGACGAGGAGCCGAAGCCCGTCAGAAAGCGCGCGCCGCGGACCGCAAAACCTGCGGACGAGAAGCCTGCGGAAAAGAAGACTGCGGCAAGGAAGCCCGCAGCGCGGAAAACTGCGGCGAAAAAGCCGGAATAACAGCCAAACAGCATGATTGGAAAGCAGTCGTACGACGGCTGCTTTCTTCAAACACCGAACAGGAAGGAACCGGACATGACAGATGATCACAATCCGCCGATCCCGCAGGGATGGCGGCTTGAGGGCTTGCTCTGCAGAGGAAGCTGCAGCAGCGTCTATCGGGTCATTCGGCAATCGGACGGCGCGCATGCGGCACTGAAGGTCATCCCGATCCCGATGGATGATAGCGAGATCCCTGTGCTTCGCAGCAAGGGATATAACGACGAAACGATTTCCCGTATATTGAGTAATCGTTTGATCGAAATATTCGACAAATACGATTTACTGGCAAAAATGAACGGCGAATCGAATATTGTTTCGATTGGCGATGTCTTGTATAGGCGATATCCGGACGGCTCCGGCTGTACCGTCTCCGTTCTGATGGAGGAGCTGACGCCGCTTTGCGATACGCTGGATTACAGCTTTTCCGAGCAGCGCGCGATCGCGATCGGATGCGATCTTCTCAAAGCGCTTGAAGCATATGGGCGGCATCGGCTGGTGCACGGTGCAATCAAGCCCGAAAATGTGCTGGTTTTCGGTTCCGGCGAATATAAGCTCTCCGATTTCGGCGTCTCCGATCTTCTCGGAAACCGATCCCTTGAGATCGTCGGCGACGCCTGCGATTTTATGGCGCCGGAGATCTTTTTCGGTAAAGAGTATGACGCGCGCGCGGATGTGTATTCGATCGGTCTGCTCCTCTATTGGCTATGCAACGATTTCCGGATCCCGTTCCTGCCTGCGCCGGATGGGCCGCTATGCGACAAAGATTTCGAGGATGCGGTGGCGAGACGAATGTCCGGCGGCGCAATGCCGGAGCCAAAGTACGGCGGCATGGCGTTGAAGGGGATCATAGCGAGGGCATGCGCTTACGATCCGAAGAATCGTTACAGCAGCGCGTCTGCCATGTACCGGGAACTAAGCTATTTGCTTGTGTCGGGAAATGTGACTGTGCCGGCTGCGTCGATTCCGATTCCCCAGCAGACGGAGCAGCGCCTGTATGCCGAGCCGATCGTTCGCGAACGGCGGCAGGCACAGGAACAAGCCATGCCGATCCCCGAGCAAGACCGGCGTGAGAGCTCGATCGTGCTGTTTGAGGACGATTTTGCCGAAAAAAGAAGAGCAGTGCCGGAGCGTGTACGTGAAAAGGAGACAGTAAACAAGAAACGTTCATCTGTCGTGTTTTTCAGCGGAATCATCGGACTGTGCATCGTTGCAGTTGCAAGTGTAGTTGCTGCCGGGATCGTTTTGTACCGTGACGGGAATTGCAATCGAAAGGATCAGAAACCCGGTATCGTGACACGCTCACCTGATGCGACGACCGGTTCGGAGACGTCTTCATCACCCTACGCCGGCACGACGGGATCTGTAACGCTGCCTTCGATCGTCGTATGGGTCACTTCGGAATCACCGTCTGCAGGAATCTCTTCAGATAAACCGACGGTAACGCCCGAAATAACAACGACGCCTACACCTTCACCGACGCCGACGCCGACGCCGACGCCGACGCCTACGCCTACGCCGACGCCGACGCCTACGCCCGTACCGACATTTGTACCGGTGCCTTCGCCGAAAGAAGCACCGTTTGATGCGGACTTTTCATTTGACGGACAGAAGGCACAGGATGCGAACTATAAATGCTGTTACATCAATCCGTCATGGGAATCGTTCTTCAGTGATATTGATGAGGAGCTGATTTCGGATCAATATCGGTTGATGCGCAATACAAGAGTCACGATACGTGCGCTTTACAATGAATACGCGCTCATCGAGACGAAGGACGGAAGGATCGGATGGGTGAAAGCTTCTTTCCTGTATGCGCAATGGATGCACGAGACCACGTTCAATCCCGTGCTTACGCAACAAATTGCAGACGGATTGGAAACACCCTTATCTTATGAAATCCTGGGAGAGTTTCTGATCAAAACGTCGACATCGAGTTCAAACAATCTTCGTAAGAATCCGTACGTCCCGGAACAATTGGACCCGCCGATGCCGGATAACCGCATTATGAGCGTCGGAAAAGGGGTACGGTTCACCTTGCTCGCGCAACGTACGATCGACGGCAAAAAGTGGTATTTCTGCATGAAGCAGGCTTCAAAAGGACAGAATCCGGTATACTGCTGGGTCCACGAATCCAATTTCAAATAATGATCAGCAGCACACAGGGGAGCGGAAAGATCCGCTCCTCGTTTTGTTTCACGTGAAACAACAGGCGACACGTGCAAAGAAATGTTTCCCGTGAAACAAAATAGTATGCGTTACGGTCTTGCAAAATGTGATACGTTCCGTTATAATGTATATGAAAAGGAGCATTTATGGGCAAGATCATTTCTATTACAAATCAAAAAGGCGGCGTCGGCAAAACGACGACCGCAATCAACCTGAGCGCATGCGTTGCGCAGGAGGGGAAACGTGTTCTGCTCGTCGATCTCGATCCGCAAGGGAACAGCACGAGCGGCCTCGGCATCGCAAAGAAAAAGGACATACCGTGCACTTATGACGTGTTGATCGACGATTTGCCCGCAGAAGAAGCGATACGGCATACCATGATCGAGACGCTGGACGTATTGCCGTCACGGATCGAGCTTGCGGGCGCCGAGGTGGAACTCGTTTCCATGATGGCACGTGAACAGAGATTGAAGCAAGCGCTGGAACCGATCGCGGACCGTTACGACTACATCTTCATCGACTGTCCCCCGTCTCTCGGACTGCTGACATTGAACGCGCTGACCGCATCCGATTCGCTGCTCGTCCCGATCCAGTGCGAATACTATGCGCTGGAAGGTCTTTCGCAGTTGATGAACACGGTTAAGCTCGTGCGCAGAAATCTGAACGGTAAGCTCGATATACAGGGCGTTGTACTGACGATGTTTTCATCACGCCTGAACCTTTGCGTGCAGGTCGTTGAAGAAGTCAAGAAGTATTTCCGCGAGAAGGTCTACAACACGATCATCCCGCGATCGGTCCGCATGAGCGAAGCGCCGAGCCACGGCGTACCGATCACATTATACGATGCACGCAACATCGGCGCAAAGGCGTATGTCAATTTAGCCAAGGAATTTATCGAACGGGAGGGTTGAAGATGGCAGCAAAGAACAAAGGACTGGGACGCGGACTGGACGCGCTTCTGGATGAGATCGAAGCGCCGGAGCAGGACCAATCGGGTAAAATTGAAGTCGATTTATACGATATAGACACGAATCCGGATCAGCCGCGCAAAACATTCGACGCGGAGAAACTTGCGGAGCTGGCAGGATCTATCAAGCGGCATGGCGTCGTACAGCCGATCTTAGTGCGTAAAAACGGCGCACGGTATACCATTGTGGCCGGCGAACGCCGTTACCGTGCAGCACGGCAGGCGGGACTCATGACGGTCCCGGTCGTCGTGACGAATGTCGACGAAGATGCGCTCATGGAGATCTCGCTTGTCGAAAATATCCAGCGCGAGAATCTGAACCCGATCGAAGAAGCCGCTGCGATCCGCTTACTGATGCAGCAGCATGATCTGACGCAGGAGGAAGTCTCCGAACGTGTCGGCAAGAGCCGTCCCGCGATCGCGAACGCACTGCGGCTGCTGACGCTCGCGAAATCCGTACAGAAGCTCGTGAAGGACGGACGTCTTTCCGCAGGACATGGAAAAATGCTCGCAGGTGTCGGCGATCCGCGTCTGCAGATGGAGCTTGCGGAAAAGTGTGTGGAAGGCGATTGGTCGGTGCGCAGGCTCGAGGACGAACTGCGGTTTGCCGAAATGCCGAAACGGAAGCATAAGGAAAAGCCGGAACCGACACCGGAATTCCGCAACGCCATGCACCGCATGCGTGCTGAGCTCGGCACGAAGGTCTCGGTGCAGGGCAGCGAGGACAAGGGCAAGCTGATCATTCACTACTATTCGCGCGAGGACCTCGATCGCATATACCGTGTGATCGTAGGAAACGAATAATCATAAAATAATTATTTGGAAGAACGGGAAACCGTTCTTTTTTTGTGCGAGCGGTCACAGTCATCCGGTCCTGTCCGAACGATATTACACAGTTTGTATTTCGTTTCATTGGCCCGCTCGTGCATTTTCGACAGATCGCCGTCTTCTCTTACCGTTAAAAAGGCAGAAACGCAGCTGACACTCGAACAGCAGTTCGCAGGCAACGCTAATGTCGGCGACGCGCCATAGGTGAAAAAATCAGATTCATATCCCTTTTCGGAGGCAACGCCGACCACGGCGTCCGGCCGCGGTAGAACGCTGACCGATCGGCAAGCTGCGCGGCTATTCGCAGAGATCAGCTCCTCTTTTCGCCTTGTTTGCTTGTTCCATCCCGTCCGCGAGCCGGGATCTGTGTTCCATGCATAAACCTCAAGAGCTACATACACCCTTTATGCAGCAAGATACGGACGCCGCAGCCATCGGAAGGGTTGTCTTTTCGATGTATGGATCGAGATCCGATCCGGTGCATACGAGGAAGATATTCTTCTCCGCATTACACGCCGATCGAAAAAACATACAGACAAATCCAGACGGAAATATGTATAGACAAATATACGCGGAGCAACGGAAATGTACAGACAATTCGGGCGATCCGTGCGGTTTTGCGCCTTGTGTGAAACAAAGTCCGGTCTGTACAATACGGGGATTTGAAAGCAGAATAACCGCTCCAAAATGGTCAAATTATGGTATACAGGAAAATATATTTTATGTAACCGGCAGCGCGACCACTACATCTTGTGCCTGAAGCGGCAAATAATGCATATTTTCCGAGATTTAACGGTTTATTCACATTAAAAAAACTTGCAATTCCAAGTTTGTTTTATTATAATAGCATAGGACTATAACATACCCATGCTATAGGGTTTACTATGTCGTCCCGGCGAAAGTCGGGTAAAAAACTGAGAGTTATTCCTATAATACTTTCGCGAAAAACAGACACGGAGGAAATGGAAAATGTCAAAGATGAACAAGATCCTGTTCGGCAGACGCACATGGGCGATCATCGTATCGATCCTCATGCTGCTGCAGTTGCTCCCGATTGCAACGATTGCCGACGTCGCTGAGAGCGACACGACCGATAATACGGCCGAAGTCGATCGCAGAGGATCCCTGATCGGTGAAGATACCGTAACCTACACGCCCGGCGGCAGCGGCGGACGATTCGAACCGGGCGATCTGCCCGGAGGGTCGGACGAGCCTGCTGAACCGGCCGAGCCGGAGAATCCGGAAGAGCCGGCAGACCCGGAGAACCCGGAAGAACCGGTCGAGCCGGAGAATCCGGAAGAGCCGGTCGATCCCGAGAACCCGGAAGAGCCGGTCGAGCCGGAGAATCCGGAAGAGCCGGTCGACCCGGAGAACCCGGAAGAGCCGGACGATCCGAGCGTCGCGCCCGATAGGCCGACGGTAGACATCTACTTCCCCGTTGTTTTCACGGACAAGGACGGAAATGTTCTTGCCCGTAAGCTGGTTTTGGGCGGAACGGCAATCGGCGAGCTTCCCGAGGCGCCCGAAGTCGAGGGTCATGCGTTTATCGGTTGGTATACCGAGGACGGCGTGCACGTCTATTCGACGACGATCGTCAAGGGTATGATGCGAGTCAGCGCGTTCTATGAGGGCGACGAGCTTCCGTACCCCGCACAGGTCTTCTCCGATACGGCGAGCAACGGCGTCAGCGTGAACGCAACCGTCCCGGCAGGCGTCTTCCCCGCCGGCACGAAGATGGTGCTGAGAGCGATCGACGACGAGACGGCGCTGTCCCTTGCAAAGCAGGCGAACAGCCGCGCGGTCGACGCAGTCGCAGTCGACATCACCTTCTATGACGTCGACGGCAACAAGATCGAACCGAAGGACGCCGGTAAGGTCCACGTCAACATCAACACGGGCCGCACGCTCGAGGGTGAAACGTTTGAGATCTACCACGAGAACGCGGGAACAATGGAGCTGATGGGCACGGCGACGCCGAACGGCGGCAGCTTCGAGACCTCTTCCTTCTCCGTTTACATCATCGGCGGTATTGAGGAAGGACCGGAATACAACCGCGTTAAGGTCGTCTTCCATCAGTATGACGGCAACGAGATCGAGATCTACGTCAAGCCGAAGGATCACGATTCGGCGGAGATGTTCGAAAAGGTCGTTTACGATCCGGGTCCCGGCACCCTGCCCTCGGGCTATCTGTTCCACGGCTGGGCGAAGACCGCGACCTATACCACGACGACGCCCGTCCTGACCATCGATCAGGTCCGTGCAGACGTCTGGGCGGTCCTCGAACGCAATAAGGACGACGACGCCTCCAACGATTTCAACGATCTTGCGATCACGCTCGATTACTACGCAACCGCGTTCCGTTCGTTCACGGTCACCTATATGGACCAGAACAAAGCATCCATCAAGACGGACGTCGTATTGATGGCGGGCGACGAAACGAGCGCGACCTACACGATCAACCAGGCCTATACGCCGTTCGAAACTTCGCAGGCGTTCCTCGGATGGACGACCTCCGTTCCGTCCACGAGCGACGGCAAGACCTACACCTATGATCCCGCGGTCACGTCCTCGAACCTCTGGCAGTCGGGCGATGAACTGACGGTCAGCGCGAACGTCGTGCTCTATCCGTACGTCGGCACCGGTTACTGGCTGATCTACGACAACAACATCAGCGCGAACAACACGGCGAACGGCGTCGACGACCCGACCTCCGCGACCTATTTCGGACCGACGTTCTATCGGACCGGTGAGAACACCGTCGCGCCTTCGAATCCGAGCCGTACGGGCTACACCTTCGGCGGCTGGTATGCCGATTCCGCGATGACGACCCCGTTTACCTTCGGCGGCACGCTGACGCAGGAAACCACGATCTACGCAAAGTGGACGCCCGCGCCCGCGGTTTATCGCGTGGTCTATTGGAGACAGAACACGTCGCTCGACGGTTATGATCTTGCGACCAGCGCAGAGCGCAACTTTATGGCGGGCACAGGAACCGGCAGCGTCAACGGCTTTAAGCTTTCGACCACCGGCAGTCTTCTGAACGCGGTCACGAGCGGCACGATGCCGACGTCCCTGAACGCGAACGGCTCCTGGGCGGGCACGCAGACCTATAACGACGCGACCCGCGGTTACTATATGAACGGCAGCACCAAGGCGGCGGGTGATTTCGGCTGGGGCTTTGTATATGACCATGCCGATACCGACGTCGTGCTGAAGGGCGACGGCACCACCGTTCTGAACGTGTACTACAATCGCAGACCGGTCACCATCTATTTCCATGACGCGCCGGGTACGATCAGTGTGTACATGAGCTCGAGTGATACTGGTTCTATTAATACTTTCTATACTGCATTCCAGTATTACGACTCAAACGGCAATCCGCTGACGCTGACCCAGGATGGTGAGTATAACGGTCATCCCGATTATTATCTGAAAAACAGCAACGGGACAACGTATGCCAATATCTATTGGAGAAACGGAGGATGGTACTGGCGGGCTTACTACAGTGTTTACGTAGCGAATCCCGCTACCGCATCTTCGGCAGTTTCCGCAACGGCGACCGGTTATTACGGCGCGGATCTTGCGGAAGGCGACTGGCGCGAAACGCTTCCCGGCATGAAGTGGGCACAGTACAACTCTTCCGGCAGCGGCTCGTGGCTGTTCAATGAAGAGTGGCCTTACTACATGCTTGCAACGTATTATGACGACGATCCGACCGAAGTCCATTTCTACGAGAGACGGTATGGCGGACAGATCGCGAAGAACGTATACTACATGGGTCAGAAGACCGACGGCACCTGGAGCGAACAGATCGATTCCACGACCATCGAGATGAACACCCGTTTCGGCAATCGAACGGGCTTCACGCTGGTCGGCGTCAACTTTGATTCGAACAACTATAACACTGCTTCGTCGGTAACGGCGCCGTATACGATGCCATATGATGATGTCGACGCAACGACCGGCGCATGGCTGTTCTTCACGCGCAATACATACACCCTGTACTTCTATTCCAACAATACGGTCGTAAGACAGAAGACCGGCGTCTATTATCAGGCGGATATCTCCCAGTATGAATACGTAGACGGCAGCACGACTGAGAAGTACATTCCGACCGCGCCGGCGGGCTACTATTTCGACGGCTGGTATGAAGATGCCGACTTCCTTGAGCCGTTCAGCTTCGAAGGCGCAACGATGCCGGCGGGCGTGAAGCGCGTCTATGCCAAGTGGTCTCCGATGCGTTTCCGCGTCATCCTCGACCTGAACGCAGAAGACGCGAGCTTCGGCGGCGCGGGACAGGCGTCCACCTTCCGCGTGGATTACCTTGAGCAGATACAGGCAAGCGCGGTCGAGAGTGCGACCCGTCCGGGCTACTCTCTTGCAGGTTGGTATCTGGATACGAGCTTCACGCATCCGTTCAGCTTCACCGAGGGCATTACGGATCACACCTACGGCATGGATATGAGCTACGGCGAGCTGCCGCTTGAAGATAAGCACAATCCCGCAGGAGAGACCCCGACTTATGACGATACGACGAGGCCCGAGGTTCGCGGTATAGTTCGCATCTACGCCGCATGGCGCAAGAACACCGACGGCGCAGCGGGCGTGACGGTCATCTATCAGGCGAACGGCGGTACGTTCTCTTCGGCGTACGGCGGCGGTTCCTCCTACACCGACCCGACTCCCTATCAGCCGGATTCGCAGGTCTACAGCATCGAACCTCCGACGCCTCCGGCGCCGACCGGCGACGAAACGCAGAAGACGTTCGCATACTGGGTCATCCAGAGATGGGACGAAACCTCGCAGAGTTTTGTCGACACCGACGAGTTTGCGTATATCGGCGCGCCGTTCACGGCGGACAAGGATTATGCACGGGAATTGATCGAGTATGAGAACGACGGCGTAACCATCAAGACCCATACCTATACGATGCAGCTCCGTGCGGAATACAAGACCTCCGATGAAGAGGCGGTTCCGACGCATATCTATTGGTACGGCAACGGCAACGGGCAGACCTACGTCCGTCAGGATGAGAACCTGCAGATCAACGAAGCGATCGCCATCCCGGCAAGAGGCACGATCAACGACCGCGACGGCTACATCTTCAAGGGCTGGTACAAGAAGTCCTACACCGAAGAAGAAATGCAGGCGATGGGCGGCAACGTTCCGACCACGTATGCCTGCACCGAGCCGAACTTCATCTGGTACGCAAACGGCGGTTACTACAGCGACGCAGCCTGCACGTCGAGCTGTTCGCATGTCGCGGCGGACGAATGGCTGCCGTACGACAACCTGTACGCGGTCTGGCAGCCGATCGAATATGACGTGCGCTTCAACGCAAACGCGCCGAGCGGCACGACGGCTTCCGGCTCGATGGATGATCAGCACTTCGTTTACGGCACAGCGCAGAACCTGAGCGAAAATGCGTTCACGGTTACGAACTACGTATTTAAGGGCTGGGCAACCTCCCCGAACGGCGGCGTGGTCTATCACGATATGGATGAGGTCATCAACCTCACCGCAACCGACGGCGCGGTCGTCGAAGTGTACGCCGTGTGGGAGCTCGACGTTGCTCCGATCACCGTGCACCACTACCTCCTCGGCACCACGACGCAGGTTGCGGAAGACGTGACGACGGAGAAAACGATCGGTTCGTCCTACACCGCAAACGCGGCGACGACGTTCCTCAGTGGCTTCTCCGGCTATAACCTCACCGCGGACAGCTAC
>JAEEGF010424415.1_pt1 | contig 12498 bp, 9 predicted proteins | sample 9134171 | NCBI WGS metagenome assembly JAEEGF01 (sample SAMN16246542, study PRJNA631951) | gut metagenome | biome: gut microbiome; feature: rumen; material: AP-attached | host: Bos | place: Iran: Karaj | collected 2018-10 | reverse complement strand
GCAGTACAAAGCAAACAGCTCAGGCAGCGGAATAATGATGCGGGAGTGGTTCGGACCGTTCACTGAAATCACAAAAAGGGATTGCGAAATAGTAATCCCCAAAAACAGCCCTGAGTTTAACTGCTCCGAAAACACAAAAGTAATCGAAGCACCATGCACATATGAAGAGGGCATAAAGCGCATCGCTTTCCAGTCATTCGGCCTAGGGCGCAAATATTGCGAAAACGCAGTTTTGCTGACGGTGGATTCAAAGGTGCCATTCGTTCTTCCGAAGAGCTGCAAAGTAATCCCTATTATTACGGATTTGGCAGTATTTCGCATGAGTGAAACCTACCAGAAATCACGCGTACTGCTTTGGAAGCAGCAATACAAATATCTTTGCAAACGCGCAGAGCGATTCATTGCAATATCAGGGTTTACTAAAAAAGAAATGCAGGATATCCTCGGGATTCCTGCCGAAAAAATAGATGTCATCCCATGCGCCGCATCCGACAAAATAAGGATGGTGAGCGATGAAGAGATGCTTTCAGAGGTGCGCAGGCGCTACAATCTGGAAAAACCGTTCATCCTGTTTGTAGGCAGCCTGAACCCACGGAAAAATCTGGCCAGGCTGATTCAGGCCTTTGACAAAATGAAAGCCGAGACCAATTTGCCGCACGAACTCGTAATCGCCGGCGGCCTCGGGTGGAAGTTCGACGAAGCAGAAGCGCTACGAAACATAAAAGCCAAAGACGCCATTCGCTCAATCGGCTACGTTGATGACGAGCACAAGGCAGCACTATACTCGGCGGCGGAAGTTTTTGCCTTCCCCACACTTTACGAAGGCTTTGGCATTCCCGTAATCGAAGCGCAGCAATGCGGCACAGCAGTTCTGACCTCTAGTGTAAGCGCACTGCCGGAAGCTGCGGGCGACGCAGCCGAATACGTCAACCCATACGACACAGACGATATAGCGGCAGGCCTAATCAGGCTTCTAACTGATGATGAATACAGGGGCACGATAGTAGAAAAAGGCTTCGAAAACGCAAAGCGTTTTTCGTGGAAGTACTCTGCCGATAAACTCGGCAAAGTCATCGAGTCAATTTGATTTCGCCGCCAATTTAATGGATTAGGATATGAACAAAACGGTAAAAACCATTGCCCTTGAGCTGCAGCCCTGCTGCGGCAAGCGATCGGGAATAGGCACATATACATACGAACTTGCCAAAAGGCTGAAAAGTGATGATGAAATACAGTTTTGCGGTAATTTGTTCAATTTCTGCGGCAGGAATGATAATAGTCAGGCGCTGCAGGGAATAAATATGGATATGAATGTAAGCCGTGTTTTCCCGTATGGAGTTTATAGGAGACTTTGGAGGGCTTTGCCTATTTCATACGACAACCTCTTTTCACAGAAATCCGATGGAACCGTTTTTTTTAATTATATTGTGCCGCCCAAAATACGTGGAAAAATTATTACAACAGTCTATGACATGACATATGTGAGGTTCCCTGAGACCATGGACGCACGCAATCTCCGGAGAATATCTGCCGGAATGGAGCGCAGCGCAAAGCGCAGCGACAGAATCATCACCATTTCGGAGTTTTCCAAACGCGAAATCATAGACCTGCTGGGCGTTCCTAAAGAAAAGGTTTCTGTAATATACAGCGCACCTTCTCTTTCCGAGGAGACCGCAGATTCAGAGGACACATTAGGGAAATACGGCATTACCAAGCCATACATTCTCTATGTCGGCACGATTGAACCCAGGAAAAACCTAGTTCGTCTGATTCACGCTTTTGAAATGCTTAAGAGAAATGAAAAGCTGCCGTACCGGCTCGTTTTGGCGGGCGGTAAAGGCTGGCAGAACGAAGAAATATACAGGGCAGCAAAGGAAAGCCCTTTTGCCGAAGATATTATTTTTACAGGCTACATATCAAACAGTGAAAGAAACTGTCTGTATCAAAATGCAGAGCTGTTTGTTTTCCCTTCTCTTTACGAGGGGTTTGGCATGCCGCCGCTTGAAGCAATGCACTGGGGTTGCCCTGTTGTAACCTCGGATGCTGCATCAATGCCGGAAATATGCGGTGATGCCGCAGCTTTGGTTAACCCTTTGGATGAGGAGGACATTGTTAAAGGAATCATGGCGGTTCTTTCAGATAAAGAATACGCAGAGAGCCTCAGAAAAAAAGGTTATGAGCAGGAAAAGAAATTTACATGGGAGACTTCTGCGCAGCAATTGATTTCGGTATGCAAAGAAGTACTTGGAGAATAATGGAGTATAGACCGTTAAAGCTTCAGCCGTGCTACAAAGAGTACCTTTGGGGCGGCGAGCGGTTAAAAAAAGAATATGGAAAGAACGATGCTCCGAAAGTAACCGCGGAAAGCTGGGAGCTTGCAGCACACCCGGATGGGATGTCGGTTGTTGCAGAGGGTGACTTTAAAGGAAAGACTCTCCTCGAACTGGGGGAAATTGACCGCAAGGGCTTTTGGGGTGATGATTGTGCTTACGCTGAAACTTTTCCTATCATGGTAAAGCTTATAGATGCCGCAAAGGACCTGTCAATTCAGGTGCATCCGTCTGATGCGACAGCAAACAAAGACAAAGGCGAAAGTGGAAAAGCCGAGATGTGGTACATAGTCGACTGTAAACCTCAGTCGAGCATATATCTGGGGTTATCAAAGAGCATCATGGAATCCGAGTTTTTACGCCGATCAAAGGAAGGCAGCATCTGTGAAGTGCTGAACAAAGTACCTGTTAAAAAAGGCGATGTGTTTTACATTCTGCCGGGCACGATTCATGCAATAGGTGCGGGGATTGTAATAGCTGAAATACAGCAAAACTCAAACACAACCTTCAGAGTTTATGACTATAACCGTAAAGATGTAGACGGAAACCTCCGCCCACTTCATTTGGAACGTGCTGCGCAGGTGATGAATTACGAGCCGATCATACCTAGTGAATGTAGAGCAAACGGAGTTGCAACAGTTCCGGGATTTTCAATCACGGAAATGTTTTCATGCAGTTACTTCAGGGCGTATAAAGCAGATGTGGAGACAGAGGCTAAGCTTGTTTGTGACGGAGCCTCATTCCAGCACCTGCTTTGCGTATCAGGCGAAGGAGATATAATATCAGGGAAAGAAACCTGCAGAGTTCGTACCGGCGAATCCTTTTTTATGCCGGCGGCTATAGGGGAGTATAGAGTACGGGGGAAATGCAGAATACTCATTTCCAAAGTTTGGAGGGAAGAAAGATAGAAATGAAAAAGACAGCACTCATAATGGCAGGAGGCCGTGGCGAGAGATTTTGGCCAAAGAGCAGAGCCAATCTGCCAAAGCAGTTCCTGTCACTGACAGGCGACGGGAAAACTATGATTCAGCTAACGGTAGAGAGAATCCTGCCGCTTGTGGATATTAAAGATGTATACATCGCAACAAATCGTAGCTATAAAGCGCTTGTAAAGGAGCAGCTTCCGGAAATCCCGGATGAAAACATCCTTTGTGAACCGATTGGTCGCAATACAGCACCGTGCATCGGTCTCGGTGCTGTTCATATTTCAAAAAAGTATGACGATGCGATAATGTATGTACTCCCGTCGGATCATCTCATTACGCATCCTCAGATATTCCGCAGAACTCTTTCGGAAGCGGCAGATGTCGCAGAAAAAGGAGATAATCTCGTTACACTGGGAATTACACCGACATATCCCGAAACAGGCTACGGTTATATAAAAATCAGTCAGGACGAGACTCTGGGAGAGGCTTTCAAGGTAGACTGTTTTGTGGAAAAGCCAGATGCGGAAACAGCTCGCAAATATATCGCTGCACAGCAGTATCTGTGGAACAGTGGAATGTTTATCTGGAAGGTTTCAACGATTCTTTCAAACCTCAAGAAAAGCATGCCTGAGACATACGAAGGCCTTTTGAGAATAAAAGCCGCTATCGGAACCGAGGAGCAGGAAAAAGTTCTTGAAAATGAATTCCAAGCTTTTCGCTCCGAGTCGATAGACTATGGCGTTATGGAGAAAGCAGAGAACATTTATATCTTGAGCGGTTCCTTCGGATGGGATGATGTTGGATCATGGCTCGCATTAGAGCGCATGCAGCCTTGTAACGAGTTTGGGAATGTTATTAATGGAAATGTCGTATCAATTGATACAAAAAACACCATAATTCAAGGCAACGGCAAACTGATTGCAACGGTTGGAATAGAAGACCTCGTTGTAATTGATACCGACGATGTCACGCTGATTTGTGACAAAAACAGCACCGGTGATATAAAGAAAATCATAGAAAACTTGAAGATTTGCAACAGAACGGAGTATCTTTAGATGAAAAAAGCGTTAATTACAGGAATCACAGGTCAGGATGGGTCGTACCTTGCGGAGTTTCTGCTTGAAAAGGGGTATGAAGTGCACGGTATTATTCGTCGTTCGTCTGTTCCGACCACCCAACGTATAGACCACATTATTGAAAAGATACAGCTCCACGAAGGAGACCTTTCGGATTCAAGTTCAATCATTAGAATAATCGGAGAGGTAAAGCCCGACGAAATATATAATCTTGCGGCTCAAAGCCATGTTCAGACTAGCTTTGATGCTGCAGAGTATACAGGTGATATAGATGCTCTCGGTGTGCTGCGTATTTTAGAAGCCGTACATATGCTCGGTATGGAGAAAACATGTCGCATATACCAGGCTTCAACATCTGAGTTATACGGAAAAGTAGAAGAATGCCCTCAAAGCGAGACTACTCCGTTTCATCCGTACAGCCCATATGCTATTGCAAAGCAGTATGGGTATTGGATGATAAAGGAATATCGTGAGGCATACGGGATGTTTGCTTGCAACGGAATCCTGTTTAACCACGAGTCGGAACGCAGAGGCGAAAACTTTGTAACAAGAAAAATTACGCGCGCAGTAGGGAGAATTGCAGTTGGCCTGCAGGACCATCTGGAACTTGGAAACTTGGACTCGCTTCGCGACTGGGGATATGCAAAGGACTATGTTGAATGTATGTGGCTGATGCTACAGCATGATACACCTGATGATTATGTAATTGCCACAGGTGTGCAGCATACAGTTCGCGAGTTCACAACACTGGCATTTGCACACGATGGCATTGAACTAGAGTGGAAAGGTAGCGGCATGGACGAAAAGGGTTATGACAAAAAGACCGGAAAGATGCTGGTATGTGTTAACCCACAGTGGTTCAGACCTACTGACGTTGTAAATCTTTGGGGAGATCCTACAAAGGCAAAGACAGTACTTGGATGGAATCCGCAAAAGACAAGCTATGAAGAGCTTTGTGCAATCATGGCGGAGCATGATTTGGAGCTTGCCAGAAAAGAAAAGGAATCAAAGTAATGAAAGCTTTAATTACGGGAAGCCTCGGCTTTGTCGGGCGCTACATGCGCGAAGAATTAAAAAAAGCCGGGTATGATGTAATGGGCATAGATGTACGTCCGGCAGAAAGCACGATAGAGTGCGATCTGCTCGATGAAGCACAGACATTGCAGGCTATAGAGAGAGTTAATCCCGATGTGATTGTTCATCTTGCAGGTCAGGCAGATGTGGGTAAATCCTGGAAGATTCCGCAAAAGACGTTTGAAATAAATGTTGTTGCAGCAATAAACCTGATGGAAGCGGTCAGAAAGGTGAATTCTAAAACCAAAATGGTTTTGGTGGGATCTTCTGACGAGTATGGGCAGCTTGGTAAATTAGGCGAAAACGTAACGGAAGACATTCCGTTAAATCCACAGACACCATACGCTGTTTCAAAGAGAGCACAGGAGCAGATGGCAGCTGTATATGTTAATTCATATGGTATGAACATCTGCATGACACGTTCGTTTAACCATGCAGGTGTCGGTCAGAGAGAAGGATTTTTAATTCCTGATTTCGCATCCGGAATAGTGCGTGTTGAAAAAGGAATTGAGCCAACGCTGAAGGTTGGAAACCTTGATTCCCGTCGTGACTTTACGCATGTCAGGGATGTTGTGCGAGCGTACCGCTTAATTGCGGAAAAAGGGCATTCCGGAGAGGTATATAACGTAGGCAGTGGTAAAACATACAGCGTAAAAGAAATCCTAAAAACAATGTGCGGCATGGCAAAATGCGAGATAAAGGTAGAACAGAATTCAAGTAGGATGAGACCGAGCGACGCGCTAATTCTTTGCTGCAATCATGATAAACTGACAACGGATACGGGATGGGCGCCGAAACTAGGTATGGATTCAATTTTGGACGAGGTACTCGCTGAGTGGCGTGAAAAAACACCTTAATCCGGAGATAAAATGATACAAAAGTTGATCAAGCGCGATTTTACAAAGAAATATAAGTCCCCAATCCTTGGCAGACCATGGAGCGCATGGTTGATCTTAATAAGTTTGCTTAACATGTGGCTGGAGTCTGGAAAACTCCTCGATGTAAATGCAGAGCATTTTGCTGTCTATATTTAGAGTGCATCTGCGTTGATAAACTTTGGGATAATGCTATTAGGATGCCGCTAAAGCGGACAACCCTAATAGGAGTGAGATTTAGCTACTGCAGGAAGGGTTGGAGTAAATGAAAGGACTTTTCGTGTTGACGGAGGTGTTATCTTCGTGTGCCAACTAGATCCGTAAATCGCATGAATTGCAAAGAATCCGATGCAGGTTAGAGTCTACATATGACTTTAGCGGGGGTTATTGTTAGAGGAACCACTGAAATTTCAAGTGCTTCGCTGTTGACGAATAGAGAGGAATTAATATGTTTATTTCAAGGAAAAAGAAAATTTCTGAGCAGAGTTTTCTTGAAGTTGATTTTTCGGCTAGTGTAGATTATAGGCTAATTGAAGAGCTTGGCGCATCAGAATACCTTATTAAAGTCTTAGAAGCGGTAGATAAATCGTATGGATTAAAAGGGAAAGTGGTTGCGGATATAGGGGGATCAAATATAACGCCGCAGATAGCTAGACATTATGGAATCAAAAAAATGGTTTGTATAGATCCTATAACAAAGTGGTTTTCAGGTTTACAGCAAGACATTTCAAAGTCTACATATGCAGACATTCCGCTGTTGAAGAACCAAGATTTTTTGGAAGCATATAATACTCTTGATTACTTTATTCTTGACGAGTGCGGTGAAGATTTACAGAGCGATTGCGATAATAAGTTTGACATTATTCTATCCATGTCTGCATTTGAACATGTAAATTCAATAACTGCAGTAATGGACAACATATATAACATGTTAAAACCAAGAGGATTCATGTTTTCTACATATGAGCCGATTTTTTCGTGTGCGAAAGGCCATCACATTTGGGTCGACGACGAGATAAACTTCACAAACGTTCCAGAATTGGACTTTTTCCACATGTTATATAGTTATGAGGAAGCAGCTGCGTTTCTTGAAAAACAAGAGCGTTTTTTTAGATGTAAAGATAAGATACTAGATATTGTCTACAAGTCAGATGTCATAAATAGAAAAACCTTAAATACACACTTGACAGAAATTGCAAACAGTAAGTTCGGCAAGTATAAAATTGTATTTTGGTATCTAGATAAGCAACCAACGGAAGAGGAATTTAAGATTTTAAGCAGAAAATATGGCGCCCAAAGATTTGATGTTCGCGGCATAACCGTTTATGCGGAAAAATAATCAAAAGAAAGAAGAATCAGAAAAATGATAAGAGGTTGTTATAATTTCATAGTAGAATTGTTCACGAGCAGGCGGACAATTTGTGCTTTGTCAATAAATGACTTTAAGTCGAAATTTGTCAATTCTTTTTTGGGTATAATCTGGGCATTCATCCAACCACTAGTTACACTTTTTGTTTTTTGGTACGTGTTTGAAGTGGGGTTTAAGAATCCTCCAATTAGTGGAGTCCCTTTCATCGTTTGGTTTGCACCAGCTTATCTTGTGTGGGCTTTTTTTTCTGAGGCCCTGGCTGCGTCCACAAACAGTGTAAGGGAGTATTCTTTTCTAGTGTTGAAAGTTAATTTCAGAGTAAGCATGATTCCAGTAATAAAGATAATATCTTCAACCTTTGTCCATATTGGATTCATTTTATTTATCCTTGCGTTATTATATTGTTATGGGATCAATTATTCAATTTACAATTTACAAGTTATTTATTACTTCTTTTGCACTGTAATTCTCCTTCTCGGCATGGGGTGGCTGACCTCTGCACTTGCAGTGTTCGTCCCTGATATAGCAAATTTAGTAAACGTTTTCATCCAAATTGGTTTTTGGGCAACACCAATTTTTTGGTCTCCAGAGGGCATGAATGAGGCTGTTCAGGCAGTATTAAAAATAAATCCGATGTTTTACATTTGCCGGGGATACAGGGATGCATTTATTGACCATATTTGGTTTTGGCAAAGAGGCTATACGAATATATACTTCTTTGTCGTGACAGGACTAATCTTTGCGCTAGGGGCACTAATATTTAAGAAACTCAGGCCTCATTTCGCAGATGTACTATAGGAGTTGTTTATGGAAGGACAGGTTGTTATTAGCATAGAGAATCTGGTAAAAGTTTACTCTATTTATCCGTCAAAGAATGACAGGATGAAAGAAGCATTAAGCTTTACAAGAAAAAAATACCATACTGATTTTTATGCTTTGAATAATGTGAGCTTGCAAGTAAAACATGGCGAAAGCGTTGGAATCATAGGACTTAACGGCTCTGGCAAATCGACATTGCTTAAGATTTTGGCAGGAATATTAAATCCAACTAGCGGAAAAGTAGAAGTAAATGGCAAGGTTGCTGCGCTATTAGAGCTTGGTGCAGGCTTTAATCCAGAAATGACGGGGCGAGAAAATATATATCTAAATGGGGCAATTATGGGGTTCAGCAAAGCAGAGGTTGATGCAAAGATAAAAGATATTCTTGAATTTGCAGAAATTGGGGGGTTTGCTGAGCAACCTGTAAAGATGTATTCGAGCGGCATGTTTGCACGACTTGCTTTTGCTGTAGCGATAAATGTTAATCCGGATGTTTTACTAGTGGACGAAGCTCTTGCGGTTGGAGATATTTTTTTTAGGCAAAAGTGTTATGCTCGTTTGGAAGAATTAAAGAGAAAGGGAACTGCAATTGTACTTGTCTCTCATTCAATGAATGAAATAGAACAGTTTTGTGACAAAGCAATTTTACTTTCAAAAGGCAAGGTTAAGTATTGGGGCGATTCAAAGGTCGCTGTAAGGCAATACTATCTACTGCAGGAGAAGACACATACTAAATCTTTAGCAGGAGTTGAAGATAATGGCCTTGAACTGGATGGAGGGGAGGAAGCTATAAGAACTTTTGAAGAAGAGGCTTTTAGTAGGAACAGAAATATAGGATTTAAAATTAAACCTGAGAATGAAATCTCAAATGGACAAGCAAGGTGCATATATGCAGCAATTTGCGATGCTAAAGGAAATGAGGTAAGTGCAGTTAAACAGGGGGAAACGGTCAATTTTTGCTACGGATTTGAGGTTTTACAAGATCTAAAAAATGTAGAAGTCGGAGTGTTAATTTCGGATGCAAAGAATAATCTTATACACGGAAAGAACTCGTTGCAAGTGGGATGTAATCATATTAAAGAATGCTACGCCGGCGATTTAATAAACGTGGTGCATAAGATTAAAATGGATATTATCATTAATGAATATACGTTTGAGGTTGGATTGATTGCAGTAGATGAAGAAATCTATGCGAATCCGAAAAGCGTTCCGCATTCGCAGTTTGACCCGCATGTTAAAAGAATTTGCCACGTTACTAATCTGGGACCATTTAATGTGACTTTTACTGACGATTACCAAGGAAGGCTTATGCAACTCCAGCATTATGGAATGGCAGATTTACCGACGGAAATAACAATATCAAAGATACCCTTTAGAAAGGAGGGTTTAGCGCAATGAGTGTGGAGAGGTGCATGAAGCAAGTTGTTTTTTTAGTTACAGGACTCTGCAACTTTTCATGCCATTATTGCGTTTATGATTGTAGTCGTCATATTGACATGGCAAAAAGAAAAAAAGACGAGCTTAGCGGAGAAAAACTCAGTTTAATTTTCAAAGGCTCGGATTTACTTAAAAAGGCCGAAGTAATTTCCATTGCGGGAGGGGAGCCGTTTATAAAAGACGATCTTTCGGTTTTTATAAAAACACTAAACGATTATCATAAAAAAGTTTCTATTACAACGAACGGATATTTTACGGATAACATTAGAAGATTGCTTGAGAAAATGGATGAACCCGAAAAGTATTTCACTATTGCAGTATCAATCGATGGATTTGAAGAAACACAGGATAAAATAGCGGGAGTTAATGGCGCATACAAACAAGCTTGGGCCACTCTAAAAGTATTGGAGGAATATGGAATTCCACACTTTGTAAATACTGTGGTCACAAACGAAAATATGGATGAGGTTTTTGAATTTAACGAATATTTAACCGCAGAGGAAGTAAACCATTGCCTCATACCGTTAGCAAATTCCCTTGATGAAGAAAGAGTTTTCTATTCTGAAGAACAGACTGATAGATTATTAAATCATTATTGGACAAAGCATAATAAAAAATATTTGCTAAGCAAAGGAAAATATCGTATCACAAACTGCCACGCTGGCATATACGGGGCAATGGTGGATTATAACGGTGATGTGTATCCTTGCACAACGGCGAGCGCGTATACAGAAAAGCATTTGCTAGGGCTAAGAAGGCACAAAGGCTTTTTACTAGGAACACTAAAAGAGCAGACCTTTGATACAATAATGTACTCTGATAGAACGGAAAAAGTTATTGAAAAAAAGGTTAAGAAATGCGAGGGCTGTTATTCTCAATGTGAAGTAGACAGAGAAGAAAGGTGTTCGCATGATTTCGGAGAAGATATCAGCATTGACGACATGAGAGGCTTTATTCAGTTTTTACCAAACGCGATGAGTGCCTCAAACAAGTTTTTTGACAGTTCGAACTTCTACAATGTGGAAGAATATGGAGGACGTAAATTTTGCTGGATGAAAGGGAAAAAAGCGAAGATTTTTACTAAAGTATCAGATAAATTTTCAAAAAAGCATTTACTAAGGCTGGACTTTTTAAACTTTATAGGGGAGAACGAAATTCGGATAAAAATTGCAATTAATGAGAGTAAAATCATTTTTGATAACTTTTTAGAAGGAAGCGTAAATATACAGCGCTTAGAAGTAGCTTTTGAACTGGAAGATAGTATAGATTTGGCCGAAATACAAATTGTTCTGAATAAAATGTGGCAACCTGGAGCATCAGACACACGCATGCTAGGCATTGGTTTTGTACAAGCCGAGATAATATAGAACTAGCAGTAAAGAAGGGAAAAAATAGATGAGGAAATGTTGGTGTGGAAATAAAGAGCTAAAAGATTATTCCGAAGATTATTTAATGTGCGACATATGTCACACCCTAGTAACAAAGAAAAATATTAGCGAAGACATATACAATGTTAATTCCGAGGATGAAGACAAGTATGGCAAGAATTACTGGGAAGAAAAAATGGCTGCGGTTTTTGGTGTGCAAACGATATCTGAAATAATTGATATATATTTGCGAGAAAGGACGCTATATTGGGTAAAGTTTTTGCTAAAATACATTGTTCCACCAATGTCCGTTGCAGAAATTGGTTGCGGCATAGGGGCCTTTTCTTATTTGTTAGCTCAAATGGGGTATGAAACTGAAGCTTTTGATTTAAGTCCGGAACTTTGTGAATATATAGAAAAAACGTTAAATATAGACATAAAAAGTACTGGGATAGAAAAATTAGATAAGAAATATGATGCTGTAGTTGCTTTTGACTTAGTCGAACACATTGTAAATCCAAACCAGTTCTTCGAGACAATTTCAAATCACTTGACAGAAGATGGAATCATTTGCATTCAAACGCCTGTATATGATGAACACTTGTCTTATAGTGAAATGCTCGTTCATAAGCCAAGATTTAGGGAACAGCTTAAGAGCGATGAGCATGTTTTTATTTACAGTAAGAACTCTATTGTTGCATTGCTTAATAAATATGGGTTTGAGTATGTTGGCTTTGAGGATGCTTTTTTTGGTAATGAGTATGACATGTTTTTGTTCGCTAGTAGAAAGCCATTTGTCTATCGTGATTCTGCAGCTATTGAGGCTGTATTAAATAGTATTCCTATTGGAAGGCTTGTAAAAGCCCTTATTACCCTTCACGACGAGCTTTTAAGCGCAAAAGGTGAAGTCGATTGGTGTAATGTTGACAGAGCAAATAAGGAGGCGAGGATTGGCCAACTTGTTCAAGAATGTGATTATATAAGATTGCAGAATGAGAGGCTTAAAAGTGACCACGGATTACTTTTAAAGGATTATGAAAGTTTGGAAGTAAAAAACGCAAAACTCAATGGGCAAATTGAAAAAGATAAGAGCGCTTACGATGAGTTAGAAAAGCGTTACAATGAAACACTTTTAGAAAAGGATAGTTTGCAAGATGAGCTGAGAAACATAAAGCAGTCAAAAATTTGGAGGATTGTAAAACATCTTGTAAAGACAAATCAAAAA
>JAEEGF011897184.1_pt1 | contig 12499 bp, 8 predicted proteins | sample 9134171 | NCBI WGS metagenome assembly JAEEGF01 (sample SAMN16246542, study PRJNA631951) | gut metagenome | biome: gut microbiome; feature: rumen; material: AP-attached | host: Bos | place: Iran: Karaj | collected 2018-10 | reverse complement strand
ATACAGAAGGGTATTAATTGGAAGATAGCAACACACCCAACATACAAGGACACTGCACCTGGAGTGCGCGATACTTTCCATGTATCCAAGTACATCGGAGGCGCGGAGAAACTCTATCTCGTAGGCACCTTTGGTGGTTGGAACAGAAACAACAACACTTACAATTACCCACAGGCTAACGGCTCCACTAAGGCTGTGACTGACCACTGGTATGGCAATGATACCAAAACCAAGAAAATATCCACATCATCCACAGGTGTTGACGGTTTCTCTAAATATTGGAGCGGCGCTGCTGACGCGAGCAACGAGACTATGTACAGCTCTTTGCTGCAATACTACAACAGCGTGATATACGGTGTGAAGCGTTTCGGTTGGTTCAAGCAGCCAGACGGCAACACCACCTATCCATTCACACTGCCAGTACGCGGTGCCTACATCACACTTGAGCCAGAGGTAAACGGTACATTGTCTGTATATATAGAGCAGAACGGTCCATGGAACACAAATAAGAATGACGTATATGACAATGACGGAAAACTCGTGTCGGCCGATGAGAACGGAGACCCAACGTCCTTCCCCGATGCCGTTCCGTTCCAGTTCCGTCCGCACGCTTTCTTCATTGTTGACCAAAACGGCAACACCATCGACAAATACACCACAGTAAACATGGTGTCACGTACGGTAATCAGCACTGGCATATCAACAAAAGAGAATAATGATGTTCTCGACAGGTTCTGCATAAACTATGCTTGCGAAAAAGGAGAGAAATTTAAGTGTATCACTGATGAGCTTGCCGACGGTTACAACGATGTTACCAACATAGGTAATTGGAAGGAATTCAAGGAATACATGTCAGAGGATGAGCAGAAGCGTATAGAAGCCAACTGGACTGCTGGCATTAACGGAGCGCAGCAGATAACAAAACTCGACAATGGTGCTTACCTCGCCTTGGAGGGTGGACTGGTGAAATACACCTTCCACGTCATTGCAGGGCAGACATACTACATCTTCTCAAACTTCTCTAAAATCGGTTTCGCAGGTGTTAACTTCGTGCCCGACGTAACAAACCAGCCAAGCGGAACGTTGGCATTATCGGAGACTACAGCTTACAACCCTACAGACTTAAAACCTGCGGATGACGTAAACTCCATACCTATGTATGAAACAATAACGCTTGACCGTTCATTCACCAAAGACAAATGGAACACCATCTGTCTGCCGTTCACGATGACAGAGCGCGAGGTGGAGAATGTATTCGGCAATGGCACAGAACTTATTATCCTTGACCGTGTGACCGTAGATGAAGGGCATGCCTCAATCTTGATGAAGTATCATGAGATACAGAGCATACTCGCAGGCTATCCTTACCTTATAAAGCCTACACAGGACGTTGACCACATAGAGGTTCACAACAAGGTAATAGACCCTACCCAAAAGGTGATGGCGTTCTCTAACAACGGATATACCTCAAAAGGCGTTGACGGTTTCTGTAATCCTCAAGTGTTCAGCAGTGCGCTGACAGGTATGTCAAGCGACGTAACAGCAAGTGCATACCTTACTGCAGGTGACATCTATCTGTCAAACAACACCCTGTATATCTCGCGCGGCCAGTCATTTTTGAAAGGCTACCGCTCATACTTGAAAAAAGAGGATGACGGCAGTGCGCCGGCGAAGTCTGTAAGCTTTAATTACTTCAACGCATGGGAAGACGAAGAGGAGGCTACGGCCATCAACGTATGCGAGATGTCAGACGAGGCACTTGACTCTTTAGAAGCAAAGACCACTAACGGAGTATTCAGCGTTACAGGTCAGAAAGTAAGCAACACACCATACGGATTAACAAAAGGCATATATATATTCAACGGCAGAAAGGTTATTGTGAAATAACATTACCAACAGTACACATTATGAAAAGGAGATACATACAACCAACGGTCTATTTTGAAGAACTTGAGATAGATAGTGTTATGAACGCTCACCCAAGCCAATGGAGCATTAATGTTGACAACGAAGCTCCTGACAATGGTGAAGAACATGGCACAGGACTTGAGGGCAGTGACAACACCAACCCTGACAATCCACCTATATGGGGTGACTAACCGACGGTTAAAAGAATCCAGTTAAATAACAGATGCATCAAAAACAAAAAATATGAAAACAACAACAAAACTACTTTTCCTCATGGTCCTCTGTACCATTGCTGGAATAAATAATGCAATAGCTGGAAATAACATCTCGCTGAGGTTTACTTCTAACGATGCAGCATCAAGCATAACCTCAAATATTACCATTGGAGATTTCACAATCTATGCGACATCAACAAAGAACGTCAGCATTGACTCTAAATCAAAAACAGTAGGTGGACAGTCTTTTACATACGCATTAAATCTTAAGGGAGGAAACTCCAGTGATTCTCGTCTTGTATCATTCCCTGTAGAGGGGCCATGTATAATCAGAACTTATGGTGTTTCACCAGCAGACAGATTCCTTGATATGTATTATTATACATCAGCGACGCCAGAACGTTCTAATAAGATAAAGACACAATATTGTCTAATAAGCACCTCTGATACTCCTGTCTATGAAGATTTTGAATATACAGGAGATGCAGGTTATATCTGCATGGGATCATATAACAGTGGATACTATATACTTGGCATTGACGTGATATACAGCGACGGAGATAGTGGAGAAGGAGGCAATAGCGGTGAGACCACTGATGAGACACCGACATATCCTGCCGCAGGCAGTGCCATAACCTTTGATGCCACCAAGCGTTACTCTGAGTGGGTAATCAACTCACGTTTAAGTGATTTTTACGGCAATGAAAAAGTTATGAACTTTGCTAAATATACAGATGACGGAACAAAGACTGTAGCAGGCAAGACCTCTACGCTTGACTACGTTCCGGGACTTGTGGCAAAGGCTGTGCTGGAGACGATAGACTATTACAAGAATAACAACGACGTAAACGTAAAGCCATGGTTCTATGCCGTACAGGATTACGCTAACAATACCATTAAGTCTGATGGCGTGGATGGTAAGAGCTTTGACGACCTTAATGCCGTAAAACTATATTTCAAGTTACAGGAAGTGGCAAAGGCCGGAGCAATACCTGATGCTGCTGACACAAACATAAGCAACGCGAAGAGTATTACCACAGCCAACACCCGTTTGGGTGAGGCTCTTGCAGGAATAAAGATTGCTAACAGAGACTATGCTATCAGCGAGAGTCTGCTGCCCGGTGCTGCCGGCGGTTGGTGGCATAAGGCAGGCTACACCAACCAGATGTGGTGTGACGGACAGTATATGGGTCCTGCACTGCTTGCTCAGATGCTCAATGAATATGACAGTTATGAATCAGACGGCTGTATCGCAGGCAGCAAGGCTGCAGACTGGGACTTGGTAACGAAGCAGTTTACCATATCATGGAACTACCTCTGGAACCCAGAAGTGAAGTTGCTCTACCATGCTTTCACCGCAGACCCTGAGTGTACTGCAGACACAAATGCAAAGACAAACGCATCAAAGTGGGCAGGATTCCCTAACAGCGACGGTATCTACCACTCTGCCGAGTATTGGGGCAGAGCTGAGGGTTGGTATTTCCTCGCACTCGTTGACGTGCTTGAGCAGATGCAGATAGCTGGACTGACAAAGACACAGAACTACAAGACACTGCACGGCTATCTCAACGAGCTTGCTGCAGGTATCGCCGCAAAACAGGATGCAGCAACAGGTTGTTGGTATCAATTGCTAAACCATGACGGCACATACGTAGCCCAGACCTATGACAGCAGCTATAGATACACATCTTCACCAGTAGCAAACTACCTTGAGTCTTCTGCATCGGCTATCTTCACCGCTGCTTACCTGAAGGGTATGCGCCTCGGACTCTATGACACTGACTACACAGCGATAGCCAAGAAAGCATATCAGGGCATCGTAGAGAACTTCATGGTGGCTGACGGCAATGGTGGTGTTCACCTCATAGCCTGCAGCAAATCAGCAGGCGTGGGAGGTTCTAATTTCCGCGACGGTTCAGCAGAATACTATCTCATGGGAGAAGATACCGAACCTACGTCAAAAGATCCTAACGCAAAAGATCATAATGACATGACTCTGTTTTACACCGAAGGTAAGGTGTTCGGTGGTTTCATCCTCGCTGCTACGGAGTATGAGCGCTTATTTCTTGACAAGAAACTGGAGCTCACCGAAGCCGGAGAGTACACAGGGTTTGCCGCAGGCGAATATGATGAGGTTACGCTCACACGTTCCTTTCCTACCGACCAATGGACTACCATGGTAGTACCTTTCTCAGCCAGTGCCGAGCAGGTACAGACAGCATTCGGCAACGGCACAGAGATTGCTACCGTTAACAGACTGACAAACGACAAGTTGTACTTTACAAAGCAAAATGCCATCACAGCCAATGAGCCAGTATTGATAAAAGTCGCAACAGTAAACTCTGACAACACATATACATTCAACAACGTGACCGTAGAGAACTACGCCACTCCTATACAGAGCGGCAACGGCGCACAGCTTATAGGTACATACGCTCTGCTGACTGGCGGCCAGTCCGGCGACCTCGGTGCTACAGACTACTTCATATACAACAATCAGTTTTATGACTGCACCTATATGGGACGCATGAAACCCTTTCGTGCCTACATCACCTTGACAACAGCCGGAGCAAAACTGACCGCGTTCTCCTTCACCGGCGAAGAAGATACCACACCCGTCAACACAGTAGGCATGGAGACCTCTTCAACCCCGTTTCTTGTCTATAACATAGCAGGACAGCGTATCAGCAACAATGCCACACACGAACTGGTGATAAGGAAAGGCATTAAAGAAACCAAACAAAATTAATACCGAAATGAAACGCAACACATATATAACGCCAGAGATAAAGACCTGTCTGCTGAACATTCCAAGCCTCATGGCCGGTTCTTATATAGAAAAGGGAAATACCGACGGGCAAGGAAACGGTAAACTTGACGCTCCAGCCAAACAAGGGTCATCACTCTTTGATACTGAGAACGAGGAAGACATCACAACAACATGGTAAAGATAAAGCCCCCTGACAAGCATCTATATGCCGTCAGGGGGCTGATTGTTTCTATAAATATGCCGCAAAACGCCCTGTCGGCTATGGTATCACTTGCAGGATAAGAAGTTTTTTTATAATTTTGCACATATATGGCAGAAGACACACTACGCCGTCTGCGCCATGAGATGAGCGCAGAGGGCATTGACGCAATCATTTTCCCTACAGCAGACCCACACGGCAGCGAGTATGTGGCTCCCCACTGGCAGGCACGACGCTATGTCAGCGGTTTCACCGGCTCTGCCGGAACCGCGGTAGTCACAAGAGATGAAGCCGCCTTGTGGACAGACTCACGCTATTTCCTGCAAGCCGCCGCCGAACTGAGCGGCAGCGAGTTCATGCTTATGAAGGAGGGACTCACCGACACCCCCACCGTGACCGAGTGGCTGTTGAGGAAGATGTCTGCCAATGGCGGCACATGTGTAGCCGTTGATGGTAACATGATGTCATACGCAGAACTTACCCGTTTGCAGACATCACTGAAGGCTATCGGCGTGACCGTACGCACCAACTATGATGCCATGCGTATGATATGGCCCGACCGTCCCGCCATTCCCTCCAACAGCATCTATGCGGTTGACGCAGAATACATAGGCGAGAGCACCAGCGACAAGCTTCTACGCATACGAACGGAGATGCGCCTTAAACAGGCTGACGCCTATATAGTGACAGACCTGATGGAAGTGGCATGGTGCCTGAACCTGCGAGGCAATGATATTCCCATGACTCCCGTGTTCATAGGCTTCCTTATAATAAGGCAAGACACTGCCACACTCTTCTGTAACGGTGTGCTGACCGCCGAGGCACAAGATATGCTGAGAGCCTCACACGTTGACGTAAAGCCATATAATGACATCACGTCACAGGTAAAGACTCTTGACGGCCGCACACTGTGCGATGCCGACACCATAAACTACAACATATACAAAGCCACCCCCCACCCCATAGACTCCCCGTCGCCCGTCTCCACCATGAAAGCCATAAAGAACGCTAAGGAGATAGAGGGCTTCCGCCGCTCCATGCTGCTTGACGGCGTGGCTATGGTGAAATGGTTGCGGTGGCTCAAGCCTGCTGTTGAGGCTGGCGGCCAGTCGGAGATAAGCGTAAGCGACAAGCTGGAGCTGATGCGCAAGGAAGCGAATGAGTTTCGCGACTTGTCATTCTCTACCATCAGCGGTTACAATGCCCATGGCGCTATAGTACATTACACCGCCACCCCCGACACCAACGCTGCCTTACACCCTGAAGGACTGCTACTCGTTGACAGTGGGGCGCAATACACCTGCGGCACCACCGACATAACACGCACAATAGCCCTCGGACCTGTAACACCCGAGATGCGCCGGGCATACACCCTGGTGCTGAAGGCTAACATAGCACTTGCCACCACGCCTTTCCCTGAAGGTACCAACGGTACACAGTTTGACAGTGTGGCACGCTCCGTCTTGTGGCGCGGCGGTCTGCACTATATGCACGGCACAGGCCACGGCGTAGGCTGGCGGCTCTGCGTACACGAGGGGCCTCACAGCATACGTATGGACTGGCGTCCGGAACCGTTATGCCCCGGCATGACCGTGACCGATGAGCCGGGTGTATATATAGAGGGGCAGTTTGGCATAAGGACTGAGAATATGATGCTGGTCGTGGAAAGCGAACTCGGAGCTCCCTTCCTACGCCTTGAGCCGCTCACCCTCTGTCCTATAGACACTGCTCCCATAGACCTCTCACTGATGACAAAAGAGGAGACAGAGTGGCTCAACAAGTATCACGCCCGTGTGCGCACCGAACTGCTGCCACTACTTACCGACGAGCAGGACCGTGAATGGCTTACTGCCGCCACACAAGCAATATAACATTAGCAAAGCAAATGAAATACAACACTATAATATTTGACCTTGACGGCACCCTGATGGACACGCTGAAAGACCTGTGGCTGTCTGTCAACTACTCACTGAGAACTAACAACCTGCCTGAGCGCTCACTTGAGGAGGTGCGCACCTACGTAGGCAACGGCGTAAGGCTGCTGATACAGCGCGCCATACCTAAGGGCAGCGATGAGCAGACTCTCAACGCTGTATTACAGACATTCAAGGAGTATTACCAGGCACACTGCAAGGACAACTCCGCCCCATACGACGGCATAGCCGATGCCATGCGTACACTGAGACAACAAGGCAGACGCATCGCCATAGTCAGCAACAAGCCACAGTTTGGTGTGACAGAGCTTCACGAGGAATGGTTCAAGGACTTGGCTGAGGTAGCCGTAGGTGAGCGCGAGGGCGTAAGACGCAAGCCTGCCCCCGACATGGTTGAGGTTGCGCTGAGGGAACTGGGCGTCAGCAAGGACGGCGCCGTATATATTGGCGACTCTGACGTTGACATTAATACGGCAATCAACAGCGGCATGCCGTGCGTCAGCGTATTGTGGGGGTTCCGCGACAAGGACTTCCTTACCAAGCACGGAGCCACGCAGTTTGCTGAGAAGCCGTCAGACCTGGTAAACATACTCTAAGACATGAACACCATCTGTTACATCATAGCCATGCAGGCAGAGGCACAGCCCCTGATAGATGAGTTTCACCTGCAAGAGAGGGAGGGGTTCTTCTCTCCCCTGCCCTGCCGTATATGGGAGGGCGAAGTAAATAACGGCGGAAACAAGAAGAAACTTTTCGTGGTACTGCCCGGCAGACAGCACGACCGCGACCTGATAGGTTGCGAGCCTGCCGCCATGACCACCACTCTCGCCATAGAGCGGTTGCACCCCAACATCATAATAAACAGCGGCACATGCGGTGCGTGGCAGCGCCACGGCATGAAGGTGGGCGAGGTATATCTCGGCTCCGGTGCCATGTTTCATGACCGTCACGTGCCGGGCGACAACGCATGGGATACCCAGGGGCTGGGCAACTACACTACATGGGAGGGAACAGAAGACCTTGCGTCATCTCTTGGCATCAAGACCGCCAAGGTCACGACAGGCTCTTCGTTTGATATGACACAAGAGGAGGAACAGGTGATAGAACGCAACGGCGGACGGCTGAAAGAGATGGAGGGAGCCGCCGTGGCTTTCGTCTGCTCTCTCTACCATGTGCCGGTGGTGCTGGTGAAGGCTGTCACCAACCTGCGCGACAGCGGCAATGACGACGACATGGAGTCCTTCCATCTGAACCTCATAAAGGCATCAAAGGCACTGCTCGCCATAAACAAGGAAATCATATCAAAGATATAGACCGTCCCTATATTAGCGAATAATAGCGGGTTTATCTCTGGTTCAAGGATTCCCTTCTCTACAATTCTGTAATGAGGCCGGCATGTAGATGCAGAGGATAAAACCACCGTCGCGATTCGCGACACTGGTTCTTGCTGGGGCGAGTGCAGTATTTTATTTTGCTACCACCAAATTTTGGCTGAATGAAAAAATATTATTACCTTTGCATCAGGATAGCTATAACTCACTACTAACAATAAAATCAAAGCAAAAATGAAAAAGAATCAAATGATCATGAAGGCCATTGTGGTCGCTGGTCTCCTTGTGGCTGGCAATAGCGTCAGCTACGCTCAGTTTGGCAAGTTGAAAGGCCTGGCTAAGAAAGCCGTGAAAGAAAAGGTGGACGACACGAAGAACAGTGCTGAGAACAAGGCTAAGAACATGGCAAGTGATGCTACAGGCATCAATATGGGTGGTGACGCTCCTGACGCCTCCAACGTGGTATGGCGCTGGAATGGCAAGGAGAGTGAACTGGGTGATTGGGCTAAGTCAATTACCTTCAGTGGCGACAGGAAATCTACCGCTTACATGCAGCAGGTGAAGTTGCACATGGATATATTCAATAAGGTATTTGCAAAGGTAGGCTCTACGGAGGCTTATGGTCTGACGGATTATATCACTTATGGTCCTGACAAGAAGAACGCTTTCCCTATTGACGAAATACCTCGCTATGCTTGGACAAAGGCTTTCGTTGACAATCCTACACTGGACAACTTCAAGGTGTTTGCCATGGTGCTGCTATATGATACTCCTACCTACATGGTTTATCTGCAGTATCCGATGAGCAATGCGACGAGCGGTGTTGTCAACAGCAGCAAGGGCTGGATGCTGGCATGGCCTTCTGAGACGGACATGATAACCGAGCGCAGAAACCGTGAGGAGTATGCCATAGAGATAGCCAAGAGGAAGATTGCCCTGAAGGATATCTGCGAATACACTCTCATGCAGTATCAGCGTGCTGAGGCTGCTATCCAGCAGGGGTCTGCCAGTTTGGCTCATGGATACTTCATGGCTGAGGCTATTAAGACACGTGTCATAGAGGGACACTCACAGTACAATGCTTCCGACGAAATGGTTCGCAAGGTGGAGGCTGAGTCTGCTAAGTGGCAGAACAATCAGGGCGAGTTGTATCGTCAGATGCTCGACCTCTGCAGCACAAGTGCTATGGCGCCAGTAGATATGCCTAAGGGCGTGAATGTTTCTGCTGACATAAAGTCAAATGGTGATGCAGCGGCTAAAAAATGGGCTACTGCCGCAAAACTGGAGTATGTAAAGACTATATACCTGGGCAACAGTTGGCATGCATTCAAGAGCCAGAAATTCCCTTATCCTATTACACACTATTCTGTTCCATGTGCCGTCATAGTTAAGCAGAACGGTAAATACATGATGCAGAAGATGGATTTGCAGAAGACCGTGAATGGGCAGTACGGCGTAGTGCAGGCGCTGGGTGCCAAGTTGCAGCCTGTGAACTACAAATAAAGTGTATCACATAAAAAATAATCGCAAGGGCTTGTAAACTAAGCTCTTGCGATTATTCTTTGTACGCCCTCAGGACAAGAACCCTATACTGATTATCAGCAAGTTACAAACTTTTTTGATAGAGACTCTAATCGGTCTACGGACTAAAGGATTAAGGGATTTTCGTTAGAGAAGAAGCAAAAGGATAACAATCCAATAATCCTAAAATCTGTAGAGAATTGCCATGGAATAGATATCTACCCTAATGATTCAAGGATTTAAGGAGAAAAGTTGAAGCAAGGTGCAGACTGGCGCAAAAATCCTTAAATCCCAAGATCCGTAGAGAGAAAAGAGTTCTAAGGATTATAGGATTCAGGGATTTTTGTTACTGAAAAAACAAATGGATAGCTATCCTAAAATCCTAAAATCCGTAGAGCGAACGAACTACATAGAATAGGACATTTTTGTCATTGCTTGATTAAAATCATGTCAGGCAAAAAACGCAATATAGGAGAAAAGAAGGAGTGAAAAACGGAAAGAGGGTGCGAAAAAACGACTTTTCGCACCCTCTTTTTCGTGAAAGCTATCACTTTACAGTGAGAAAGCATAGCTTTTACAATGTCATTCGATAGCTTTTACTCCATGAAAGCATAGCTTTTAGAGGGCAAAAAGTATCGTTTTTTTATGCTTTTTTACAACCTGCTACTGATTATCAATGAGTTACAACCCTCCGTAGATTTCGCTGTACGCGACCAGCAGGAAACTATTTTGAAATATCGCAAGCATGGAGCGTTAACGGAAGGCCCCGGATAGGACAAAATCGTCATTGGTTATCATAAATCAAGTGTTATTCAATGACGTATTTTTCATTAATCCTTCAAAAGTCATATATCAGTTTTGAGACAGGAACCCTACCAGTTTCTGCATGGCACGTCCGCGGTGGGATATGTTGTTTTTCTCCTCACTGGTCATCTCCGCAAACGTCCTGTCGAGCAGAGTGACGGGCGTGGTATCATCAGGGTCTTCCTGATAAGGGCGGAACACCGGGTCATAGCCGAAGCCCTCACCTCCGTGTCGCTCTGTGGTTATCACACCTCTCACGATGCCCGTAAACTGATATGTCTTGCCGTTCATAATCAACGATACCACAGTCTTAAACTGTGCGGCACGGTTCTTCTCATCCCCGAGCATAAGCAGCAGCTTACGCATGTTAGCCTCAGCATCGTGACTGGAACAAGAGGCTGCTTCAGTCCAACCGTCCTCAGCCATTGTGGCATAGCGAGCGGAATAGACGCCAGGCTTTCCACCGAGAGCGTCAACCTCAAGGCCGGTATCATCGGCGAAGCAGTCATAGCCGTAACGTTGGCTTACATAGACGGCTTTCTCCATGGAGTTCTCCTCAAGAGTCTCATGCGTCTCAGGCAGTTCCTCACGACAGTCTATGTCGCTAAGGGACAACACTCTGAAGTTCTTTCCTAAAATCTCTCTAACCTCTGAGAGCTTGTGTGCGTTATTTGTGGCAAATACTAATGTCTGCATACTATTATATATTATGTTTTCCTTCTCCTATCATACGTTTCAGCCATGGGGTAATGAGTGCCAGGAACAAAGAGGCCACACCCGCCATGACGGCAAACACGAGGAAGAAGTCTGAAAGGGTGGATATCTCAATACCAAAGATACTGTCATTAGGCTCGCCCTCTATAGGCAGCAGGGTGGCAAGCTTTCCGGCAAGGATATTACTTGCCGCATTACTCATGAACCACACGCCCATGAGCAGTGACGCCATGCGCGCCGGCGACAGTTTCGTGACGAGTGACAGTCCTATAGGCGACAGCGACAGTTCGCCCAGCGTGTGTATGAAATACAAGGCGCACAGCCACCACATGCTTATCTTGACAGAAGAGTCAACACCATACGTGCCGTAGGCTATGACCAGATAACCCAGGGCAAGCAGCGCCAGTCCCAGTGACTGTTTGGTTATAGAGTGGACATGCACTCCTCGCTTCAGCAGTATTTCCCAGAACACTGCCATGACAGGAGCAAAGAGGACCACCACGATAGGGTTGATAGACTGGAACCACGTCGTCGGCATCTCCCATCCCCCTATGTATCTGTCACACTGCTTGTCAGCGAAGATAGTAAGGGAAGAGCCTGCCTGCTCAAAGGCACTCCAGAAGAATATGACGAACAACGCTATGATGTATATCACGCATATTCTCTTCTTCTCGTCCACAGTCAGTCCGGCATCGGTTATGATAAACACCGGCAGCGCTATGGATACCGCGTATATGGCGGCAGAGATATAATCATTATAGTCGTCGGCATTGTAAGAGAAGGCATACATCAATACCGCACCGAGGATTATGCACAGTATGGTGCTGAGCCTGCCGTGTCCCTTGCGCTCCGTACCTTGTTGCTCAGCATTCTCTGATGATGGTCGTGTCTGATGGGCTGTAGTACCTATCTGCTGACCGTCAGGTGTAACGAGGTAACGGTTTTTCAGTAACACGAAGACTGCCACTGACACCACCATAGCACAACCGGCAGCAAAGAATCCCCACTTGAAACCGTCAGGATTGCTCCAGTCGCCCTTGCCCAGAGGACCGCATATCAACGGTGCCACCAAGGCTCCGAGGTTGATGCCCATATAGAATATG
>JAEEGF010594334.1_pt1 | contig 12501 bp, 9 predicted proteins | sample 9134171 | NCBI WGS metagenome assembly JAEEGF01 (sample SAMN16246542, study PRJNA631951) | gut metagenome | biome: gut microbiome; feature: rumen; material: AP-attached | host: Bos | place: Iran: Karaj | collected 2018-10 | reverse complement strand
ATGGCTTCTGCCGGGCTGCGGAACAAGTCGCCCAGCTTGAGGACCCGCAGGACGCGTTTCCCGTCCTGCATGCGCTTCTCGTGGTAGATGCGCGATTCCAGGGCGAGGCTGCCATGCGCGCCGCCCAGGTATTCGTAAACGGCCCAGAGCACGCCCATGGTCTTGCCGCCGGGGGAGGCGGCTGCGGTGATCTTCAGTTCGCATTGCGGCATGGGCATGCCCATGTCCTTCATTTCGCCGGCAAGTTCTTCCACCTGCGCCTTGAATCGTTCGGCATCTTCCAGCACTTTGCTCTCGGCGAGGCGGTCTGCTTCGGCGATGCCGGTCTTCTGCCATGTCGCCTTGATCTGCCCGTGGGGCAGGGTGAGTGCGTAGCGCGCGGAAGGGCGGGCGCTATCGTCCGCACCGGCAGAAGGGAACGGATGCAACAGAAGGAGCAGGGAAACGGCAAGGATGGCTGCTGTTTTCATAGCGGTGCGGAGAGCCGCTCAAAGGCGGCTGAGGAAGTCCTCGTAGCCAAAGGTTCTGCATACGCGGCGCTCATCGGTCCGGGGATCCCAGATGGCGATGGAGGGCAGGCGCAGCCCGTTGAACGTGTTCGTCTTGACCATGCTGTAGATGGCCATGTCCAGGAATACCAGGCGGTCGCCCGGCACCAGCGGTTTTTCAAAGGAATATTCGCCTATCACGTCGCCAGCGAGGCAGGACTTGCCGGCAAGGCGGCAGGTGAAGGGCTTTTCCCCGGGCTCGCCGGCGCCGATCACGCCCGGGCGGTAGGGCATCTCCAGCACGTCCGGCATATGGCAGGCTGCCGAAGCATCCAGGATGGCAACGGGCATGTCGGCCTGCACCACGTCGAGCACGGTGGAGACGAGCACGCCGGCATCCAGCGCCACGGCCTCTCCGGGTTCCACATACACCTGGACCCCGTACCTGCCTGCGACGCGCCCGATGCAAGCGCAGAGCAGGTCGATGCCGTAACCCGGCCTGGTGATATGGTGCCCGCCCCCGAAGTTGACCCAGCGCATGCGGGACATCCATGCGCCGAAGTGGCGTTCCACGGCCTGCAGCGTGCGGTCAAGGCTGTCGGAGTCCTGTTCGCAGAGGGTGTGGAAATGCAGCCCGCTTATGCCGTCGAGGGCGGATGGGTCCGCCTCCATCCCGGCGTGGAAGGCGGCAGGCCGTATGCCCAGGCGCGAACCGGGGGCGCAGGGGTCGTAGATGGGCACGGCGCCTTCGGAATGCTCGGGGTTGACGCGCAGCCCGCATTCGATGGACCTTCCCTGCTCGCGCGACGCCTGTTCCACAAGCGGGCGGGACCGCTTCCACTGGGCAAAGGAATTGAACACGATGTGGTCCGCCCAGCGCAGGGTCTCGCGCAGTTCTTCCCCGCTCCACGCGGCGGCGAAGGCATGCACCTCGCCTCCGAACTTCTCCCTCGCGAGGCGGGCCTCGTCGGGGGAGCTGGCGCAGCAGCCCCAGAGGGGGCCTTCCATGGCGCGCGAAAGGACGGGAAAGGTCTCCCACTGCGAGAAGCATTTGAGCGCCAGCAGGATCTTCGCGCCGGTGCGCTGCTGCACGCTGTCAAGGATGGCGGCGTTGGCGCGCAGCCGGGCGAGGTCGGTGACGAAGCATGGCGAAGGCCAGCTTTCCGGGCGCAGGCGGGCAAGGTAATCGTTCATCTAGTATCTTTCGGGCATGTGGTGCGGGGGGAGGGCGTTTTCCGGCGCATCCTGCGGCGCGGAAAGGAGCAGTTCACGCACGCGGGCTTCCAGCAGTGCGATGCGGCGTTCCGCTGCATCAAGCTGCTTTTGCTGCAGCGTGAGTGCTTCATTGAGCTGGGAGAGCAGCCTTTCCTGGAACCAGGACTGCTCTTCCAGCCGGACTATCTTTTCCTGCGTGTCCATGCCTTCCGCCGTCATGCAGGCTGCTGCACGGGTTCGATGACCTTCCATGGCAGTCCGTAGGTGCCGAGCTGCTCCATGAAGGGGTCGGGGTCCAGCTGCTCCATGTTCCATACGCCGGGCTTGTTCCACTTGCCGGTGACGATCATCATGGCGCCGATCATGGCCGGCACGCCCGTGGTGTACGAAATGGCCTGCGAGCCGAGCTCGCGGTAGCATTCCTGATGGTCGCAGATGTTGTAGATGTAGCGGGTGATGTCCTGCCCGTCCTTCTTGCCGCGCATCAGGCAGCCGATGCACGTCTTGCCCACGGTGCGCGGGCCGAGCGATGCCGGATCGGGCAGCAGCCTGGCAAGGAATTGCAGCGGCACGATGTCCTGCCCCTGGAACTTCACCGGCTCGATGCCGATGAGCCCCACGTTCTTGAAGACCTGCAGATGGTTCAGGTAGGAATCGCCAAAGGTCATCCAGAAGCGGGCGCGGCGTATGCCCTTCAGGTTGCGCACCAGCGATTCCAGCTCTTCGTGGTACATCAGGTAGCAGTTGCGCCGGCCGATGCCCTCGGGGAAGTCGAAGTTCATCTTCCACGACAGGGGGTCGGTCTCCACCCATTCGCCGCGTTCCCAGTAGCGGCCCCTGGCAGAGACTTCGCGCAGGTTGATCTCGGGGTTGAAGTTGGTGGCGAAGGGCAGCCCGTGGTCGCCGGCATTGGCGTCGATGATGTCCAGCACGTTGATCTCGTCGAACAGGTGCTTCTGGGCATAGGCGCAGAACACGTTGGTGACGCCGGGGTCGAACCCGGAGCCCAGCAGGGCGCACAGCCCCGCGTCCCTGAACCGCTGCTGGTAGGCCCATTGCCATTTGTATTCGAAGTGCGCGTCGTCCGGCGGCTCGTAATTGGCCGTGTCCATGTAGTTGGCCCCGGCCTCCAGGCAGGCGTCCATGATGTGCAGGTCCTGGTAGGGCAGGGCTATGTTCATCACGAGGTCAGGCCGGACGCTGCGGATGAGCGCCGTGAGCTCCGGCACGTTGTCCGCGTCGACCCGGGCTGTCTGTATGTCGCGGCCGTAATGGGCCTTCACGCTGGCTGCTATGGCCTCGCATTTGGAGGGCGTGCGGCTGGCGAGGACGATATCGGTGAACACGTCGGAAGCCTGCGCGCATTTGTGCGTCGCCACGGAACTGACGCCCCCTGCGCCGATGATTAGCACTTTAGCCATGTCCTGCTCCTTGTTCTCTTGGAAGTTAGGGGATCCCGGCCGGCGATGGCGCCGGGTCAGCTTTCAAAATAGGTGTATCCGCGCAGGCCGTTCTCAAAGGCCTGCATGAGCTTGAAGCGCTGCACGGGGCTGATCCTGCCTTCCCTCACGGCGCGTTCTGCAGATTTGCGTATGCCCAGCAGCACGCGGTGCGGGTCGTATTCCACATAGGCGAGGATGTCGGAAACGGTGTCGCCGTCGATCTCGCGCACAAAGTCAAAGCTGCCGTCCTCCTGGATGCGCACCGAAACGACGTTGGTGTCTCCCAGCAGGTTGTGCAGGTCGCCCAGCGTTTCCTGGTAGGCCCCCACGAGGAAGGTGCCGAGGTAGTATTCCTCGCCATCCTTCAGGGAATGCAGTTCCAGCGTGTTCTTGAGCCCCTGGGGGTCGATGAAATGCGAGATCCGCCCGTCGCTGTCGCAGGTGAGGTCGGAAAGGATGCCCTGCCTTTCGGGAAATTCGTTCAGCCTGTGGATGGGCATCACCGGGAAGAGCTGGTCTATGGCCCAGCTGTCGGGAAGCGACTGGAACACGCTGAAATTGCAGTAGTAGATGTCGGCGAGCATGGCGTCGATCTCGTTCAGTTCCTTGGGGATGAACTTCACCCGGGACTTTTCCTGGGAGAGGGCGCGCATGATGGCCCAGAAGAGGCGCTCGGCCAGCGTGCGCTGGCGCAGGGTGACGCGCCCGGCGAGGAAGAGCTGGCGCATCTCGTCGTAGTAGTAGATGGCGTCGTTGTAGGATTCCTGGAGGTTGCGGGGATTGATGTTCTCCAGCGTTTCCCTGAGGTTGGATACGGCTTCGGGCGTGCCTTCCGGCAGTTCGTCAGGGATGTTGCCGACTTCGATGAGGTTGACGTCCAGGACGTTGAACAGCAGGATGGAATAATAGGCGACCGTGGCCCGCCCGGATTCCGTGATGATGTGCGGATGGGCTATGTCCTGCGCGTCGAGGATGGTCATGACAGCCTCGACGACGTCGGTGCAGTATTCCATGAGGGTGTAGTTGCGCGAGCTCACGTAGCTGGTATGCGAACCGTCATAGTCCACGGCCAGCCCGCCGCCCAGGTCGAGGTAGCCCATGGGGGCGCCCTCATGGATGAGGCTGGCGTAGATGCGCGTGGCTTCCATGACGGCTGCGCGGATGTCGCGGATGTTCGGCACCTGCGAGCCCAGGTGGTAGTGCATCAGCTTGAGCGTGTCGAGCATGCCATATTCCTTGAGGCTGTCCACGACGTCCACGATCTGGGCGGAAGTGAGCCCGAAGGAAGATCGTTCGCCCCCGGATTCCGACCAGTGCCCGCTGGCCTTGGTGGTCAGCTTGACGCGCACGCCGATCTGAGGGCGCACGCCCAGGCGCTGCGATTCCTGGATGATGACATCCAGCTCGCGCGGCATCTCCAGCACGAAGATGACGTTGAAGCCCATGCTCAGGGCATGCAGGCCCAGGTCGATGAACTCCTCGTCCTTGTAGCCGTTGCAGATGAGGCAGGCTTCGCGGCTTTTGAGCTGGCTGATGGCGGCGATGAGCTCGGCCTTGGACCCCACTTCCAGCCCGTGGTGGTAGGCCGCGCCGTAGTGGGCGATCTTTTCCACGACCTGCTGCTGCTGGTTGACCTTGATGGGGAAGACGCCGCGGTACTGCCCCTTGTAGCCAAGCTGGGCTATGGCCGCCCGGAACGTCTGGTGGAGCAGGGAGATCTGCGACTCCAGGATGTTTTCGATGCGCAGGAGGATGGGCAGGTCATAGCCCCGGTCTTTAAGTTCGTTGATGATGTCCAGCACGCTGACTTCCGGTCCGCCATCGCGGCCGAAGGGGCGCACCACGACTTCGCCCTTGGGCGAGATGTCGAAATATCCCGTGCTCCAGCTGCGGATCCCGTAAAGGTCTATGGAATCCTCCACCGTCCATTGCTGCATGGTCTTCTTCCTGGCCAATCCTTCCTCCTTGGCGCGGGCGGCTCTCCAAACGAAAGCCGCGGCGAGGCGCATCACCTAAGGGCAAGCAGTTAACGTGATCAAAAATCTATTGATCTTGCTGAATTACATACTATTTTGCCGTGGCGCTTGCTTCCGCTCCGGCCCCTGTCCCCATGCATATGGAAACGGCTTCAAAGCGGGCAGGGCAATGCCGGGCCCATCCTCTCAGGGAGCAATCTCCGATAGGGGATGAATCTTACTTTTTATTCCATGTTCAGGCAAGAAGAACGTTGGACCGGTCCCTTTCCCGGAAGGCGGGGCCTTTTTCCTGTTTTCCTCCCGGTCTTCGTCCCCTGCGGCGTTGCAGGCGGACAGGCCCCGGCCGGCACAGCCAGTTGCCCTTGCCTTCATAATGCGTTAGGCAGGAAGCGATGGCATGCGTCCGCACGCCAGCTCATGAACGGCCCGTTTCCGGGCATGCAGCAGCGGACAGGAGGGCGGAGGAATGAAAAAAGTACGGCTGGGCAAGACGGGGATCATGGTCACCAAAACGTCGATGGGATGCCTCCCCCTGCAGCGGTGCGAACGCAGCTACGCTGTCAGGCTGGTGCGGGCGGCCTACGAATCCGGGATCAATTTCTTCGATACCGCGCGCGCCTATTCCGACAGCGAGAGCAAGACGGGGGAAGCCCTGCGCGGCGTGCGGGACCGTGTCGTCCTGGCGACGAAGAGCCAGGCAAGGGACAAAAAGGGGCTGCTCCAGCATATCGAAAGCAGCCTGAAGGCCCTGCAGACGGACTATATCGACATCTTCCAGCTGCATAACGTGCCTGGACTGCCGGACCCGGACGATCCGGACGGCGCGTATGCCGGAGCCCTGGAAGCACGCAGGCGCGGCCTCATCGGGCATATCGGCGTAACGACGCACCGCATTTCTGTCGCCGAAGAATGCGTCGATTCCGGCCTGTTCGAAACGGTGCAGTTCCCTTTCTGCTATATCTCTTCCGAGCGGGACCTGGCCCTTGCCGGGAGGTGCCGGGAGGCGGACATCGGCTTCATCGCCATGAAGGGGCTCGCCGGTGGCCTCCTGACCGACGCCCGTGCCTGCCACGCCTTCATGGAGCGCTACGGGAACGTGGTCCCCATCTGGGGCATCCAGCGTTTTGAAGAACTGGAGCAGTGGATCGCCCTCGCCTCCGGGGATGGGGCAGGAGCGGCTTCTGACGATGCCGTGTGGGAGCATATCGCCAGGGAAAGGCGGGAGCTTTCAGGGGCGTTCTGCCGGAGCTGCGGATACTGCATGCCGTGTCCGGCGGGCATAGAGATCCGCAACTGCGCCCGCATGAACATGCTGCTGCGGCGTTCCCCCTGGGAGCAGTACTTCACGCCGGAATGGCGGGCCAAGATGGAAAAGATCAACGAATGCCGCCGCTGCGGAGCCTGCGGCAGCAAATGCCCCTACGAACTTGATCCGCCGGAGCTTCTGCAATACATGCTCAAGGATTACAACGAGTTTTACGAGGCGCACAAGCACCTGCTCCCTGGTCGTCCTGCCTGACCGCCATGCGGGTGGGACCGGGCTGCTAAGCGCCGTCGAAAAGAAGGTATCGACCGAAGTCCAGCCACACAGGCGTGCCGGCGGCGATGCCGCCGCAGGACTGCCCTGGGGCGATGACGCGGATCTCGGCATCTCCCGTGCTGCCGTCCAGCACGACGCGGCAGTCGGTGATGTCTCCCAGGTAATAGGCCTGCGCCAGGGTGCCGTGCAGAAGGCCGCCGTCGGTGCGCAGGCTGATGTTCTCGGGGCGCACGGCCAGGATGACGGGCCCCCGCCGGGGGCCGTCATAGCCCATGTGCTGTCCGCCCTCGAAGGTGATGCTCCCGTCGCCGGCCGTGCCGCGCAGGAAATTGACCTTCCCCACGAAGTCGGCCACGAAGGGATTGGCAGGGGCGTTGTATATGTTCACCGGCGTGTCTGCCTGCTGCACAGCCCCCTTATGGAACACGAAGATCCTGTCGCTCATGGCCATCGCCTCGGACTGGTCATGCGTGACATAGACGACGGTGATGCCTGATCTTTTTTGAAGCTCCTTGATCTCAAAGCGCATGGACTCGCGCAGCTTGGCGTCGAGATTGCTCAGGGGCTCGTCCAGGAGGAGGACCCCCGGCTTGCTCACCAGGGCCCTGCCCAGGGCCACGCGCTGCTGCTGCCCGCCGGAAAGCTCGCACGGCAGGCGCTTGGCGTACGGTCCGAGATGCATCGCTTCGAGCAAGTCCTCGACCTGGCTCTTGATCTCGGCGCGGGGTTTGCCTTGGATCTTCAGGGGGTAGGCCACGTTGTCAAAGACGTTCATGTGGGGCCAGACGGCATAGGTCTGGAAGACCATGCCGATGCCGCGCAAGTTCGGGGGGATGAACTGCCCCGGCCCGCTGACCACGGCATCGCCGATGCGTATCTCGCCCGAAGAAGGCTTTTCAAAACCGGCGATCATGCGCAGCATGGTGGTCTTTCCGCAGCCGGAAGGACCCAGGAGGGTGACGAATTCCCCGTCTCCGATGACGCCGTTGAAGGTCTGGATGACCTGGACGCTGCCATAGTGCTTTGTGACGCCAGCAAGGGTGATGCTCGACATTCCATGCCGCTCCTTTGGTCTCCAGTCCGCCGTCAGATCGAGAACTGGCCCTTCGTGCATTTGTGCAGCAGCCAGTTGACGGCCACGACCATGACGAGGATGCCCGTGGCTATGGCCGACGCCGTCTGCTGGCTGTGATAGGTCTGGTAGGTGAACAGTTCGTAGCCGAGGGTCTTGGTGTTGGCCGAATACAGCAGCGTGGACATGGTCAGCTCGTAGAAGCTGGGCATGAACATGAGGAACCATCCGGCCACGACGGAGGGCGCGATCAGGGGCAGGGTGACATCCTTGAAGCCGCGGTGCCATTCCGCCCCCGATATCTGCGCTGCTTCCTCCAGCGAAGGGTGTATCTGGTTCATGGCCGAAACGACCGTGCGCATGCCCATCATCAGGTATTTCACCATGTAGGCGACGATCATGATCAGCAGCGTGTTGTAGATGTTGATGCCGAAGCGTCCGGACATGGTCATGATCAGCGCCAGCGCGATGACCACGCTCGGCGTGCCGCTGCCCAGCGTGATGAGGAAGTCCGGGATATGCCTGCCCCTGGCGCGGGTGCGCGTCAGGAGCCATGCCATGACGCAGGCGATGACGATGCCGGCTGTGGCTGCGGCGGAAGCCGCGATCAGGCTGTTCAGGGCGGTGTCCGCGATGCCTTTGCGGGTGAACAGGATGTGCCAGTAGCGCATCGTGAAGTTGGTGATGTCCAGCGGCTTACCCAGGTTCTGTGTGACGGAGGTCATGGCCACCGTGGCAAAGGGGAGGACGACCACGATGAAGGCGAAAAGGCTGACGAGCAGGGTGGTCGGCAGGCGCCATCTGCCCAGTTCGACGATGTTGGGGCGCGTCGATTTGCCCGAGACGGTGACATACTGCCGCTTGCCGCACAGGAACATGGAAGCGTAAAGGACCAGGTTGGCGATGAGCATCAGGGCGACGGCCAGGGTGGTGGCGTCTGTGAGCCCCTCCGCCGAACCCACGTAGACGTAATCGATGATGCGCGTCGTGACCGTGTCCAGCTGCCCGGGGGCGCCGATGATGGAGGGGATGCCGTAGCAGGACGCCGCAGACACGAAGACCAGCAGTCCTGCGGCCACGATGGAAGGCAGCATGATGGGCAGCGTGACCGTCATCACCGTCCTGAGGGGGGATGCGCCGCTGATCTTCGAGGCTTCCTCCAGGGACGGGTCCATCTTTTCCATGGCCCGCGAGATGGTGATGAAGGCGAAGGGGTAGTAGAACGTCGTCAGCACCCAGACCAGCCCGCCGATGCTGTAGATGTCGAAGGGGCTCTCCGAAAGGCCGAAAAGGCTGACGAGCCAGGCATTGAGCGTGCCGGCGCGGGGGTTGAGGAGGCGCAGCCAGGCCATGGCCCCGACATAGGGCGGCACCATGTAGGTCATCACGAAGACGCTGCGGAAGAAGCGGCGGCCGTACATGTCGGTGCGCCCGACGAGCCATGCCAGGGGGAAGGCGATCATCACCCCGAAGACCATGGACAGCCCGGCCGTGACCAGGGTGTTGCAGAGCGCGTTCCAGTTCAGGGAATAGGAATAGATGCGCCTGAACGCCTCCAGGGTGAAGCCGCCTTCCCCGAAAAAGGCCCGGAAGACCAGGTAGCACATGGGGAAGACATTGAACACCAGCAGGAAGACCGAGATGGCGGCGATGAGCACCGTCTTCAGGTCGAGGGGGAAGCGTCTTGCCTGCAGTGATGCAGGCCCGTCAGGGGCAGGCACCGGTCATATCCTCAGCGGCGGGGGGATGCGGCGGGAGGGCATCCCGGGCAGGGCCCTGGCAGGGATGCTCCCGGAGCGGGGCATGGTGCGGTCGGCATCGGGCTAGCGCCTTTTCTTCACGCGTTCTTCAAACTGGGCGCGCAGCTCGGAACGTTCTTTCAGGCAGTTCTGCCAGCTCACCGGCATGGACTTTTCCCTGAGTTCGGCCGAGGGCACGGAATCGAAGGGTATGGCGGGGGGATTTTTCAGCACGGAATGCATCCATCCCTTGACGATGTACTTCTGGCCTTCGGCAGAGAGGAACCAGTCCGTCAGCTCTTCGCATATCCGGGCGTTGCCGTGGGCGCTCCATTCGTCCTTCACCGTCATGATGGGCGAAGGTATGCTGATGGGCCCGTCGGCCGGATAGATCACCGCGAGGGCGCTGTTCTCTTCCTCGCGTTTCTTCAGCACGGATTCTTCGAGGATCATGACCTCCCTGCACTCGCCTGTTTCGAGCTTCGTCAGGGCGACCGAGCCGGATTCGACCATGACGCGGTTCTGCCCGAGCTTGTCGAAGTAGCCATAGCCGTACTTGTCTTTCAGTGCGGAGATGGCCACGAGGGCCGTGCCGGCGGTGAGCGGGTTGGGCATGGAGATGGCGCCCTTGGCGGCCTCGCTGAAGGCGAAATCCTTGAAGGATTGGGGCAGGTCCTCTTTCTTGCACTTTTCGGGGTTGTAGGCGAGCACCATGCAGAGGTTGCGCACGGGATACCAGTAGCCTTCGGGGTCGTATTCCAGGGCGAGGTTGGCAGCCTCGCGGGAAACGTAGGGGTGGAGGAGGCCGTCCGCCTTCAGTTCCAGGGCGTAGGACGGGTCGGCCAGCATCAGCATGTCGCAGCCCAGCTTTTTCGTATCGCGCTCTGCGGCGATCTTTGCCTGCAGCGTGCCCGTGCCGCCGTAGAAGAACTCCACGTCGTAGCCCGGGAATTTCTTGTGCATGACGTCTGTCATGGCTTCGATGATGTCTTCGTACATCGACGTGTAGATGGTGACCTTGGGCTTGCCCGCGGCAAGGGCGTCGCCGCCGCAGAGCAGGGAAAGGGCAAAGAAGGCGGCCGCAAATCGTTTCAGCATGGCAAATATCTCCTTGTATGGACGGAGCATACAGGAAAAGCGCCGCCATGGGTAGCCCCCGGAAGGGGGAAAATGCGGGCAGGCGGGACAGGGAGCCCGCCCTTGGAGGGGCGGGGCATGGGCGCTGCTGCAGCGGACATGGGCCGCTTGGCCGGGTGGACATCCGCACGGAAAAAACCATGGGCATCATCCCGGGGACATCCCTGCGCTTCTGCCGCGGCGCTGTCCCGCCATGCCGGGAAGGAAAAGGAGGAGGACCAAGGGACAGCTGGCGCGAATTGACAACTTTATGCTGTTATATTAGGAAAATAAAAGAAAGGACCGCACGAAAATTTTTTTGCGGTGCGCCGCCGGGCAGCGGAGGCTGCTTCCCGCATCATCCGGGGAGGCCGCCGGCGGCGCCGGCCGGGGGAGGTCTTGCCGTGGGCGGCAGGGAGAGGCAGCGCTGGATCATGCACATGGACATGGACGCGTTCTTCGCGTCCATCGAGCAGAAGGACGACCCTTCCCTGCGGGGGCTGCCCGTCATCGTGGGCGGGGGGCACCGCGGGGTGGTGAGCACCTGCTCCTACGAAGCGCGGCGCTTCGGCGTGCGTTCGGCCATGCCCATGTCCGAGGCGCGCCGCCGCTGCCCCAACGCCGTGTTCCTCCGTCCCCGCATGGCGCGCTATGCCGAAGTCTCGGCGCTCGTGCGCGGCGTGCTCGGAGATTTCTCCCCGCGGGTGGAGATGGCATCCGTCGACGAGGCGTACCTGGACGCCACAGGGATGGAAGGGGTGTTCGGCAGCGTGGAAGCCATGGGGCGCAGGCTCAAGCAGGCGGTGCGGGAGGCGACGGGCGGGCTCACCTGCTCGGTGGGCGCAGCCCCCGTGAAGTTCCTGGCCAAGATCGCCTCGGAGCAGCGCAAGCCTGACGGATTGTTCATCCTCGGGCCGGAGGGCGTCGAAGCGTTCCTGCTGGACCTCCCGGTGACCGCCGTCCCGGGCGTCGGGCGGACCTTTGCGGAAGCCCTCGCCCGCCTGGGCGTGAGCACCTGCGGACAGGCGGCACGGCTTGGCGGGGAGTTCTGGAGAAAGCGCTTCGGCAGGCAGGGGGAACTGCTGCACGACAGGGCGCGGGGCATCGACCCGCGCGAAGTGCAGCCTTTTGCGCCGCCCAAGTCGGAAAGCGCGGAGACCACACTGGAGGAGGACACCCGCGACAGGGACGTGCTGGACAGGTGGCTGCTGCGGCATGCCGAGCGCGTGGGCGCCTCCCTGCGCAGGCAGGGGCTCGCCGGGCGCACCGTGACCCTCAAGGTCAAGTTCGAGGACTTCCGGCAGGTCACGCGGCAGGTCACGCTCCCGCGCCGCATCTGCGGCACGGAGGCCATCTACAAGACGGCCAGGGGCATCCTTGATGCGCTTGAGCTGCCCCGCCGCGTGCGCCTGATCGGGGTGGGCGTCTCGGGCTTTGAAGAAGGTCCGCCAGAGCAGGGGAGCCTGCTGGCGGAGGCGGGCCCCGCCGCAGAAGACGCGCGCCTCGGCAGGCTGGACAGGGCGGTGGACAGCCTGTGCGAAAAGTACGGCAGGGGCGCGGTGACCCGCGGCAGGCTGCTGGAAGGGAAGAAGGATGGGGATGGACCGGATGGCAGGGAGAGGGGGCCCGGAGTCCGGCAGCCAGGGGTCACTCCCCGACGATGAAGGCGCCGCGCAGCCCCTTCCGTTCCTTTTCCGCTTCCGCGCGGGAAAGATAGGGCCCCAGCTGCACCAGGTGCGTGTCCCCCGCGCCTTCCGCCACGCGGCAGCCGTAGCCGCGGGAGCGCATGTCCAGGGCCATGGCTTCAGCCTGGGCCCTGCTGGAAAAGCTGCCTGCCTGTACGTAGAAGAGCCCTGTGAGGGGAGTTGCGGCACGGTCCGCCTGGGTCCCGGCGCCGCCTGGCATCGGTGCCG
>JAEEGF010543355.1_pt1 | contig 12501 bp, 12 predicted proteins | sample 9134171 | NCBI WGS metagenome assembly JAEEGF01 (sample SAMN16246542, study PRJNA631951) | gut metagenome | biome: gut microbiome; feature: rumen; material: AP-attached | host: Bos | place: Iran: Karaj | collected 2018-10 | reverse complement strand
GACGACGACTTCGAGCTTTTCAGCCAGTCCGTCGAGCTGTTCGCACGCCTTGGCAACGGCCAGAGCGACGGCGCCGGGCTCGGTGCAGCCGAGGGCGGGCTTCACTTCCTGATGCAGGAACTCGGTGATGGTGAACATAGGCGATCTCCTTTTCTTTGTCTCGGATTCTTATTTACAGCAACAGCAGTCCTTTTTGCTGCACTTGACGATGGTGTCGTGGACGAGCTGGAGATATTTCTCGGGCGTCTGGGGCTCGATGACGCAGCCGGGTCCGATGATGACGCCGGGGCGGCCGCACATCTCGCACACTTCGGCCGCGACCTGCTCTTCGGTCTTGGTCAGCCAGTTCTCGCCCCAGCTGAGGCCGCCGACGAACGCCTTGGTGCTGTACTTGCGCACTTCGTCCATCGTCGGGCCGTCGTCGCGGTCGTGCCAGCTCAGGCCCTGGACGGGGTAGTCCTGCACCTCGTCGACGCGCACTTCCGCGCCGTGCATGTGCAGCACGTTGAACCAGGTGTCGTTTTTGACGGCGTTGAGGATCTCAAGGTCGTACTTTTTGACGAACTCGTTGTGCTCCTCGGTGGTCATGGTCTGACGGCCGGACAGCTGCGTGGCATAGAAGAATCCGTCGGCGCCGAGTTCAACGGCGGCTTTGGCGAACTGGATGGTGGTGTCGGTGATCATCTCCAGCACGCGGTGGACTTTCTCGGGAGCCTCACGCATGTGCTCGACGAGCGCCTTCGGCGAGCAGAGCTTGGCCATCGTCGTGGCGGGGCTGAACAGCGTCTGCAGGAAGGGCACGTGCTCGTCCATCATGCTCATGAGGATCCGCTGCGACTCGAGCACGACGGCGTATTCGCCGCTTCTGCCGCACACGGGGCGCATCTTGTCCCAGTCGGCGGCAGTCTTCACGACGGGCTCGTGCAGGACGGGCGGCTTAAGGAAGCCCTCGAACACGTCGAGGTTGGCGCCCATGTCGATCGTCGTGTACAGGCCGAAGGGCATGTACTTGATGAAGTCGAGGTCGTACTTCTTCTGGTTGGCCAGCGCCATCTCGGCAAGGCGGCGCGGGCTGCGGTCGCGGTTGGGGAAGTGCATCCACATGCTGTACGGCGTGCGGTCGTTCTCCTTCATGGCGATGGCGTTTTCGATTCTCTGCTTGTGGGTGAACATGAAAAGACCTCCTGGAGATAATTAGTAATTAAGAATTAGTAATGAGTAATTATCAAAGAGTAATCAGAGCGGAACGTGAAGATTTTTCTGTTCATTCTCACGGGTCTTAATTACTCATTACTCATTGTTTTTACACGGCGTCGCGGCGCGAGGCGAGCGTGGGGAAGAGCGTGAACGTCTCGTTGGCGGGGGGCGGTTCTACCTTGCCGCGCAGAAGCGCGTCGATCCGCCGCACGGCCGACATCATGTGCTCGTGCAGCAGCACGGTGGCTTCCACGGTGTCACGGGCGCGGCAGGCCTGCAAAATGGCGTCGTGCGAGCGGAACGCCTGTTCCTGCACGTGCGGCAGGGTGATGTCCATCTGCACGTAGCGGTCCACCTTGTTGTACTGCGCTTCGATCAGCTCAAGCAGTCTTGGCTTGCCGGCAATGCGGTACAGGCTTTCGTGGAATTCCCAGTTCGTCTTGCGGCTGCGCTGCTCTGCCGGGATGCGCGTGGAAGCGATCAGCTGATCGCGTACGAACTGCGCGTCCTCGTCGGTGATGCGCTCGACGACGTGGCGCAGGATCAGCGATTCCAGCGCGTAGCGGATCTCGAAGATCTCGTGCAGCTCTTCGAGCGAAAAGGCGGCGACCACGGCTCCCTTGTAGGGGATCAGCTTCACCAACCCTTCGCTGGAAAGCTGCATCAGCGCTTCGCGCACGGGAATGCGGCTGACGTCGTACTTGTCGGCCAGATCCTTTTGCAGGAGCTGGGCCCCGTCGGGATACCGGCCCGCGAGGATGTCGCTGCGCAGGCTCTGGTAGACGCGCTCGTTCATCGTCGTTTTCTGTTCAGGTGCGGAAACGGTCATGACAGAGCCGCCTTCTTTCGGATAAACTCAAGCGCCTGTTCATAGACGGCGCGGTCGGGACAGTACACCGTCGCCAAGGCGCCGAAACGGCCGCGCAACTGGAGCGCACGCATCTCGCGCAGCTCGCGCACGGCTTTCACGTCGGCCCAGCTCACGTCTTTTGTGACGCTGCGCGCGGGGCTGCTCTGGTCGGGAACGGGGAACGGGCGGACCGCGAAAACGCCGCCGTCGGAAAGCGAGCTTCCGCGCATCGTCTCCATGAACAGGCCGTTTTCTTCCAGCCGGTAGAGGATCACGTAGCCGCGGCGGAAGAACAGCAGGCAGATGACGGCGTACATCAGCGGCATGGCCGCAGCGACGTAGGTCGCCCAGACGCACGCGGCAGCGATGTGGGCGCCGAGCAGCGGCCCGTCGCCGAGCAGCGCCTGCGCGCCCACGACCAGCAGCACGGAGACGAACCAGATGATGACGACAGCCGTGAACAGATCGATGAGGATGATCGGATTGGCGAGCACGGGAACGCCGCAGAACCAGCGCATGACGCCGCCGCGGCGCTCCCGTTCGTTTTTAGGCATGGCGGACGAGATGGCCCGTGCAGTGGCATGCGACGAAGTGATTCGGCGCCACTTCCACGAGATCGGGTGTCTGCTGCGTGCAGATCTCCTGACGGTACATGCACCGTCCCGCAAAGCGGCAGCCGGCCGGCGGGTTGACGGGGCTGGGCACGTCGCCTTCGAGGATGATGCGCTGGCGCTTGGGCCCGACGGAGGCGATCGGCACGGCCGAGAGCAGGGCCTGCGTGTAGGGATGCAGCGGCTCGCGGAACAGCGTGCTGTTGTCGGCCTTCTCGACGACCTTGCCGAGGTACATGACGGCCACTTCGTCGGAAACGTAGCGCACGACCGAGAGGTTATGGCTGATGAACAGGTAGGTGTAGCCGCGCTGCTCGCGCAGGTCGGCGAGCAGGTTGAGCACCTGCGCCTGGATGCATACGTCGAGTGCCGAGACCGGCTCGTCGAGGACGATGAACTCGGGATTGAGCGCCAGAGCGCGGGCGATGCCGATGCGCTGACGGCGGCCGCCGTCCAGCTCGTGCGGGAACGACGTGGTCAGACGCGAGGCGAGGCCGACGAGCTCCATCAGTTCGGCCACTTTGGCGTCGAGCTCGGCCTTGTTTTTGCACGTCTTGTTGATGATCAGCGGCTCGGAGATCAGCTGCGAGACGGACATTCTCGGGTTCAGCGACGAGAACGGGTCCTGAAAGACGATCTGCGCGTGGCGGCGGAACTCGGCCCGCTTTTCGCCCGTGAACTTGGTGCAGTCCTCGCCGTTGAAGAACACTTCGCCGGCCGTCTCCTTGATCAGACCGATGATGACGCGTCCTAGCGTCGACTTGCCGCAGCCTGACTCGCCGACCAGGCCCAGCGTCTTGCCGCGGGGGATCGTCAGCGATACGTCGTCAACGGCGTGGAGCAGGCCACTTGAAACGTGGAAGTATTTTTTCAGATGACGGATGTCGATCAGATTGTCGCTCATGGTTATTCGGCCTCCTTGCCGGGACGCTCAAGGAACTTGTTGCCCGACTCGGGCGTGAGCGGGAAGTGGCAGTCCACGAAGTGCCCGGGCTCGATCTCGCGCATCCCGCACGCCTTCTCGTGGCAGATGTCCTTTGCGTAGGGGCATCTGGGCGAGAACGAACAGCCTTTGGGGAGGTTGGTCGGATCGGGCGGAAGGCCTGGGATGACAGCCAGTCGGCTGCCGAGCGGGCTCTCCAGCGTCGGCACGGCGTTGAACAGGCCCTGCGTGTAGGGGTGCTTCGGATTGGTATAGAGCGACTTGATGTCGGCGTACTCGACGAGATGGCCGGCGTACATGATCGCCACGGTGTCGCAGGTCTCGGCGACGATGCCGAGGTCGTGCGTGATCAGCAGCATCGAGGTCTTCTCGCTCTGCTGGAGCTTCTTGATGAGCTCGAGCACCTGCGCCTGAATGGTTACGTCAAGCGCCGTCGTCGGCTCGTCGGCGATGATCAGCTGCGGACGGCAGGCGAGCGCGATGGCGATGACGACGCGCTGTCTCATGCCGCCGGAGAACTGGTGCGGGAAGTCCTTCGCGCGCTCGGGGCGGATGCCGACGAGGCGAAGCATCTCGATGGCGCGCTCGCGGGCGGCTTCGCCCTTCAGGTTCAGGTGCAGCTGCACCATCTCGGTGATCTGCTCTTCCACCGTCATGATCGGGTTGAGCGAAGTCATCGGGTCCTGGAAGATCATCGACACGTCGCCGCCGCGCAGGCGGCGCTTTTCGGCGTCGGTCATCCTGCGCACGTCCTGGCCGTTGAAAAGGATCTCGCCGCTGGTGATCTCGCCGGGAGGCGTCTGCACCAGCTGCAGGATCGACAGCGCCGTCGTTGTCTTGCCCGCGCCCGTCTCTCCGACGAAGCCGAGCGACTTGCCGCGCTCAAGCTGCATGTTCAGGTGATTGACCGCCTTGACGACGCCCGAGTCGGTGTTGAACTGCACCGACAGGTCGCGGATGTCGAGGAGGATGTCTTTGTTTTCGTTCATGGCCGTCACCTTACCGTTTCTGCTTGGGGTCGAGCGCGTCGCGCAGACCGTCGCCGAGGAAGTTGAGCGAGAGGATCGTGAACATGATCGCCAGACCGGGGAAGATGCTCATGTAAGCGTTGTTGCGCAGATAGGGACGCGCGGAGGAGAGCATTCCGCCCCACTCGGGATACGGCGGCTGGATGCCCAGACCAAGGAAACTCAGCGTGGCTGCGAAAAGAATGGCGTTGGCAACGGAGAGCGTGGACTGGACGATGAGCGGCGCGGCGCAGTTGGGCAGGATGTAGAGGCAGATGATGCGCTTGTGCGAGGCGCCCATCGCGCGGGCCGCCTCGATGAACTCCTGATCCTTGATCGAGAGCACCGAAGCGCGCGTCAGTCGCGCGAACTTGGGGATATAGGTGATGCCGACGGCCACCATCAGGTTGAACAGACCCGGTCCGAGCACCGACGAGATGACGATCGCCATGAGGATCGTGGGGATGGCCATCTGGATGTCCATCAGACGCATCAGGATCATGTCGAGCTTGCCGCCGAAATAGCCGGAGATCGCGCCGATCAGACCGCCGACCACCAGCGAGATGGACACGGCGATGATGCCGACCTGGAGCGAGATGCGCGAGCCGTAGATGATGCGGCTGAGGATGTCGCGGCCGAACTCGTCCGTGCCGAACCAGTGCATAGCGCTGGGAGCCTTGCGGATCATCATGTAGTCCTGCTGCGCGTAGCCGTAGGGCGCGAGCTGATCGGCGAAAATGGCGCAGATGATCAGCACGATCAGGATGAACAGCCCGAACAGCGCCAGATAGTTGCGGCGCAGACGGATGAGCGTGTATTTGAGCATCGAGTTGTTTTTCATGAAAGACACGCTCCTTTACTTGACGCGGATCCTGGGATCGACCACGCCGTAGAGCAGGTCGACGGCCAGGTTGATGATGCAGTAGGAAACCGAGATGAAGAGGACGCCGCCCTGAATGATCGGGTAGTCGCGCAGGTTGATCGCTTCCAGCATCAGACGGCCGACGCCGGAGATCGAGAAGATCGCCTCCGTGACGATCGAGCCGCCCAGCAGAGCGCCGAACTGCATACTGATGATCGTCATGATCGGGATGAGCGCGTTGGGCAGCGCGTGGCGCCAGATGACGACGCTCTCCTTCTGTCCCTTGGCGCGGGCGGTCCTGATGTAGTCGGACTTGATGACTTCAAGCATACTCGAACGGGTCATCTTGGCGAACAGTGCCGTGGACGAACCCGAAAGCGTGACGACGGGCAGCACCATCTCGGAGAGGCTGTCGAAACCCATCGACGGCAGCCAGCCCAGCTTGACGGAGAAGGCGAGGATCAGCAGCAATCCCGTCCAGAACGTGGGCATCGAGACGCCCAGCAGGATGAAGACGGTGACGACGCTGTCGAGCAGCGAATACTGCCGGATGGCGCTGATGATGCCGAGCGGCAGCCCCATCAGCGTGCTGAAGAGGACGGCGGAGAATGCCAGACGCATCGTCGTGGGGATGCGGATCGCCAGTTCCTGAGCGACGGGGCTCTTCATGTTGTAGGAATAGCCGAGGTCGAACTTGGTCACGGCGTTGTAAACGTAGCGTCCGAACTGGACGAAGAACGGGTCGTTGAGGCCGTGTTCATCGCGGAACGCCTCGATGGCTTCGGGCGTGGCTTCCTCGCCGAGCGCGATGCGCGCGGGGTCGCCGGGCGTGAAGTAGAGGATCGTGTAAAGGATGAACATGACGCTCAGCACGACGGGGAACAGAATGAGGATTCTGCGGAGAGCGTATTTCAGCACGGGAGCATCACCTTTTCTTCAGGAATCGAAAATTGTTGCTGCGAAAAAGGAACGACAGGGGGGACGAACTGTGCGGAAAGAGCCGCGCCGGTTTTTGTACCGGCGCGGCATTTGTGTGCGAAAAAGCCGAAAGGGCTTACTTCAGACGCTCCTGCTCGGGATAGTGCAGGTTGGTAAGCAGGTTGATCTTGCCGTCGTAGAGGTCTTCGAGGCCGATCAGGTCCTTCTGGGCGCCGTTGAGCTCGGCGGCCTGGCAGAGGTACACCCAGGGGTGCAGATCGTTCATGCGGTCCCAGATCTTCTGGAACAGCGCTTCGCGGTCGGCGTCGTTGGTGCACTTGTTCTGCTCGTCCATCAGCTTGTCGATCTCGGGATCGCTGATGCGGGCCGAGTTGGTGGCGGCGATGGAGGTCGTCGTGATGACCGACTGCCAGTACACGCCGGCGTCGCGGTTGGTCTGCATGCCCCAGGTGGAGGCGTACAGGTCGTGGCCGTGCTCCTTGCGGATCTTGTCGTTGATGACGGCGTTCTCGAACACCGAGACGTTGACCTTGATGCCGACCTGGCCGAGCATGGCCTGGAGGATCGTGGCGCCGTCGATGCGGTCCTTGGCGTTCATGACCCACAGCTCAAGCGTCATGTCCTTGACGCTGGGATCGTCCTTGGCGGCCTCGGCGAGCAGCTTCTTGGCGAGCTCGGGGTTGTAATCCCACTTGACGGGATCCTTGGGGAACCACTGGCAGGCGGTGGGCAGGGGGCCCTGGCCGGGGATGCCGTAGCCTTCATAGGCGACCTGGATGTAGGCTTCCTTGTTGATGGCAGCGTCGATAGCCTTGCGGACGCGGACGTCCTTCAGCTTGGGGCTGTCCATGTTCATGGCCAGGTGCAGAAGCACGAGGCCGGGGGCCTCGACGGCCTTGACCTTCTTGCTGTCCTGCAGGCGGGCGAAGTCGGAAGCGGGCACGGCGTAGATCATGTCGACCTCGCCGGTCTCCAGGGCGATGACGCGGCTGCTGTTGTCGGGCAGCACGACGAACGTCAGCTTCTTGGCATAGGGCTTCGTTCCCCAGTACTCGTCAAAGGCTTCCATCTCGACGCGGACGCCCTTGTCCCACTTCACGAACTTGTAGGGACCGGTGCCGACGGGCTGACGGAAGTAATCCTTGCCGGCGGTCTCAACGGCCTTGCGGTTGAGGATCGAGGCGTAGGGGTGCTTCATCGAGCCGAGGAAGCCGCCGACGGGGCCGCGGGTGCGGAGGATGAGCGTGTGGTCGTCGATCTTCTCAAATCCGTTGGGATCGATCCACATGCCCTTCGACTTGGCGAAGACGGACTGCTTGGGATCGGTCACGCGGGTGAGCGAGAAGATGACGTCGTCGGCCGTGAAGGGCTCGCCGTTGTGGAACTTGACGCCCTTGCGCAGATAGATCTTGTAGGTCTGCTCGTCGATCTGCTCATACTTCTCGGCGAGGACGGGAGTCAGCTCCTTGGTCTTGCCGTCGACGGTGAACAGGGGCTCATAGATCTGCTTCTCCATCGTGAACGAGTAGGTGTCGACCGAGTTCTGCGGGTCGAAGTTCTTGGCGTCGATCGACACGCCGACGCGCATCTCTTCGCCGCGGGGAGCGGCGTAAGCGGCGCACGTGGCGGCCAGAACAAGAGCCAGGCAAAGCGCGAGTGTCTTTTTCATAACTGGTGCTCCTTTCCCTTATAAATGGAAAATTTGTGGTGGAACAAAACGAAAAACGACGCTGCCGCTTTCAGCGCGTCCCCCCTTCGTGACGGAATGAAGCGGCGCGGAAGAGCGGACCTGTTCAGGCGGAACGCCCGAAAGGATATCCACGCTTCCAGATTGATTGTAGCAAAAAATATACATTTGGCAAGGTGAAAAAAGGCGCATGAAAACCTTATGACGAGACAGTCCGAGGCGACCGACGGAAGACGTGTCATTCTATAATGGCGATATGATGAATAAAAATTCGCTGGAATTGTTCGTGATATTTCATCGTAATGCAGTAAAATCGCATTGAAAACGTTTGACGGTATCACAAGGATGAAAAAGTGTATACAGTATTTTCGACATCAGCGCGTTAAAAATGACGGGGCGTTTTTGAGCGAAAAACGTCAAAATTGTATAATCTTTGCGAGGCGAATTTGAGAGAGCGGGCGATAAAAAATCCGTTCCGAAAGGATCGGAACGGAAAACGGTCTGTTATCCGTGGAACAAATCGGCGCCGTTCAGACGCTTGCCCATGGTTTATAAATGCCATCGTCGCGCTTTTTCTGCGCGAGTTCGGAGATCCGCGTGCCCAGTCTGAGAGCGAATCCCTTATGCTTTACCTGCGCCGCGATGTACTCCAGGAATGGGCACGGCAGACGGTGCTTCGATTCCGACACCATGCACGTGGAAAGGTGCACCGTCACGTCCTCCTTGGTCTTTTCCAGACGTTTCAGCTTGTGCTCAAGCGTCGCCAGCTTTTCCGGCACGTGCGCGCCGCAGCAGCCGCCGCAGGTCATCGACATGTACTGCGTGTCGGGCGGATAATCGGCGAACATGCCCGTGCGCTTGTAAAAAGCCCACGTGCAGTTCGCGCCCGCGCAACGTTTCGTAACTGTATCACACTGGATGATCACGACGAGTTTTGACATGGGTACTGACTCCTTTCCGCTTATGACGGGATCGCGATAAGCATACAACGAAATTGGTATTTCAATGTTTTACGACACCGGCGTTATACTTATCATATCACAGCGGCTGCGGCCGACGGAAGGAGAGCGCAGATGAGCAGCAAACTGACGATAGGGACCATCTATGTGAAAAACGTCGAATGGGGCGGAAAATCCCTGCTTGAAAACGGGAATCTCTCGCTGAACAAAGAGGAACTTCTCGGCGCGATCGCGGCCGACCGCGACTTTTTCGGGACGGTCGAGCTGCACATCGTTCGCCCCGGCGACAGTACGCGTCTGCTGGCGATTGAGGACGTGATGCAGCCACGCTGCAAAGCCGATGCGCCGGAAACGTCGTATCCCGGCCTGTGGGGAAAGATGGCGCCCGCCGGTGAAGGGACAACGCTGGCGCTGAAAGGCGTCGTTGTCTCCGACATTTATTATGAAAAACTGAACATCAAGTGGTACCTCGACATGAAGGGCGAGTGCGCGAAGTACTCGCAGTTTTCCAAACAGTTTCACGTTGTGCTCGCTGCAAAACCGAAAGAAGGCGTCGAGCCGCTCAGCTACGCCCGCGCGCTCAAGCACGCGTCGCTGACGATCAACGTGATGATCGCGAAGCTGGGGCTGGGACAGCCGTTCGACACGGAAGAGACGTTCAGCCTCGGTCCGGTCGGTCCGGGGCCGGACGGCAAGCCGCTGCCGCGTGTCGCCTACGCAGTCGTCCACGCGGCGCAGAATGACACGTGGAACTTTCTCGTCTACGGTCAGAGTGCGCTCGGCTTCCTTCCGACGGTACTCCAGCCGACGGAGATCCTCGACGGTGCGATGATCTGGCGCTACTGGGAGCCGAATTACTATCTGCAAAACGAAAACTGCATCATGGAGCTGATGCGCCGCCATGGCAAGGATCTGGAGTTCGTCGGCTGCGTGATCAGCAACAACGTTATGCGCATCGACGACAAGGAAGCGATGGCTATGATGGCTGCCCGCCTTTGCCGCGATACGCTGAAAGCCGACTGTGTTCTCGTCAACAAGAGCGGCATGGGACACGCGCAGCTGGACGCGTCGCTCCATTTCATCCAGATGGAGAAGATGGGCCTTCCCGCGGTGGTCAATCTGGCCGCCGTTTCCAACGACAAGCCCTGCGACAATCTTGTCGTCTTCAATCCCAAGGTGGACGCCGTGATCAACAGCAGCCGCAATTTTATTCTCCATCACGAACGCGTCGAAACGCTGATCGGCGACGGAGCAGACGTGCCCAGCCTGCGCGGCATCGATCCGTGGGGGCCGTTTGAGCACACCACTGCGGCCGCCTATCAGGGGCACATGAACCAGCTCGGCGACTTCTTCATGACCGCCGATCCCGAACTGACCTGGAAAGACTAAGGAGGCCCGCCATGAGTGAAATGCTGAGAGTCGTCCACTACATCAACCAGTTTTACGGCGGTTTCGGCGGCGAAGATACCGCCGGCATGGGCGTCACCGTCAAGGAAGGGGCTGTCGGTCCCGGCATGGTGCTCCAGGCAGGACTGAAAGGCCAGGGACAAATCGTCGCCACCGTCATCTGCGGTGACAATTACGTGACGGAAAACATCGAGACCGCCGTGCCGGAGATCGTCGAACTGGTGAAAAGTTTTCGTCCCGATCTGTTCGTGGCCGGCCCCGGCTTCAACGCCGGACGTTACGGTCTGGCCTGCGGCGCGATCACCGCGGCGGTAACGGAACAGCTGCGCATCCCCGCCGTCACCGGCCTGTATTGCGAAAATCCCGGCTCGGAACTGTACAAGGATCGTTGCTGGATCCTTGAATCCGGTGATCACGGCAAGTATCTGAGAAAATCGATGCAGAAGATGACCGAGTTCGCTCTGCTGCTTGCCGGAGAACAAAAGCCCGATGCGGACGCTTTCGGTGTGGTCGGTTCGGGCCCGGCGCCTGTGATCGACTACGCAACGCCGGCTGCCAGACGCGCTGTCGATATGCTGCTGGCCAAGTTCCGCGGTGAACCGTTCGAGACGGAAGTGCGGATGCCCGTAGTGGAGCAGATCCCTCTGCCCGTGCTGGACAAACCTCTGAACGAAGCGAAGATCGCTCTCGTCACCGACGGCGGGCTCGTTCCCGCCGGCAATCCCGATCATTTGCCTACGGTCAACTCGAAAATTTACCTTGAATACGCGCTGAACGGCGTCCGGGCCCTCGATCCCGCCGGTTACGAGGTCAGCCATCAGGGTTATGACAACACCTACGTCAACGCCGACCCCAACCGTCTTGTCCCAGTCGACGCGCTGCGCGAGCTGGCCGACGAAAACAAGATCGGCTCGATGTTTGACGGGTATTTTGTCACCACTGGCGTGCGCACCTCGCTTGAAAACGCGAAGAAGTTCGGCCACGAGATTGGGGAGAAACTGAAAGCCGATGGCGTCGATGCCGTGCTGCTGACCTCCACCTGAGGCACGTCCACTCGCTGCGGTGCAGTGATGACACGAGAACTCGAACGCGCCGGACTTCCCATTGTCCATATCACCAACTTGATCAAGATCTCCGAAGGCATCGGCCCCAGGCGAATCATGAAAGGCAACAGCGTCGTCCACGTGCTTGGCGATCCCTCCGTTCCCCGCGAGAGCGAGCTGAAATACCGCAAGCGTCTCGTCGCTCAAGCGCTGGACATGCTGACGGTCAATCCCGAAGAGGGCACGCAGATCATCGTCGATAACGCGTAGTGATCCGTCACGGTTGATACGAAAGTACGTTGGGGCATTGTGTCCACGGAGGAAATCTATGCTGCGCTGGTCAGAAAATCGAGTACTTGCCGGCATGGTCCTGTCACATACCGTCCCTCTGCCAGTTTCAGGTGGATATAGCGGCTGAAGGACACGTCGCCGAGCGCAATCAGTCTGGCCGCGCCGTTGTGTCCCACGTCAGCCCACGTCGTTTCCGGTACGAGAGCGAGGCCTAGCCCGCAAGAGACAACCGTCTTGAGCAGCGACGTGTTGGCAAATTCGCAGCGGACCACAGGGATCAGCCCAGCCTCCGCGAAATAGCGGTCAAAGCAGCGGCGCAGCGCCGATCCGGCAGCGGCGGCCAGCAGCGGAACGTCGGCCAGATCGGCCGCGATGACGCGCTCCCGCTCTGCCAGACAGTGCCGGCACGGTGCCGCCAGCGCCAGACGCTCGCGCAGCAGCGTTGCCGTCTGTCCGTCCTGCTCCAGTTCTGAGGCATAGATCGAAATGTCCGCCTCTGGCGTTGCCTGATCCGGCCGCGGTGCGTCAAGGACGCGCAGCGACACTTCCGGGTGTCCGCTCTGAAACTGCGCCAGACGGGTCACGAAATAGGCAGCGCCCGAAGCGACGCTGACTGTCACGATTCCCGCAGCGCTGACGGAGTCGTCCAGTTCCCTCTGCGCGTCGTCAAGGCTTGAAAAGATCCATTGCGCGTATTTCAGCAGA
>JAEEGF011873993.1_pt1 | contig 12502 bp, 12 predicted proteins | sample 9134171 | NCBI WGS metagenome assembly JAEEGF01 (sample SAMN16246542, study PRJNA631951) | gut metagenome | biome: gut microbiome; feature: rumen; material: AP-attached | host: Bos | place: Iran: Karaj | collected 2018-10 | reverse complement strand
AGGGGGAAGGGAAAAATACTGCAGGGTTCCGACAGATTTTCTGCTCGATGCAGGCAGAAAAGGGACAAATATATGAACCCTGCGAATGGGGATGCAGCTTGACGGCTTTTGAGCCGTTTTCCTGTCTTAAGTGCATATTTATGGATGAAACGCCAAAAAGTTATTCTCAAATTTGCGAACAATAAAAAGTTTTGTTACCTTTGCAGCCCAATGATTATAACGTTTGAAGAAATATATCTGCAAGAGCTCTATGTCGGTGGAAAAACTAGCGACAAGAAACATCGTTTTCAGCCGCAAATTGTCAGCAAGTATAAAAAAGTAATCAACCTGATGAAACAGTTGGAGAATGTGTTCGGACTTACCCGATATGGCTCCCTGCACTATGAGAAGTTGCATGGTAACAAGGAAGGGGTATCATCCGTCCGGGTTAACGACCAATACCGTATCGAGTTCGTAGAGGGTACGGAAGATGGCAAGCAGATAGCGACTATATGCAACATAATAGATTTGTCGAATCACTACAATTAACAGGAGGAACAGAATATGATTACACTTAAAGGAGTAGATCCGCAGATGATAGCCAATAACCTGAAGCCTTATGAACCCACTCATCCGGGCGAAGTGCTGAAGGACGAAATACAGTACCGTGGGATTTCCCAGCGTGGACTGGCTAAGGAGATAGGTATTTCCTATTCTGCTTTTAACGAAGTGCTCAACGGTAAACGTGCGCTCAATACCGAGTTGGCCTTGATGATGGAGGCAGCTCTTGGCGTTGATGCCGCACCTCTGTTGGCTATGCAAAACGAATATGATATGCTAATGGCTGAGCGCAACGAGACGTTCATGGAGAAACTAAAGCAGATTCGGCGTATTGCTGCAATATTCTGAATCAGCAGAGAAATGGACAAAGCCGAAATGAGAGAAACAAATGAGCAAGGCCTCCCTGACTAACCGTAAATACGTTGTCCCGTTCATCCTGATTACGAGCCTCTTCTTCCTGTGGGGTTTCGCCAGGGCCATGCTGGACGTGCTGAACAAGCATTTCCAGGAGGAACTGAACATCTCCATCACGCAGAGCTCGCTGATTCAGGTGAGCAGCTACCTGGCCTACTTCATGATGGCGATTCCTGCAGGTCTTTTCATCAGCCGCTACGGCTACCGCAGGGGTGTCGTGCTGGGGCTGCTGCTCTTTGCCGCCGGTTCCTTCCTCTTTATTCCCGGTTCGCTGGTGGAGGACTATGCCCTCTATCTGGGAGCCTTCTTCATCCTGGCCTGTGGGCTGACCTTCCTGGAGACGGCAGCCAACCCATACTCGACATTGCTCGGGCCGGAGGAGACGGCTACGAGCCGGCTCAACCTGAGCCAGTCCTTCAACGGGCTGGGCAGTTCGCTGGGTCCGCTTATCATGGGCGGCTATCTGTTCAACCAGACAGGAGCCCACGTATCGCACCCCTACGCCGTGCTGGGTATTTTGGTGCTGCTGATGGCTGTTGTCTTCAGCAGGGTGAACCTGCCTGAGATACAGAGCGAGAGGGAAGAGGCAGACACGGAGGCATCCAGTAGCGCCCTGAAAGTCCTGATGTCCAACCGTATGTTCTTGTTCGGGCTGGCTGCGTTGCTGGCCTACGAGGTGAGCGAAATCAGCATAAACAGCTATTTCGTGAACTTCGTGACGGGATTGGGGCGGATGGAGGCAGACGTAGCCAGCTATATACTGGGCCTGAGCCTGTTCATCTTTATGGGCGGGCGCTTCCTCGGCAGCTGGATTATGCGTACCGTACGGGCTGAGCGTATGCTCTACTGGTGTGCTGCGGGCAGCATATTCTGCATGCTGATGGTTATCCTGACCAGCATTCCCGGATTCAGCGGCTCTTCGTGGATGCGCTACCTTCCTGTGGCTTTCCTGATGGCGAACTACCTGTGCGAGGCTATTATGTTCCCCACTATCTTCGCACTGGCTGTTCAGGGGCTGGGAAAGCAGACCAAGACGGCGGCTTCCATCCTGATGATGACACCTGTGGGCGGTTGCGGCTTCCTGCTGATGGCCCTAATCGCAGACCATACCACTCTAGTCTTCCCCTTCATTATCCCTCTCCTAGGCTTTGTTGTCGTTTGGGCTTATGCCAGGCGGAAGAAGAAGGCCCACCCCCAGCCCCTCCCGTAAAGGAGGGGAGCACTTTTCCTTTTGCTTAAACCCAAATCGGTCATTAGCCTGTTAAGCGCTAATGACCGATTTGGGTTAAGGACAGATTCTCAGACTCTCAGGTATCAGGGAAAGGGCTTCTTCTGCCGTTCCGCAGAAGGGACCGGTATGTTCAAGCTTGAGCGATGAAACGGCAGCTGCGAAATGAGCGGCGGCAGGTATGCCGGCTCCCTGGCAGCGACGGAACAGATACCCCATTACGTAGGTATCGCCACAGCCGGTAGTGTCTGCCACTCTGGAAGGGGCATAGGCGGGAATCTCATAGAACAGGCCCTGTGCATAGACCAGGCTTCCCTGGTCGCCCATAGTAAGCAGCACTTCCCTCGGTCCCCATTCTGCCAGGCGGCGCACACTCTTCCGAAGATCCTTCTCGCCGGTCAGCACGGCTGCTTCGTATTCGTTTACTTTCAGGATGTCGATGTACCTTAGCGCCTCCAGCTTGTCGGGCCAATCCACAGCAAACACCTTCTGGTCGCGCACCTCGCGCAGATAGCCCTGGGCATCCACTACCAATGTGCCTCGGCCAGACAAGTAGCGAATCACATCGAGCGAGAAATCGTCTGCCAACAGGCTGCCCAGGACGATATATCGGGCTTTCACATCCTTCAGCGCCTCTACCGTAAATGGGTCGGCCTTAGCCAGAACGCGCTGGCGGCGATGGTTCATGTCCGTCTCGTAGATGTTCTCGAAATAAACGGTATGCCGGCTGGGAATGACCTCTGCCGGGATACCCAGCGCTTCTATCTCGCGCACGGCCTGCATGTCTTCTTCTGCCAGCGAGGTAATCAGCTTGTAGGAGACGTTCCCGTCGAGAAGGTGGCTGATGCCGTGGGTGAAATAGTAGGAGGCGCCGCCCGGGATATGAACATCAGTCCCGGGGGTGATGATGCGGTCATGAGTAATATGGCCTATACAGCAGATATCTATCATATCGATTCAGTTTTCACAAAAGAAGAATAACGCTCGAAGGCCTTCCTCGTCGGTTCCCAGCGAAGAAGGACAAGCTCGAACAAAGCAACTCCGACAAGGGCAGTAACGATGCCCAGCAATACATCTATTATATAATGGTGAGACGTATAGACAGCAGCGAACCAGATTCCGGCTGAGATGAGGCCCAGCAGACATTGCACCCAGCGCGGGCACCGACCAATCACGGCATACAGAAAAGCCGAGAAGACATAGGCGGCATGAAGGGAGGGCACGGCAGCGAAGACATTGGAACTGTGGCAGTATATGCCATTGAAGATATTCACGCCCAGCAGCTCGTCGAAGCGCCCCAGGCCAGCCACCTCGCCTGGCGTATCCAGGACCGGAGTGAAGCCGTAGTGCATCACATACCAAGGAGGAGCAGCCGGATGGATATAATAACCGATGAACCCGATCCAGTTGACGAGAAGGAAGACGATGGCGTACTTCAGGCTGAGGGTACGCTTCCCAACAAGGAAGGCGCCAATGCAGAAGAGCATCGGGGCCGGAACCCAACAGAGGTAGAACAGGCCGCTCAAGAAATCCAGGAAAGGCCAATGGTGCTGCAGGAAGTATTCATTTGCGGTAAGAACACCCGAAGCGGCAGGGATACCGAAGAGCGCCTTTTCCGTCTCGTAGATGTTCTGAACGTCGATGGGATTGACCATATAGTTGGGATAGACCCTCATCCAATCGTAGGAGATGGCAAACAGAACGAAGGGAATCAATACGAGTGCCAGCTTGCGCGACTCGCGGTTGGGGAAGAAGAACAGCACGAACGAAGCCGTAATCACAAAGTGGGCAGGCATCAGTCCCACAAACAGATAGGCAATGACGTAGAAGAGGAGCCAAAGCCCGATGCACCAGGCACTTTGTCTGAACGTAGGAGGAGAGAACAGGGGACGCTTCACTTCTTCCTGAGTTGCCGATAACAATGGATGATGCGCCAGAAGGCCGTCAGATTGGCCAGGACGGCAATCAGGCCCATTGGCACAATCGTAAGCAGAACGGGGTCGAAGGATGCCGTCTTTGCGCAAAGGCCTGTGAGAATCAGGCCTAAGGCCGTCAAGACAACGCGCTCAGGCCTCTGCATCAAACCGACCTTGCATTCGATGTCAAGTCCCTCTGCCCGGGCCCGCACATAGCTGACCATAATAGAACCGATGAGGGCGATATAGGTAATGATACAACCCCATACATAGCCGCAGCTGCTGAACCAGACAGAAATGCCGAACAGGGTGACCAGCTCGCTGTAGCGGTCCAAGACGGAATCGTACAGCGCGCCAAAGGTGCTGGACATCCCACCCAGGCGGGCGATTCGCCCGTCCATCATGTCGAAAAGGCCTGCAAAGAGGATGACTCCACCGGCCCAACCCAGATAGCTGAGTTCCCGGGGATGATTCAAAGCCCCGTACAACAGTAATACTGCAGCTGCCACATTCAGGACGAAGCCCGATGTCGTGACGAAATTAGGCGTAATGCCCACCCGTATCATTCCCTTTACGAGGGGATTGATAACCCAGTAAATAATCTTCTGCAGGAAATCTCTATAGTTCATATTCTTCTTATGTTTGCTTGTTCAACTAACCCCAAAAGGGCAGGATAATATATTGTACGATATACAAGACGGCGAAGCCGTAGATGCCCGCCAGCACATCGTCCATCATCACGCCTACGCCGCCAGGCATCGACTCCATCTGGCGAACGCCGCAGGGCTTCACGATGTCGAAAAAGCGGAAGAGCGCAAACGCGGCCAGGCCGTACCAGAGACTGCCGGCAGGAACAGCCAGCAGGCTAATCCAAGTGCCGATTACCTCATCCACCACAACGCGGGAAGGGTCTTCGCCCCAGTAAGGTGACAGGCGGTTGGCCGACCAGACGCCCAAGACGTAGAAACAAACCACGAGGAGCAGCGTCACCAGCTTCAGCAGAGGGTCGCCCATAAACCCGGCCAAGCCAAACCAGATCAGAGCGGCGAGTAAGGCGCCTGCCGTACCTGGGGCGACAGGACAGTAGCCGCTGCCGAACCCGCTTCCTATGATGGCCGGCAAGAGGGGAGCACCTGATTTGTATGTGTTATGCTTTGGATTCATGGGGCGAAAGCAGAAGACTGATTCTTTTCTTGGGCTGGGTTATTTTTTTTCAGGCGGGTTTTGCACTTTTTTCAGGCGGGTTTTGCAATTATTCCACCCGGGTTTTTGTCCTGACGAGCGAAAGCACGATGTACCAAAGGATGATGGCTGCGAATGCCGAGCGGCCCAGCAGGAGGCAGGGCAGCGCGCCAAGCAGGAGGATGTACTTCCAACGGTTCTCGCGCCAGTTCCACGTCTTGACCTTCAGGGAAAGCATCGGTACCTCGGCCACCAGAAGCCAGCTGAAGAGCAGCATAAAGAGCAGCAGGAAGAGCGCGTTGAAGCGCAGAGAAGTGAGGAAGGCATGCTGCCCCAGAGCCAAAGAGCCCCAGAAGAGCGCATTGGCGGGCGTAGGCAGTCCGATGAACTCTGTGCTCTGGCGCGTATCGAGGTTGAACTTTGCCAGGCGAAGGGCAGAGAAAGCCGTCATGATGAAGGCCGTATAGGGCAGGACGCTGTGCAGAGGCATCAGCTGGGCCGGGTAGTGTACCTCGTGGAAGAGATAGAAGATGACGGTGCTGGGTGCCAGACCGAAAGTCACTACGTCGGCCAGCGAGTCCAGCTCCTTACCGATGGGTCCGGAAATGCTGAGGGCGCGTGCCGTAAGTCCGTCGAAGAAATCGAAAACGGCCCCCAGGATGATAAAGAGCAAGGCCCATTGGTACTGGCCGTGGAAGGCAGCGCCCGTAGCGATACAACCGCAGACGAGGTTGCAGCAGGTGATAAGGTTGGGCAGAGTAAAAAGGCGATAGGTCATAAGTCGGTGCTCAGGATAATCTCTTCATGCTTTCAAGCTTCAGCATCCTCGTCTGGTTTGTTCTTGGGACGAAGCTTGGCAATGACCGTTTCGTTGCCCGTAGTCTTCTGGTTCAGCTTCACCAGCACCTCGCTATCCAGAGGCAGATAGACATCAACTCGCGAGCCGAACTTGATGAAGCCCAGGTGCTCATCGACGTAGCAGTCCTCGCCCTCTTGGGCATAGGTGACGATACGCCGGGCTACGGCTCCTGCCACCTGACGCACCAGGATGTCTGTGCCGTCGGGGGTGGTGATAAGGATGGCGCTTCGCTCGTTCTCCTCGCTGGCCTTGGGCAGCCAGGCGCGATGGAAGTTGCCGTCCTGGTGATTCACCAGCTTCACCGTTCCGTCAACGGGAATCCAGTTGGCGTGAACGTTGAACAGACTCATAAAAATGCTCACCATCAGGCAGCGGTCGTGCAGGAACTCGTTCTCCTCGACCTCCTCTACGACAACGACCTTTCCGTCGCAAGGGGCTACGACAATGTTTTCTGTCTCACCATCGAAGATGCGGATGGGGCAGCGAAAGAAATTCACCATTATCAGATAAGCCGTCAAGCCGATGCCCAGAAAGATATATAGAGGTATGTAACTGCTGAATGCATAATAGATAACCAGACCCAGAAGAGCCAGGACAGCGGCGCTTCCGATGAGAGGGCGTATGCCTTCGTGGTGAAGTCTGATTTTCTTCAGTTTCTTTAATCTTTTTCCCATGAGTTTTTGTTATGCTCGGGTGCAAAGTTAGCTTTTTTTTGCCGATAGACCAAAAAAAGAGGTAACAATATTGCATATTTAAGAGAAAAGGCGTAACTTTATGCCAAAAAATAAGACAGGAGCAATCAGATATGGAAGATTTCGTGCATCTACACGTTCATACGCAGTATTCTTTGCTGGATGGGCAGGCCAGTGTGTCCCGGCTGGTGGATAAAGCCATTGCCGACGGCATGCGAGGCATGGCTATAACCGACCACGGCAATATGATGGGCGTGAAAGAATTCTTTAACTATACCAACAAGAAAAACGGCGCCCTTAAGGCAGAAGTCAAGTCACTTGAGCAGAAACTGAAAGAACTGCAGGAGGCTGAAAATCAAGACAGTGACGCCATTCGAGAGACTGAAGAAAAACTATCCGCAGCCAGAGAGAAGAAACCGTTCAAGCCCATTTTCGGATGCGAGATGTACGTAGCCGAGCGTACGATGTACGAGAAGACGAAAGAACTGGACTCCAAGCGATACCATCTGGTTGTTCTGGCAAAAAACGAGAAAGGGTATCACAACTTAATAAAATTGGTGTCGCGCTCGTGGACCGAAGGATTCTACAACAAGCCCCGAACAGACCACGACGAACTGGAAAAGTATCACGAAGGACTCATCGTTTGCTCAGCCTGCCTTGCCGGCGAGGTGCCCCGAAGCATTCTGGCAGGAGACTTGGCCAAGACAGAAGAAACGATTCAATGGTACAAGCGGGTCTTCGGTGACGACTATTACCTTGAAATGCAACGTCATGAGGTAAAAGACCCGATGCAACGGGCAAACAGGGAGACCTACCCCGAACAACAGCGCGCAAACGCAGAGATTATCCGTTTGGCGAAGAAATATAATGTACGACTTGTCTGTACGAACGATGTACATTTCGTTGACGAAGACAATGCCGAAGCCCACGACCGCCTGCTCTGCCTTGGCACCAACCGCGACCTGGACGACCCCAAACGCATGCTCTATACAAAACAGGAGTGGTTTAAGACCCGTCAGGAGATGAACGACATCTTCAGCGATGTGCCGGAAGCGCTCAGCAACACTTGCGACATCTGCGACCAGGTGGAGTTCTACAGCATTGACCACGCCCCTATCATGCCCAACTTCAACATACCCGAGTCGTTCGGTACTGAAGAGGAATATCACAAGAAATTTACCGACGAACAACTCTTTGAGGAATTTACCCGAGATGAGAACGGGCAAGAGGTCATGAGCCGGGAAGACGCTGAAAAGAAGATAGAGAAGCTGGGCGGTGTGGACAAGCTGTACCGTCTGAAACTGGAAGCCGACTATCTGGGGTATCTTGCTTATGGAGGTGCAAAGAAAATATATGGCGAACCGTTGCCCGAGGAGGTAACCGAACGCATGAAGTTTGAACTGCACGTCATGAAGACAATGGGTTTCCCAGGCTATTTCCTGATTGTGCAAGACTACATAAATGCAGCCCGCCACGAGCTAGACGTCTCGGTAGGTCCGGGAAGAGGAAGTGCAGCCGGCAGCGAAGTGGCATATTGCCTGGGCATCACAAAAATCGACCCCATCAAGTACGACCTGCTGTTTGAGCGTTTCCTGAACCCCGATAGAATCTCGCTACCTGATATAGACGTAGATTTCGATGATGAAGGACGCGGCAAAGTCCTTTCATGGGTCACGCAGAAATATGGCGAGGAAAAAGTCTCACATATTATTACTTACGGCACGATGGCCACAAAATTGGCCATTAAGGACGTGGCGCGCGTCCAGAAAGTGCCTCTCGACATAGTCAACGGATGGTGCAAGGCCATTCCAGACCGCCTGCCCGATGACGAGAACGGCAAGCCGCGCAAGATGAACCTGAAGAATGCCATCGCCTGCGTGCCACAACTGGCCGAGGCTGAAGCATCGTCAAATCCCCTCTATCGCGACACCCTAAAATATGCAAGAATGCTGGAAGGCAATGTGCGCAACACCGGTGTTCACGCTTGTGGCGTGATTATTTGCCGCGACGATGTGTCGGACTGGGTTCCTGTCAGTACTGCAGAAGACAAAGAAACGGGGGAGAAACTGCGTTGCACCCAGTACGAAGGGTCTGTTATTGAAGACACGGGACTCATCAAGATGGACTTTCTGGGACTGAAGAATCTCTCTGTAATCAAAGAGTGTGTGGCCTATATCAAAGACAGTATCGGTTTGGACGTAGATGTTGATAATCTGGACATTGATGACCCTGCCACCTACAAGCTATACTGCGACGGACAAACAGTCGGAACATTCCAGTTCGAGTCCGTAGGCATGCAGAAATATCTGCGCGAATTGCAGCCCTCCACGTTCGAGGACCTCATCGCCATGAATGCCCTCTACCGTCCCGGGCCAATGGACTACATTCCCGACTTCATCGACCGCAAGCAAGGAAGAAAGCCCGTCAGCTACGACATTCCATGCATGGAGAAGTACCTGAAAGACACTTATGGCATTACGGTGTATCAGGAGCAGGTCATGCTTTTAAGTCGTCAATTGGCAAACTTCACTCGTGGAGAAAGTGACACGTTGCGAAAAGCTATGGGTAAAAAGCTTAAGGATAAGCTGGACCACATGAAGCCTAAGTTCATCAAGCAAGGACAAGCAAACGGACACGACCCCAAAACACTGGAGAAGATATGGAGCGACTGGGAAAAATTTGCCTCTTATGCCTTCAACAAAAGTCACGCCACCTGCTACTCCTGGGTGGCCTATCAGACAGCATATCTAAAAGCGAACTTCCCTTCGGAATACATGGCAGCATCGCTGAGCAGGAACCTTTCAGACATCAAAGAAATCACGAAGTTGATGAACGAATGCAAGACGATGAAGATATCCTGCCTGGGACCAGACGTAAACCAGAGCCAGGCAAAGTTCAGCGTGGACAGCTATGGGAATGTCCGGTTCGGACTGGCTGCCATCAAGGGACTTGGCGAAGGAGCTGTCGAAGCCATCATAAGCGAACGGAAACGCGGTGGGAACTATACCTCTATATATGATTTTGTACAACGTGTCAACTTAAATGCCTTAAAGAGAAGCGGACTGGAGTGTCTGGCCTTAAGTGGAGCACTAGACTCATTTGCGCCAGAGATTACACGAGAACAAATCGTAGGTAAGACCCCACGAGGAGAAGCATTCTCCGACATCTTAATCAGATATGGCACGAGCTACCAGACCTCTCTCCAGGAAGCCCAGAACAGTCTTTTTGGAAGTCTTGACATGGTAGAAGTCAGCCACCCGACTCCACCGACAGTAACGCCATGGACAGACTTGGAACGTCTCAGCCAAGAAAAAGAGCTTATCGGCATATATCTCAGTGCTCATCCCCTGGATGACTATTCTATAATACTTCAATATAAATGCTCTATTCATGCCGAAGACCTTGCTGACCTCACACAATACGCAGACCAAGAAGTCACTGTAGGCGGCATTGTTACAAATGTCAGAAAAGGCGTCAGCAAGAATGGAGCGGCCTATGGTATCGTAAGCATCGAAGACTACAATGGTGTAGGCGAGTTGGCTTTATTTAAAGAACAGTGGAGCCGTTGGGGAGGATATATGCAAGAAGGCAATATGATTTTCATCACGGCCCAAGTAAGGCCTCATCAGTTCATAAAAGGAAAAACGGAACTGGTTATAGGAGATGTAAAGTTCCTTAATGACATCGTCAAAGATTCCATCCAACGCCTGACCATAACAGTTCCTGAGCACTCCATTACCGACGATATGGTTGCAGGGTTAATTGAGATGGCAGGCAAGAAAGACGGGTCAGCAGAACTAATTATCAGAATACAAGATGGAGATGGAGAAATCATCTCCCTATCCTCCCCATCAATGAAAGTAAACGTCAAAAAAGAATTTATTGAATTCCTGGAAGATAATGCAAAAAACAATTTAAGTTTCACTCTTATTTAATTATTATTTATGGCACAAGTTATTACAAGCGAAAATTTCGAGGCCTTCCTGAATACGGGAAAGCCTATGGTATTAGATTTTTGGGCTACTTGGTGTGGCCCTTGTCGCATGGTCGGTCCTCTCATCGAGCAACTGGCTCAAGAATATGACGGGCATGCTATAATTGGCAAATGTGACGTTGATGAAGAAGACGAGCTGAGTGCACGATTTGGCATTCGCAACATTCCGACCATCCTGTTCATCAAAAATGGCCAAGTTGTAGATAAACAAGTGGGAGCTGCCAGCAAAGCCGTTTTGGAAGAAAAATTAAAGAATATACTATGACATTTGACGAAGAGCTTCTTCAAGATGCTGAAGACGACCGCCAGACGGTGAACTTCATCCAGAACCATCTTCCTTACGATTTGAAAGAACGTTTCACGGAAGATGAGCTATACTATTTTCTAGATGTATTAGTAGATTACTATGCTACCAGCGGAATCCTGGATGCGGAACCTGATGACGAGGGCTATATTGACATTGATATTGACAACATTGCACTACATTTGTCCAAACAAGCCCACAAAGATAAAATGGGGGATTTTTCACCAGAAGAACTCCGATGGATTGTAGAAGCTGAAATGGACTATGCCGAACAATCTGAAGAATAGGATTCGACATATCCTTGATTAAACCCGAATCGGTCATTGGACGGTTACACACCAATGACCGATTGGGTTTAATATGTATAGTCAAGCATCCGTAAAACTAACAATGCCATGCAACCGGCACAAGCCAAACAGAAAAAGAGATTGGACAAACGGCTATGTGTTAGCGCAAAGAAGTGAGCAACAAACGGCGTCGAAGTTATCAAGAGCAAGGGCATCAATACAGGATAGAAATTAGGCTGCAGGAAAAGTGCTATTTGAAAGAATACACTTTGTGCGAAATAGAGATGAAATAATGTGCGGACACGCAAGCGATCATTAAAACTGGTAAGATAGAAATGGAAAATGCCTATGACAGCCAACGATGCGGAAAGAATCCAACAAACCCACCAGGAGGTTGGCCACTGCATGAGAAGAGAGATACTTGGAACCTGAAAATGCCATAATTGGCGAAGGTGGTCAATTAATGGAATATAGTCATTTGTGCTCAAAGCCCATAAGAACCAGCACCAGTAGGGAAGTAGCAGCCCGATGAGCCCAGCCCAAAAACATCTCCACGAAAAATAACGGAGAACTACAGCAAAGCAGAAGAAAAACAATATTCCCGTCCATGCGAACGGCATCCAGAAAAGGCTACCGATTCCCAGGCAAAGCATACTATGGAAGACCTGAACCACAGGAGGGTCGTCCTGATAACATCGATAGAGTATAAAAAGGCCTATAGCATAACATAAAGCACAAAGGGATGGAGGTCCAACCGGATACACAAAAGGAAGACAGGCGAACAGAATCAACCATACACAAGACATTAAACGAGTTCGAATACGGATAATCTGTAAAGAATTGTTCGTCTCAGCAATAATATAAGCCGTACCCAAACAGGCCAAAAGGCCCAAGAGGTTTTCTGTCCAAACTTGAGGCAATGCAAGTTCCCAACTGCCCAATTTCAGATTAAGGGAATCAGTATCAACGCCCCAAAGCGGGGAACACCAAGTCAGCACGACCAATGCCACACAGACAGGGAGCGTTAAAGCACTCTCTGCAACACGACTTTGAAAGCGAACGGCCTTTCCCACTGTCTTTGAGTAT
>JAEEGF012467981.1_pt1 | contig 12503 bp, 8 predicted proteins | sample 9134171 | NCBI WGS metagenome assembly JAEEGF01 (sample SAMN16246542, study PRJNA631951) | gut metagenome | biome: gut microbiome; feature: rumen; material: AP-attached | host: Bos | place: Iran: Karaj | collected 2018-10 | reverse complement strand
GAGCACCTTCTACCCCCACCAGCTTCTCAGCGCCGAAGCGCTGGCAGCGGGCAGCACAGCCAAACGGGCAGAGCTGACGGCCCAGCAGATTCAAGAACTTCAAGAGCGCCGTCAGCAGTTAGCCAGCGGCGAGGCTGACGACATGCCGCAGGACGAACAGCAACTGCAGCTGATGCTCAGCGAGATTGACAAGCAGTGCGACCTACTGATGACGCTGTTTACCGGTACCATACGCCGCGACACCACAGAGACCATCGTCACCTATTGTCCTGACAAGGAGGTGGAGCGTGATGTCGTCTTCCGCCTCTCCAAGCGCCTCGGCATCGTCGACAACGACGATCTCTCGGGCGTGCCCTTCTACCTGTCACTGAAGAACCTGCATCCTGCCAACTACAATGCCCCCGAGGACAAGAAACAGGAGGGCTATTTCGTCAATGTGCCGGGCATGGCACGGCTGACGCTCTATCAGGAAGACCAGCAGTTAGCATCCTTCGACATCCCCGTAGCGCAGTTTGGCTTCGTCGAACTGCGTGACGGCAGCATCTTCAAGCGCTATCTGACACACATGCAATTGCACCCCGCAACAGGCGCCGTAGTTAAGATGCATTCCGATAATGAAGAATAAATAACGAAAACGTTAACGATAACTTAAAAGGCTCCGCTGCAATAGCGGAGCCCTTAGTTTTTACCTTGTCTTTTCTACATTACTCGCAGCAGGCAAGCTTGCCGTCAGAACCGAGCACATTCACAATCTTGTGGATGTACATCTTCTTCATGTTCTCACGGGCGGGCTTCAGATACTGACGAGGATCGAAGTCTCCAGGATGCTCGGCAAGGTGCTTGCGGATGGCAGCAGTCATAGCCAGACGAGAGTCGGAGTCAATGTTAATCTTGCAGACAGCGCTCTTCGATGCCTCACGCAGCTGCTCCTCGGGGATACCGATGGCTGCCTCGAGGTGACCACCGAACTGATTGATGGTGTTGACCTCGTCCATGGGAACAGACGACGAACCGTGGAGCACGATGGGGAATCCGGGGAGCTTCTTCTCAATCTCGTGCAGGATGTCGAATGCCAAGGGAGGCGGAACCAGCACGCCGTTCACGAGTGTGCACTGCTCGGGAGTGAACTTGTGAGCACCGTGAGAAGTACCGATAGAGATAGCCAGCGAGTCGCAACCAGTGCGGGTAGAGAAGTCGATGACCTCCTCGGGCTTGGTGTAGTGAGACTCAGCAGCGCTGACCTCATCCTCAACACCGGCGAGCACACCCAGCTCAGCCTCAACGGTTACGTCGAACTGGTGAGCATAGTCAACAACCTTCTTAGCCAGAGCAACGTTCTCCTCGTAAGGCAGGTGAGAACCGTCAATCATCACTGAAGAGAAGCCCATGTCGATGCAGTCCTTGCAGAGCTCGAAAGTGTCACCGTGGTCCAGGTGCAGCACAATCTCAGGATGCTCACAGCCTAACTCCTTAGCGTAAGCCACAGCACCTTCGGCCATGTAACGCAGAATAGTAGCGTTAGCATAGTTACGGGCACCTTTCGACACCTGCATGATGACAGGCGACTTTGTTTCTACAGCAGCCATCACGATGGCCTGCATCTGCTCCATGGTGTTGAAGTTAAAAGCGGGGATAGCATAGCCACCGGCTACTGCTCTCTTGAACATCTCGCGGGTATTCACGAGACCTAAATCCTTGTAGTTTACCATAGTTTTATTACCAATTTATTAATATGAATTAAAATTTCCGTCCGCAAAGATAACAAAAAATTCATAATTCATGATTCATATTGCCTAATTAATTCGTCCGTTTTCACGGTTTTTATATTTTTCACACCTTCCCACCCGCCCTGTGCGGGCAAAAATGCAAACTACGCGTTGCAAATCCATGTAAAGCCGGACAGAGAAAAGCATATGGCATATCTTCATCATAAACCAACGCCCTTTTCTTTTCTGCTCACAGGCGGACTGTGATGCGCCGCAGTGGGAAATAATATCAGCGACGGTGCGAAATAATATGTCTGACGGTGGGAAATAATATGCTCCGATTTACCACTGCGGGGCATATTATTTACCAAAACGGGACATAAAATTCGATGCCGCGGGGCATAAAATTCGGGAGCCGCAATGAACAAGAATGTAACTTGCAGTAATTTAAACAGATGCTATTTGCGTAACAAAAAAAACGACTTACTACAAAACGGAGGATGCCTCTTTCATACATTCCTCAAAGATGGCCTCGCGCTGGGTGTCAGACATTTCTGAGAGGGGCATGAAAGTCGTGAAGAAACTGATCCTGATTGGCTGTTCCTCACCTTCCATGGACTCTTCACCAGAGAGTTTGAAGCAGAACCCGTCTTGCACCAGAAACCCTTCGCCGGCATATTCGCCATAGTCCTTGATATGTCTGTTAATTCTTTCGTCAACGTTCATGATCCTCATGGTGAAGTTCCTGGACAGATACCTGACGGCGACCTCGTTGGCTGTCAATTCCGGCAGTTTAAGGAACCGTTCTTTGTAGCGCTGAAGGAAATGACTCGTCAGGATATGTACTTCTGGAACACCTTTGTCAGTCCATTTGATGATATAGCGTTTGCTGTCATCGAACAAGACAAGCAGATAGCTACTCAGGACCGGGGCAAAGGGGTGTTCCTGATAGAAGTAGACGATATACTGGTTATTCGTTGACGGTGATTTGTAGTCATACATCACGTAAGCCGGAAACTCAACACTTTTCCTGATTTCCTTTACTGCCTTTGGCAATAGTGTGTCTCGCTTCCAGTCAAGTTTAGGCATCTCTTTCATCAGATTTGCATAAACCTCATGCAGATTCATGTTTGCCACTATCATGGGGGCAAAGGTACAACAGCCAGAATAAAAAAAAGCCCTCTTCCAACAGTAATAGTCGGAAAGAGGGCATTTTTTTGACGTACGTCACCAAAGACAGCATCAGAACTGCGCTTCACGCGTTCCGATGTTATTTCTCTGCAGGCTCAATGACCTTCCAGATGCAAGCTGCCAGTGCACCACCGACGAAGGGACCTACGATGAAGATCCAGAGGTTGGCCAGTGCCGTACCACCCTGGAAGATGGCGGGAGCCAGCGAACGGGCGGGGTTCACCGAGGTACCCGTGTAGCGGATACATACCAGATGAACCAGCACGAGGCTCAGACCGATAGCCAGACCAGCGAAGTTGTTGGTGGCGCCGTTGGTCTTGGCGGTAGCACCGAGGACAACAAGCACAAAGACGCAGGTAAAGATGATCTCAGCCAGCAGACCACCCAGCATGGAAACGTTAGCCTGCAGGTCGTTGGCACCCGTACCCTCAAGTCCGGGAACGTTGGCTGTGAGGACTGCCAGCAAGGCAGAACCGATGAAGGCGCCGATGCACTGGAACACGATGTACATCACACCCTCCTTGGCATCCATGCGACCGGCAATGATGCAACCCAGCGTGATGGCGGGATTGATGTGGCAGCCAGAGATGCCGCCAATAGTGTAGGCCATGGCGACAACAGCCAGACCGAAGGCCAGAGCAGTACCCACCACTGCGGGGATGTTGTTAACAGGATCACAACCCAGGCTCACAGCTACGCCGCAGCCCATCAGTACGAGCACCATCGTGCCCACCATTTCTGCTAAATACTTTTTCATAATACGTTGATTTTTAAAAATAGTAAATAAAATATTATATTCATTATGATGTTCATTTCCACGCGTAGCGTGCCCGTTAAACTTCAATTCTTATTGAATCGTTAGGACAACTAATGACTTGGCGGGAACCTTCACGGTTAATACGCCTTTTTTCAGTTTGGCATCCTTGAATGCCTTCGGACTGACCACGTCGGGGTGCTGGAAGTCGTTGAAGTCAGCCACATTTTTCGAAGTGAGGATGCGTCCGCTGACCTGCTTGGCCTTAAAGCCCTCAAGCTGGAAGTCGATGGTTTGGTCCTTGTCGAGGCTGACATTGGTGACAGCAAGAATCATGCCGCCGTCCTGCGTCTTGGCAGCGGATGCCGACAGCAGCGGACAGGGACGGTAGCCGGCATCCTTGGCACCCTCCTTCTCCTTGAAGTAGGCCTTGCTCACCTGTACTATCTCGCTCTCCATGTCGACAGGCACATAGGTAGCCTCCTGGAACGGTGTGTACATCTCGAACACATGGTATGTGGGCGTGAGCACCATGTGACCCGTGCCTTCCTGGTCGGTCAGAATCATCGACTGCAGCACGTTGACCACCTGTGCAATGTTGGCCATTTTGACACGGTCTGTATATTTATGGAACACATTCAGGCTCAGCGCAGCCACAAAAGCGTCGCGCAGGGCGTTCTGCTGATACAGGTGACCGGCGATGGTGCCAGGCTCCTCGTCCCACCAGGTCCCCCACTCGTCGACCAGCAGACCGATGGTGTTCTTCGGGTCTTTCTCGTCCATGATGGCCTTGTGCTTCTGGATGACCTCTTCAATCTCCAGGCACTTGCCCAACGCCCAATAGTACTGGTCGTTGTCAAACTTCGTTGCCGAACCCTTGGGACCGTCCCATCCCGAACAGGTATAGTAGTGCAGGCTGATGCCCTGCATCCTTTTTCCGATGTTGTCCATGCAGACCGCCGTCCAGTCGTATTCGTAGTCGCTGGCACCAGAAGCAATACGATAGAGTTTGTTGTCACCCTGGTCGCGCAGATAGGTATTGAACTTACGGAACTCGTTGCTGTAGTATTCCGGCGTCATATTGCCGCCACAGCCCCACGCCTCGTTGCCGATGCCGAAATACTTCACCTTCCAGGCTTTCTCGCGACCGTTCTGACGGCGCAGGCGGGCCATCGGCGTATCACCGTCGCTGGTCATATACTCCACCCACTGGGCCATCTCCTTGACGGTACCGCTGCCCACGTTGCCGCTGATATACGGTTCGCAGCCCAGCATCTCGCAGAGGTTCAGGAACTCATGTGTACCAAACGAGTTGTCCTCGATGGTGCCGCCCCAGTTGTTGTTACGCAGCGACGGACGGTCTTTCTTGGGACCGATGCCGTCCATCCAGTGATAGTCGTCGGCAAAGCAGCCGCCAGGCCAGCGCAGTACAGGCACCTTCAAGACCTTCAAGGCCTCGAAGACATCCTTGCGATAGCCCTGGATGTTGGGAATGGGAGAGTTCTCGCCTACCCAAAGGCCACCATAAATACACGATCCCAGATGTTCAGAGAACTGTCCGTAAATCTCCTTGTTAATCTTGGCTCCTGCCTGGTCGGCACGAACCGTTGCTTTCACATGGTCGGCTGCCTGTGCTCCTACGGTCAAGGTCAGCGCAGTAATGGTAGTAATAATTAGTTTTCTCATAATGGGAGCAAAGGTAGGAAAAAAAATTGATAATTGATAATTGATAATTGAAAATTTTTCTTCCAGCACTAAAAATAATTATGAATGATGACTGATGAATTATGAATTATTTTGTAACTTTGCACACATGATGACAGAAAATCCTTATATCAAACAGTTTCCTGACCTGATGGCTGGTAAGACGGTGCTCTACGTCCACGGTTTTGCCAGCAGTGGACAAAGCGGTACGGTGACCCGACTGCGCACGGTGATGCCGCAGGCACGCGTCGTGGCTCCCGACCTGCCCATTCACCCACAGGAGGCTGTCGACCTGCTCCACCACATCTGCGATACGGAGCATCCAGACCTCATCATCGGCACGTCGATGGGCGGCATGTACACCGAACAGCTGCGCGGCTTCGACCGCATCTGCGTCAACCCAGCCTTGGAGATGGGCGAGACCATGCGAGCACACGGCATGACTGGCACGCAACAGTTTCAGAATCCCCGTCTGGACGGCATACAGGAGTTTTATGTGGACAAGGCGCTCATCAAGGAATACCGCGACGTGTCGGAGCGGCGCTTTCATGGACTGACCCCTGACGACGAGCGGCGCGTCTACGGCGTCTTCGGCGACAAGGACGACGTGGTGGACACCTTCGGCATGTTCAGCGACCACTACGCGCAGGCCACCCACTTCCATGGTGAGCACCGCATGGACGACAAGAGTTTCATGCACAGCGTGCTGCCCGTCATCCGCTGGATTGACGACCGGCAGGAAGGGCGCCAGCGACCTATTATATATATAGGAATAGAGAGCCTCTCCCCCAGCCCGCTCCAAAACGGGACGGAGCCGAAGCCGCTGCCCAGCTGCCAGAAGGCCATACGCCAGCTCATCGAGCACTATCAGGTGTATTTCGTGGCGGAGGAGGAAACGATGACACAGGCATGGCTGACAGAGCATATCGGCATACCGGCATGGCGGCACCTCATCGTCACATGGCGGCGCGACCTGCTCTACGGCGACTACCTCATCATGAAGAAAGAAGAGAAAGGCGGGGACAACATGCTGGCAACGGTGCTGGAGTACGGTTCCGACACGTTCAAGACGTGGGATGCCGTCATCGGCTATTTTGAAAAGCTCGGCGGCCAATAAACCTGACAGTGGAATCACGCAATAACAGAATAACCTAATAACGATTAAACCATTACTATTATGAAAAAAACTATCTTATTTGCATTGGCTATCATTGCCACGACAGCGCTAGTGCTGACTGGTTGCGCCACGAAGAGTGAGACGACAAACGAGGTGAACAATTTCCGCATTAAGCGCGGCACGAACCTGAGCCACTGGCTGTCACAGAACAACGAAGACCGCGGCGAGGCCCGCCGCCAGCACATCCAGGAAGACGACTTCGCACGTTTGGACTCCTTAGGCTTCGACTTTGTGCGCATCCCCATCGACGAGGTTCAGTTCTGGGACGAAGAGGGCAACAAGCTGCAAGAGGCTTGGGACCTGCTGACCTTTGCCCTTGACATGTGTGGCAAGTACCACCTGCGTGCCATCGTCGACCTGCACATCATCCGTTCGCACTACTTCAATGCCGTCAACGAGGAAGACCAGGCCGCCAACACGCTCTTCACGTCAGAGAAAGCCCAGCAGGACCTCATCAACCTGTGGTACCAGCTCTCAGACGCGCTGAAGGGCTACAGCAACGACTCCGTGGCCTACGAATTCATGAACGAGCCCGTGGCCGACGACCACGAGCAGTGGAACCAGTTGGTAGCCAAGGTTCACAAGGCTCTGCGCGAACGCGAACCGCAGCGTACCCTCGTCGTCGGCAGCAACCGCTGGCAGGGCTACGAGACGATGAAATACCTGAAGGTGCCCGAGGGCGACAAGAACATCGTGCTGTCGTTCCACTACTATAACCCCATGCTGCTGACGCACTATGGTGCATGGTGGACGCCCACCTGCAAGTATGCCGGCAAGATAAACTATCCCGGCATCCTGGTGTCGAAGGAGGACTACGAGGCTGCCCCCGACTCCATCAAGCCGCTGATAGAGCAGTACACCAAGGAGGAATGGAACATCGACCACATCCGTGCCGACTTCAAGGACGCTATCGACGTGGCCAAGAAGTATGGTCTGCAGCTGTTCTGCGGCGAATGGGGTGTCTACGAGCCTGTTGACCGCGAACTGGCATACAAGTGGACAAAGGACATGCTCACCGTCTTCGACGAGTTCAACATTGCTTGGACCACCTGGTGCTATGATGCCGACTTCGGCTTCTGGGATCAGAAGAAGCACGACTTCAAGGACAAGCCCCTCGTTGACCTGCTCATGAGCAGCAAGGGGCTGGAGAAGGAGTGATTAACGATAACGGGCTACGAGCTCCGCTCGCTTATACCTTCAGGTGTAAGAACGTTAACTCAAAACAAAAGGCTTCGCTGTAATGGCGAAGCCTTTTGTTTTATTGTGCCGGTAGCAATACAACGCCGTGCTGCTTTTTGCCGTCCATCAGAATCTTCAGCGGACGGTCGAAGCGCACGTGGCGCACAAACTGGGTTTCCTCGACGGCAGGCATGGCGTCGAGGATTTCTTTTTGCAGCACGCCGTCACCAGTGTAGGTATTGATGGTGAAGTAGCCGACGCCGAAGCTGGTGAGGTTCTGGAAGAAGTGCGTACCCTGCGAGGGGTCTACGTGGTAATTCTTCAGACCTGCTTCGACGATGACACGGGCGGCAGAGATGTGCGGCCACTTGACGGGAATGCCCAACCAGGGGTCGCTGCTGCCCCAACGTCCCGGACCAATGAGGATATAGGAACTGCCCACATCCCCCTCCAAGGCGGCGTTCTTGAAGTCTCCTGCCAGGAACCGGCGGTTGACGGTTTCTATCTCGGAGGCTATCTGCGGATTGTTTGCGGCGGTGAAGCCGTCGTCGGTCTTGACGTACACTACGTCCACCACGTCTTCTGAGATGCCGTGCCCCAGCGAGTTGTGCGAGCGCAGCAGGCATTGCTCGTCGGGAATGACGGCAAGGTCTTCGTCCAACACCTGCTTGGAGTCGACGATGGGACGTATCTGCAGGAGATAAAAGTCACCGACGGTAGCAAATGGGTCACTGCTTGCCTTTCCCTTATCACTATCAAGGTTGCAGGCAAACTCAATCTCCACGGGGCGACGCATCTCCTCAGAGCCGTACTTCTGTGCCAGCTGCAGGATTTCGGGCAGCGGGAAGATACCATGCTGCAACACACCACAGAACGAGATGACCTTGCGCCCGCCTTCATAGATGCCGTCGCGGATAATCTGATCCATGGGGTCAAAGGTAGAGGCAATGCCCTGCAGCGAACCGTCCTTGTCGGCCTCCTTGACGCGCAGCTTGAGGATGTTGAAGCCGTCGTCCACCTTGAAGTCGTCGCCCACATGACTCATGTCCAACGCATAGAAGCGTGTCTGGGTCTCGCGCAGTGCCGTTTCCATCTCCGAGGTCTGCAGCACCTGGTGCGGGTGATAGGGCGAGACGCGCAGCGTCTGACCGCCGTCGACGATGTATTTGCCTAAGCCCAAGGCCAACGACGCAATACCTTCTTCGGCCTGCTCGTCGCCGATGGGATAGTAGTTCAGCGAGCGCAGCACACCCGAGAATGTCGGGTAGAAGCGCGTGCCGTACTGTTTGCCGACAACCTCCTGCAGAATGACGGCCATCTTCTCCTGGTCGATGACGTTCTGCGTAGCGGTCATATACGCCTTGGAGTCGCGGTAGTAGACGGAGGCATAGACGGCCTTGATGGCACAGGCCAGCATGCGCAGCATCTCATACTTGTCCTCCAAGTAGGGAATCATATACGTAGCATAGATGCCGGCGAAGGGCTGGTAGTGGGAGTCTTCCAACAGCGACGACGAGCGCACAGCAATAGGCGACTTGACGGCCTCGAAGAACGTGAAAAAGTCGGCGATGAGGGCATCGGGCAGCTGGGCACGCATGAAATGCTGCAGTATCTCTTCGTCAGGTGCATCGCTCAGAGCAATGCCCCACAGGTTGTTCTTATCCATGAACTCGTCGAAGAAGTCGGTACACAGCACGACGGTCTTGGGAATCTGCACGGTGGCATTCCCAAACTGGTTCAGGTCGGGGTGGCGCTTGATGATGTTGTCGAGGAATGCCAGACCACGGCCCTTGCCGCCCAACGAGCCCTCACCGATGCGGGCGAAGTGGGCGTAGCGGTCGAACTTCAGGCGGTCGAAGACAGCCACGACACCGATGTTCTTCATGTGGCGGTACTGCACGATGGCGTCGAAGATAATCTGCCGGTGGGCATCGACGTCCTGCAGCTTATGCCAGGTGACGGTCTTCAGGAAGTTCGACACAGGGAAAATGGCACGGGCGCAGAGCCAGCGACTCATGTTGTTGCGCGAGACGTGGTAGAGCAGCGAGTCGTGCGGAATCTTGAAGATGTTGTCCTGCAACTCCTTCAGCGTCGAGACACGCGCCACCTCCTCGCGGGTTTTCGGGTCGCGGAACACGAAGTCGCCGAAGCCCATGTGCTCCTCTATGAGCTTGCGCAGGTCGACGTTCATCTTCTTCGAGTTCTTGTCCACGAAATGGAAGTGCTCGGCCTCAGCCTTTGCCTTGTTCTGTATCTCTGAGCTCTGCAGAATCAGCGGCACGTACTCGTCGCGGCGCCGTATCTCGCGCAGCAGCTTCAGTCCCGCCTCAGGGTCACCCTCCTCGACATGCGCCAGACGGCCGTTCACCCCCCGCATCGGGAAGCGCGTATCAGAAATGACTCCCAGCACATTGTCGGAATACATATTATACCAGTGTAAGGCCTCCTCGTACGTCGTCGCCAGCACCACCTTCGGACGGCCACGCTTGCGCTGGGCGGCGGCATGGGGGTTCAGCGCCTCCGTGGAGAAGTTTTTCGACTGCGCCAGGATGTAGTTATACAGGTTGGGCAGCACCGACGAGTAGAAGCGGATGTTGTCCTCGACGAGCAGTATCATCTGCACGCCCGCCTCCTTGATGTCGTGCTCTATATTCATCTGGTCCTCTATCAGCTTGATGATGCTGAGGATGAGGTTGGTGTTGCCCAGCCAGCAGAACACATAGTCGAATATCGTCATATCCTCATTCTCTATGCGCTTCGTGATGCCGTGCGAGAAAGGTGTCAGCACCACGCAGGGGATATAGGGATTCATCGCCTTGACGTCGCGGGCCACGGCAAAGGCATCGTTGTCGGCATTACCCGGCATACAGATTACCAGGTCGATGTCCGTCGTCTTCAGAGCCTCAGCAGCCTCCTCCGTCGTCGACACCTGCGTGAACGTCGGCGGATAGCGCATACCCAGCTCCATGTACTCGTCGAACAGCTTCTCGTCAATGCGTCCGTCGTCCTCCAGCATGAAGGCGTCGTACGGGTTAGCCACTATCAGGATATTAAAGATGCGCTTCGTCATCAGGTTGACAAACGACACATCCTTCAGAAAGAAGTTATTGAACTCTTGTGGTATATTTGCATTCATAATCAATTACGTTTTTGAGTGGGACTACCAGCCACCTTCTGTATCATAATCGGTTCCTTCAGTGCCTTGAAAACCGTCATCGTCATCTATGGTTTCGCTGCCGTATCTTTGAAAGTTGAGACCTAATGTCACTCCACGCGATCCAGACCCTGACGTTCCTAACAGGCATACGTCTTCTCCCTTCAGTTCGAAGCACTCGGGTACGGTGTATTTCTTCTTTTCTATTGTTCTCATCTTTGTGCCTCCATCATTTTATGACATATTTCTGGCCATTCTTCACGTAGATGCCTTTGGCGGTAGGCGTTCCGCTGACTCTGCGGCCGTCGAGGGTGTAAAAAGCCGTCCCTTCTTGGGGGAAAGCTGACGAACCTCCCTTCCCTTCAGGTGAGGGCAGGGGTAAGGCTATGCCTGTAGTGCCGTCGTCGTCAAGTAAAAAGTCAAAGCCTCGGCTGCTGCCAGAAGTATCGGGAGGTACGGTGGTGTCAAGGTATGCCCTATTGGCTGCGAGGTTGAGGATGGTATTGGTCTTATAGAATCCTGCTACCCACGGGCTCCAGTCTGGAGTTTGTCCGGTTTCAGCCAGATTATACCTGCGTCGGCCTAAAGTATAAAGGCTGTTATTGGCGCTATTCCTCAGATCCAGTTCCCGTCCTTCTAACGTGCCTTTTAGTTTGTTGTCGCTTTCGGAGATAATCTGCAGCAGGTCGCTGGTGACAGCAAACGAGACGTGCTCAGCTCCGCTCTCGTTGATGAGCACCACGGCTGTGCGGTGATGTATCTGGCGACCGTCGTCCCCGACGGGCAGCAGACGGGCTCTACCGTTCTCCATGACCTCGCTGACGTAGTAGGCCTTGGTCTTGTTGTCGGTCTGCTGCAGGTCAAAGGGGACGTAGAGCGTGGCGTAGGACTTGTGGTCACCTTCGTCACTGGGACCGTTGACAGGATGGAGCGTTACGGAATACTCCTGGGCCAACTCGATGTGCAACTGTGTGACGTGAGCCCAAGAGTTATTGGTGCTGCTGTTGCTCTTAAAGGAGAACGTGGTTTCGTCTTTGTAGATATTATTGACCGTCAGCGTCTGTGCATTGGCACTTCCGCCAGTCAACTCCTTTGTTGTACCGTCGGCAGCTGTGAGGGTGTATGTTTCGCCGGAAGCTTTATTGTAGCCTGTAATGGTATACCCCTTAATGATGTACCCTTTAGGAGCTGTAATGGTGATGACATCGGTGGCGTTAGCCGCAGAGGGTCTGATACAGAGTACACGCTGTGTGCCGTTACCCTCACGATTGAAGGCTGTGTGAGTGGTGGAAACAACCATACTTGCCACACCGCTTTTATCTGTTGTAGTAAAACTGTTAGTCCAGCCTGACCCACCATATCCAGCACCAGTTGCCCAAGGCGCAGAGCCGTCAGTCACACCAGCCGAGATTATCTTCGCCGTATAGAGGTCAGTCTGTTTGGCCTCGATCAGTTCCTTACTGATGACGACGCAGTTGAGGGCGTAGCAGCCGTCCTTCTCGGCGTTGCCGATGCTACCGTCCTCGAAGAATACGGCCAGATGGCCGTCGGCGGTCTTCTGCATCGAGCTGGCGGCGGCATTGTAGGGGGTGACGGTGACCATCTCCTTCCATGAGTCTGCCGCAGCCTGTTTGAAGT
>JAEEGF010622835.1_pt1 | contig 12503 bp, 8 predicted proteins | sample 9134171 | NCBI WGS metagenome assembly JAEEGF01 (sample SAMN16246542, study PRJNA631951) | gut metagenome | biome: gut microbiome; feature: rumen; material: AP-attached | host: Bos | place: Iran: Karaj | collected 2018-10 | reverse complement strand
ACGCAGTGATTAACAACTGTAACTACTTCATTGCGAATGTTGACACGGCTATGAAGAACAACCGTAACGAGTATCTCTTCATGAGGGAATATGCTGCTGTCAAGGCTATCCGTGCATGGACATACCTCCAGTTGGCACTCAACTACAACAAGGTACCTTTTGTGACGGAACCCATTCTGAGCAAGCAGGATGCCGAGAAGAGCTATCCTGATTATGACCTTCAGGCCATTTGTGAATATTTCATCAATGACTTGGCGCCGCTCACCGAACGATGGGGCAATGAATATCCCCGATATGGTACCATCCGCGGTAACGACTCACGTCTGTTCTATTTCCCCATCAACATTGTATTGGGTGACCTCAACCTCTGGTTAGCCAGCACGACAGGTAGTACAGCCACGTATCGCGAAGCTGCATACCGTTACTACAAGTATATCAACGAGCGTAACGGTGACAACTCTGCCTACCCCACTGGCATCAATTATTACCAATGGGAACCAGGCACCACCAGTTGGGATGGTATTTCTGGCTACACTTCCGGTAGTCTCACGTCTGAGAATTATGCAGCAAACTCGGAAATCATTACTATGATTGCAGGTGACTCTATCCCTGCAGAAGGTAACTACAGTGAATTGCGTAACCTCTTCAACTCAAACGTTGACAACAACTATCATGTCAGCATTATTCCTTCAAAGTATATGTTCGAACTGTCGGAAGGTCAGAAACACTGCTGCTTGGGTACCAATGGAACAACAACATACTATGTTCCCGAAGGCTTGACCAATCACAGATCTGGTGACCTGCGCCTATACTGGTATTACTCATGGGGCGAAGCCAAGAACCGCGACACAGGTGAACGCATCGAGACATCGTACATCGACAAGCACACCACGCAGAATATACATATCTACCGCAGATACATGCTCTACCTCCGACTGGCAGAGGCTCTGAACGGTGCAGGATTACCCCGTGCAGCTTTCCAGATCCTGTCAACAGGACTTAACAATGAAATCAAGGATGAATATGTATATCCCTACTGTTCTGAGAGTGACTCTATCTGGCTGAGTCGTCTGGACTTCGACAATGAACGCTATCAGGTTTACACCGCTATAGAATATGCAACAGGACGTAGCCAGCGTTCACCCAACACCATCGGTATCCACACTCACGGTTCAGGATGGACACCTATGAATGAATACTATAAGTTGCCTGAGGCTCCCATGCCAGATCCTGTTGACGAAGATGGTGATGGTATTCCTGACGAGCCTGTCATCATTGCGAAAGATACACCAGAACTGATTAAGAAGCAACAAGAGGTCGTTGACGCCCTGTTACTGAACGAATGTGGCTTGGAATTGGCTTTCGAAGGAACGCGTTTCTATGACATCATGCGCTTCGCCTTCCGTCAGACCGAGAAAACCCCAGAAGAGTTCCTCGCTGAGCAGGTTGCCACTCGCCGTGGTAAGGACAAAGTTGATGAAACACTGAAGAGCCGTCTCATGAACAGGAACAACTGGTACCTCAAATGGAAAGGCCAAATTGGATTATATTAATAGAACTTCATCATCAAAAAGAGGGTTGCTCATTCGAAGCAACCCTCTTTTATGAATCGGATAACAGCATTGCGAATACTGGTAAGGCCGAATTCTGCAGGATTCACCTCCTTGATGGGAATCCAAAGGGCCTCAGCAGCATCGTCGGCAGCCTTGATGGGAGGTATGTCGCCGTGGACACGGACTAAGAAGTCCATATCGAGCGTATGGACGCCCAAGCCACTATATTCATAGACATTTGGCGAGGAAAACAGATACTGGATATCAGCCACGTCAAGCCCCGTCTCCTCCTTGATTTCGCGACGCATGCCGTCTTCTACCGTCTCGTACATGTCCACAAAACCACCCGGTAAGTCAAGTGTTCCTTTAGCTGGTTCCTTGGCACGACGGACGACCAGCATTTCCTGCCTGTCGTTGACAATAAAGGCTGCTGTTGCCGAACAGGGATTAGCATAATAGGTAAATCCGCAATCCTGACAACGCTTGCTCTTAAAGTTATTGATATCAAAATGCTGACTGCCACAGACAGGACAGTAGGTAAACTTGTCTAACGGGTGAGCCATGACATCTATTCTTTATAAGCTGAGTTCCTTTTTACGAGCTTCACCGAAAGCCGATGACACATAGTTCTGAAGACTGCCACAAACCTCGGCAGAGAACTGTTGTCCACTGCTGATGAGGCGATCCCACTGCTGTTCAGTCAATCCCTGTTCCAACTGTTGACGAGTGATGCCGTCGCGAATCATTCCGAACAGCAAACCGGCATTAAAGTTATCGCCAGCACCAATGGTGCTCACCGTTTCAATGGGCGTAACGGGATACTGTTTATGGAATCCGCCTTGGCTAAACAACTCAATAGGCTCTGATGCCTGCGTATAGATAAACTGCTTGGTATAGAACATGATTTCCGAGCGATAGACTGCCGAGCCTTCCTTTTTATGGAAAAGAATCTCGAAATCTTCCGACGAACCACGTACGATATCTGCCAATTCAAAGTTCTCCAGCAGATTGGCTCTCAGTCGCATGGCCTCGTTCTGATGAGAGGCGCGGAAATTGACGTCATAATAAAGGATTGCACCCTTTTCATGGGCATAATCCAGGAAACCTTTCACTTGCCCACGGATAACAGGATTCAAGGCATAATACGAGCCAAAGAGCACGATATCATCTGGCTGTACGTCAGGATATACGAATTCAAGGCGGTCGTTAGGATGGTCCTTGTAAAAGATGTAGTCGGCATCGTTCTTTTCATTCAGAAAAGCCAGCGACAAGGGTGACTTCGTATTGGGATAGACGCAGACACTTGATGCCGAGCAGCCGTTCTGTTCCAAGAAACTGGTAATGAACTGTCCGACACGGTCATGTCCCGTCTCACTGATAAAACCTGTCTTGACGCCTGCCCGTCCCAATGAAATGATGGCGTTAAACGTACTGCCACCAGGCCATGCACTGATGGGCTGCTCGCCACGGAAAATAATGTCGAGCACTGTTTCTCCTATTCCTATTACTTGACGCATAATCTTTGTTTTTCGTGCAAAGGTACTAAAAAAAATGATAATTGATAATTGATAATTGATAATTATTTTGTAATTTTGCACGAAATGAAAAATTACAATATAGCAACACTGCCCAACGGACTGCGCATCATACACCTGACATCAGCATCGCCAGTGGTGTACTGTGGCATCGGTATTGCAGCTGGGTCGCGTCATGAGGAGCCAGGCGAAGAGGGTGTCGCCCATTTCTGTGAACACATGAGTTTCAAGGGCACTCGCCGCCGTTCGGCTATCCAGATTCTGAACTGTCTGGAGAGCGTCGGTGGTGACCTGAATGCCTTCACCAACAAGGAAGACACGACGTTCTATGCTGCCATCCAGAAGGAACATTTCTCACGTGCCGTCGATCTGTTGACGGATATCGTCTTTTGTAGCCAGTTCCCCCAACACGAGGTTGAGCACGAGGTCGATGTCATCTGTGACGAGATAGAGAGCTATAACGACTCGCCTGCCGAACTCATCTATGACGTCTTTGAAAACCAATTGTTCAAAAGTCATCCCCTGGGGCATAACATCTTAGGCACGCGCCAGCAGGTACAGCAGTTCACCTCGCAACATGCGCTGCGATTCACCAATCGGTACTATCGTCCAGACAATGCCGTCTTCTTTGTCTATGGAGACATCGATTTCGCACGATTGGTGAGAGGACTTAAGGTAGAAGGCGTTGAGCGAAGGGCGGAAGGCGGAGGGCTGAAGGCTGAAAGCGAAGGGCGGAAAGCGGAGGTAGCAAACGCTACCCCTCTTACCTCTCACCTCTCACCTCTTACCTCTGAGACTCCCCACCATCAGGCCCACGTCATGCTGGGATGCCAGTCGTTCAGCTATGACGACCCGAGGCGCATCACGCTCTTCCTGCTTAATAATATACTTGGAGGCCCCGGCATGAATGCCCGTCTGAACCTGAAGTTGCGCGAACAGCACGGACTGGTATATACCGTCGAGAGTACGATGGCCAGCTATAGCGATACGGGCGTATGGAGCGTCTATTTCGGTTGCGACCATCACGACGTGAAGCGTTGCATCCGACTGGTGAACCGTGAACTGGACCGTATGATGCAGGCACCTTTAAGCGACAGGCAGTTGGCTGCTGCTAAACGACAGTTGAAGGGACAGCTTGCTATTGCCGCAGACAATCGCGAGCAGTTTGCCCTCGACATGGCCAAACACTTTCTGCACTATGGCAAGGAACGCAGCCTCGACCAACTGATAGCTCAGATTGATGCCATCACGGCACCCCAGCTGCAGGATGTAGCCCAACAGTTGTTTGCGCCAGAGCATATTCAACAAGTCATCTTATAACACACACATGGAACAACTACTGCATTATTGCTGGAAACACAAGATATGGCCTTTGGAAGGTCTGCAGACCACTGATGGCCGTAGTGTGGAAGTCATCGACCCCGGTCTTCATAATCATCATGCCGGTCCCGACTTCTTCAATGCCAAGGTTAAGGTTGGCGGAACCCTTTGGGTGGGTAATGTGGAGATACACGACCGTGCGTCACACTGGTATCAGCATGGTCACGACAAGGACGAACATTATAATAACGTGGTGCTGCACATCGTAGGCGAAGCTGACCGTGACGTACAGACGCAGGAAGGCCATTATGTGCCGCAACTATGTCTGAAGGTCCCGCCGTCCGTACAGGAGAACTATGAAGAGCTGCTGAAAACCGACCAGTATCCACCCTGCTATAAGATCATCCCCACCCTGACACCACTCATCGTCCATTCATGGATGGCAGCCCTGCAGACCGAACGACTGGAGCAGAAAACCATTGCCATACAACAAAGGGCTCAAGAGCGTAACGGCTCGTGGGAGGACGCCTATTTCCAAACATTGGCACGTAACTACGGCTTTGGCATCAATGGCGAGGCCTTCGAGGCATGGGCACGCCACATTCCCTTGAGTGCCGTAGGCAAACACCGTGACGACCTGTTTCAGATTGAAGCCATCTTCATGGGACAGGCTGGTCTGCTGGAACTCAGCACCATTCCGGAACGCTATCAGCAGCAGGCCCTCAACGAAGGCTATTTTGCCAAGTTGCGCAACGAATACCAGTATCTGGCCCATAAGTTCCAGTTGGAGCCCATGAACGCCCAACTGTGGCGATTCCTCCGGTTGCGGCCCCAGAACTTCCCCCACATCCGTATTTCACAGCTGGCCAACCTCTATTACCAACGCAAGGCTGGTCTTTCTGAACTAATAGAATGCCCTGACGTCATCAGTCTGAGCGAGAAGATGCACACACAGGTGACGCCCTACTGGGAGACTCACTATACGTTTGGTTCCGAGAGCATCCGTAATGCCAAACACCTATCGCCATTCTCCATCAACCTGCTCCTGATTAACACCTGCATACCCCTGCTCTTTGCTTACGGGCGCTATACCTGTCGCGAAGAGTTGTGCGACCGTGCTTTCGACTTTCTGGAACAGCTCAAGGCTGAGAACAACCACATTATCCGCATGTGGCAGGCATGCGGACTCGACGTAAAATCAGCAGGCGACTCACAGGCCCTAATTCAGTTGAAGAAGGAGTATTGCGACAAGAAAGACTGCCTGCGCTGCCGCATTGGATATGAATATTTGAAAAGGAACGAAATATCGAAATAACGAAATATCAAAAATAATGAGCAAATACTGTTTTGAAACCCGTATGGAGGTTCGCGACTACGAGTGCGACATCGAAGGCATTGTCAACAATGCCAACTACCTCCACTATACCGAACATACACGTCACCTGTTCTTGAAGGCGTGTGGTCTCTCGTTTGCCGAGATGCACGAAAAAGGCGTCGATGCCGTTGTGGCCCGTATGAATCTGCAGTTTAAGACACCCCTGCGCTGCGACGACGAGTTCATCTCACGTCTGTGGCTCGAAAAACAGGGCATCAAGTATGTTTTCCACCAAGACATTTTCCGTGCCTCTGACGAAGCGCTATGCTTCCGTGGCGACATCACGCTGGTATGTCTCATCAATGGACGACTGAGCGACAGCGAAGACTATAACCAAGCATTCAAAGATTTTATCCAATCGGAATAACGACATGCCTGAATGTCGAAATGTCGAAAAAATGACCCACTCCGACGAAATATACTACTCAATAGCACTAACCCGCATGACGGGCTTCAACCAGCAGATGGCCTTGCAGCTCTATCAGTCATTGGGTAGCGCCATGGCTGTTTATGAGCATCGCAACGATATTGGCGACATCATACCTGATACAACACCCCGTCTACGCGACGCCATGAAGAACTGGGACGATGCGCTGAAACGGGCTGCTGCCGAAATGGCATTCGTCACCAAAAACGACATCCGCGTGCTAACCTTGGGCGATGCTGACTATCCCCAACGGCTCAGCGAATGTCCTGATGCTCCCCTACTTCTTTATTATAAAGGAAGTGCTGACCTCAACCAGCGTTACGTTCTCAACATCGTGGGTACGCGTCATTGCACAACCTACGGACAAGATATCGTCCTTCGTTTCATCACTGACCTGCACGCGCAGTGTCCGCAGGTGCTGGTAGTCAGCGGTCTGGCTTACGGCATCGATGTCTGTGCGCATAGCAACGCCCTACAACAAGGTTTCGATACTGTTGGCGTGCTGGCTCACGGACTGGATCAAATCTATCCCTATGCCCATCGCGACATAGCCGCACAGATGCTGAAGCAGGGCGGACTGCTCACAGAATATATGAGTCAAACGGAAGCGTTACCCAACAACTTCCGCCAGCGTAACCGTATTGTGGCAGGTATTTCTGATGCAACCATCCTTGTCGAAAGTGCCATTAAAGGTGGAGGGCTCATCACCTGTCGTATTGCCCAGGAGTATGGACGCGACGTATTCGCCTTCCCCGGCGCTGTAGGCATGCCCTTTAGCGAGGGCTGCAACAAGATGATTCGCAACAACACGGCAGCACTCATTACCTCAGCAGCAGACTTTATAGAAAGCATGAGGTGGAAAACCATTCAGAAGAAGTCTGAAATTGTTGAACGACAGCTGTTTCCAGACCTGACGCCTCAAGAACAACAAGTCGTCAGCCTGCTCCAGCAAACCAACGACTTGCAACTCAATATCATCAGTGTCAAAACCAATATCCCAATTGGTCAACTGACAGCCCTTCTCTTCTCGCTTGAGATGAAAGGCATCATCAGACCCTTGGCTGGTGGCACCTATCATCTGCTGACATAGCTATCAATAGGCCTGTTCGTGGACACCTTTGACAGCACGACCACTGGGATCATTCATATTCTTAAAGGCAGCATCCCATTCAAGGGCGATAGCAGTACTACAAGCCACGCTGGCCTCACTGGGCACACTCTTGGCAGCTGAGTCGCTGGGGAAGTGCTCGGCGAAGATGGAACGATAGTAGTACTCCTCCTTGTTCTTCGGTGGATTGATGGGGAAACGTTCAGCGGCATGCGCCATCTGCTCGTCGCTGACGGCCTCAGCAGTAATCTGTTTGAGGGTGTCAATCCATGAGTAACCCACACCATCGCTAAACTGCTCCTTCTGGCGCCATGCCACTTCTTCAGGCAGCAGGTCGGCAAAGGCTTCACGCACAATCTTTTTCTCTATCATTGAACCTGGGCACATTTTAGCCTCAGGATTGGTACGCATGGCCACATCCAAGAACTCCTTGTCCAGGAACGGCACACGACCCTCGACGCCCCAAGCCGAAAGGCTCTTGTTGGCACGCAGACAGTCGTACAGATACAGCTTGCCGAGTTTGCGCACGGTCTCCTCGTGGAAATCCTTGGCCGTAGGCGCCTTGTGGAAGTAGAGGTAGCCACCGAATATCTCGTCAGCACCCTCGCCTGAAAGCACCATCTTAATACCCATCGACTTGATGACACGGGCCAAGAGGTACATAGGAGTAGAGGCACGGACGGTCGTGACGTCGTAGGTCTCAATGAAGTAAATGACATCGCGGATGGCATCAAGACCCTCCTGGATGGTATAGTTGATTTCGTGGTGTACCGTACCAATATGGTCGGCTACGAGCTTGGCCTTGGCAAGGTCTGGTGCTCCCTTCAGACCCACGGCAAACGAGTGCAGGCGGGGCCAGTAGGCGCGTGTCTTCGAATCATCCTCAATACGGTGTTCACTGAACTTCTCGGCAAGTGCAGAGATGACGCTGGAGTCGAGACCACCGCTGAGCAGCACGCCATAGGGCACATCACTCATCAGCTGACGCTTCACAGCAGCAGTCAAACCGTCACGGATAGCTTCAACACTGGCAGGGTTATCCTTCACGGCATCATAGTGCATCCAGTCACGACGGTAGTACCACTTCTGCCCTGGGTCCACACTCCAATAATAGTGTCCTGGCAGGAATGGCTCGTAGCGTTCACACTGTCCTTCAAGGGCTTTCAGCTCTGAGGCCACATAGACGGTGCCGTCGCTGTCGTAGCCAATATAAAGAGGTATCACGCCAATGGGGTCACGAGCTATCAAGAACTCGTTACGTTCCTCGTCGTAAAGCACGAAGGCAAAGATACCGCTGAGGTCTTCAAGGAAGTTGATGCCCTTTTCACGATACAGAGCCAGGATCACTTCACAGTCCGAACCCGTTTGGAACTCATATTGTCCGGCATAGCGGCGACGGATTTCCTGATGGTTATAGATTTCGCCATTGACAGCAAGCACGTGCTTTTTGTCTGGTGAGAACAGGGGCTGTCCGCCACTCTCCGGATCTACGATGCTCAGTCGCTCGTGGGCGAGGATGGCTGAACCACCACAGTATATGCCACTCCAGTCAGGACCGCGATGACGGATTTTCTGACTCATCTTCAATGCCTTATCACGCAGAACATGCGTCTGCTCCTTGACATTCAATATTGCTACGATTCCACACATAATATTTCTATTTTAAAGGTACGACAAATATAGGTAATTGGTCTGGGCGGGATATTCCGCTGCAAGGGTGTCAATCTGGTTGACAGTAGGTACGATGCCGAGTTCCTTACGCCATTTGCGGATAGTAAGACCGGCCTGTTCCATCTTCATGCGATTCTCCAAACCTATGGCACGGCCTACCTGGAAATCAGAGAAGCCATAGATTTTGGCAGCACACAATAGCTGGTATATTTCCGGTGAGCGCAGGTATTCCATGAACTCACTGGGTTCCATAAACTCTGACACCTCGGAAAGCAGGGCGTTATCCTTTAGTTGCTGGTCGATATCTACGATATGTTTCAGTTTTTGCAGGAACCAGCGGTCAATCTTTGTCAGCTGGTGAATCTGCTCAATGGTATAGCCAATCTTCATGGCCTTCGATACCACGAAGATACGCATATCCGTTGGTTCGCGGAGGGCTGTCGCAATGTCTGCAATCTTGATTTCGTGATTCTCTACAAAACCGTGCATGCCCTGACCAATCATGCGGAGACCCTTTTGCAGTGCTTCCTCGAAGGTACGTCCAATAGCCATTACCTCGCCTACACTCTTCATCGACGAGCCCAGCTGGCGCTTTACGCCATGGAACTTGGTCAGGTCCCAACGCGGTATTTTTACAACGGCATAGTCGAGGGCAGGCTCAAAGAAAGCACTCGTGGTCTTGGTAACAGAGTTCTTCAAGTCGAAGAGGCCGTAACCGAGACCCAGTTTGGCAGCGACAAAGGCCAAGGGATAGCCTGTGGCTTTCGATGCCAATGCCGACGAACGACTCAGACGGGCGTTCACCTCGATAACGCGATAGTCCTCGCTGTTGGGGTCGAGGGCATACTGCACGTTACACTCGCCCACAATACCGATGTGACGGATAATCTTGATGGCCAGGGCACGCAACATGTGGTACTCGCTATTGGTCAGCGTCTGACTGGGTGCCACCACTATCGACTCACCAGTATGGATGCCCAACGGGTCAAAGTTCTCCATGTTACACACAGTGATACAGTTGTCGTAACGGTCACGCACCACCTCGTACTCGATTTCCTTCCAACCTTTAAGGCTCTTCTCGACCAACACCTGTGGCGAGAACGAGAAGGCTTCCTCGGCTTGTGACAGCAGTTCCGCTTCGTTGTCGCAGAAGCCGGAGCCAAGTCCACCAAGGGCGTAGGCAGCACGCAGAATGACGGGGAATCCCAACGCGTGGGCAGCCTTCTGAACCTCTTCAACGGTATTACAAGCTTCGCTCTTGATGGTTTTCACGCCAATTTCGTCCAGTCGCTTCACAAACAGGTCACGGTCCTCCGTATCGATGATGGCTTGTACGGGCGTCCCCAACACCTTGACACCATATTTCTCTAAGACACCCTTCTCATATAGTTCCACGCCACAGTTCAGAGCCGTCTGTCCACCAAACGACAGCAGGATACCATCAGGACGCTCCTTTTCGATGACACGTTCCACGAACTCTGGTGTTACCGGTTGGAAATACACCGTGTCGGCTACATCCTTCGAGGTCTGTACGGTAGCGATATTGGGGTTAATCAGTATCGAGTGAATACCCTCCTCTTTCAGCGCCTTCAACGCCTGGGCACCGCTATAGTCGAACTCACCAGCCTGACCAATCTTCAAGGCACCAGAACCCAGAAGGAGGACCTTAGACACACCTCCAGTCCCTCTCTCCTTGGAGAGGGGAGTAGTAACCTCTTCCGTTTGTTTTCCTAATCGGGTGTATTCACTCCCCTCGCCCTTCGGAGAGGGGGCGGGGGTGAGGCTTCTTACAAACTCATCGAACATCCACTCCGTATCCGTAGGACCTGAGCAAGCCTCCGGGTGGAACTGTGCCGACATCCAAGGATTCGTCTTGTGGCAAATACCCTCGTTCGAACCGTCGTTCATATTCACGAACAGCGGTTCCCAATCTTCAGGCAGCGTCTTGTCGTCAACGGCATAGCCGTGATTCTGCGAAGTGATGAAACATTGCGTGCTACCCACGCGCTGCACAGGTTGGTTATGCGAACGGTGACCGTATTTCAGTTTGTAGGTCTTGGCACCAGCGGCACGTGCCAACAGCTGGTTACCCAAGCAGATACCCATCAGCGGGCGCACCGTCTTATTATTGAGAAATGTACGGACGTGTGCCACCGTCTTGTCGCACTGCTCAGGGTCGCCAGGACCATTAGCCAGGAACAATCCATCGAACTCCAACTCGTTGAAGTCGTAGTCCCAAGGCACACGAATCACCTCGATGCCACGACGTATCAGGCAACGGATGATGTTGGCCTTCACGCCACAGTCCACGAGCACCACTTTTTTTAGTGAAGAGTGAAGAGTGAAGAGTGAAGAATTTGCTACCGCCGTTGTATCAGGCCGATAGGTAATAACCTCCTTGCAGCTCACCTGCTCCACCCAGTTCACGCTTCCGTAGTCTTCTTGGTATTCACTCCCCTCGCCCTTCGGAGAGGGGTCGGGGGTGAGGCTTATCCTTCCCATCATCACACCATGCTCTCTCAGCACCTTGGTCAAACGACGGGTATCGACACCCGTGATGGCAGGAATTTTTTCACGTTTCAGCCAAGTAGCCAACGACTCTTTGGCATTCCAGTGTGAATAGGTCTCGCTATAGTCGGCTACGACGAGCGCCTTGGGGTGGATGCGGTCACTCTCCATAAACAGGGGCAGACCATCGCTGCCCATGCCCGTATCAGGTACACCATAGTTGCCTATCAGTGGGAATGTCGTTACCAATATCTGTCCAGCATAACTGGGGTCTGTCAAACTCTCAGGATAGCCCATCATAGCGGTGTTGAATACCACCTCACCTACCGTCTCAGCCTCATAGCCGAACGAGTAGCCGTGGAACACCGTGCCATCGCTGAGTATCAGTCTTGCTTCTCTCTTCATCATCTATTTAATCTCTTTACTCTTTATTTTTTACCTTATCCACGTAGTTGACGAATGCCTGGTTACATAGGCGCGTACCGCCCGGCGTGGGATAGTGACCTGTAAAATACCAGTCGCCAGGATGGTTGGGACAAGCCTCGTGCAGTCCCTCGATGCTTTGGAACACCAGTTCTATAGGTGCCTGCATACCCTTCGGACGTAGCATCTCAACTATCTTTTGGTTGATTTCCTCTACAGTGAACGGCTCGTACAGCGCACGAACGTGATTTGAGGTGAGGCTTCTCTTGCATGCCAGGTACACATCATTCACCAACTGCCACATGCCTCGCTCTTCTATTAATGCCATCGTGGCACGGAAGGCGCAAAACTCCTCCAGACGGGCCATGTCGATACCATAGTAGTCAGGATAGCGAATCTGGGGCGAACTCGACACCATCACAATCTTCTTGGGGTGCAGGCGGTCCAGAATCTTAAAGATGCTCTCACGCAGTGTCGTGCCACGAACAATCGAGTCGTCAATTATCACGAGGTTGTCCTCGTAGGGTCGCAACGAGCCGTAGCTGATGTCATAGACGTGGGCAGCCAAATCGTTGCGCTCACT
>JAEEGF011900945.1_pt1 | contig 12506 bp, 7 predicted proteins | sample 9134171 | NCBI WGS metagenome assembly JAEEGF01 (sample SAMN16246542, study PRJNA631951) | gut metagenome | biome: gut microbiome; feature: rumen; material: AP-attached | host: Bos | place: Iran: Karaj | collected 2018-10 | reverse complement strand
ATCTGCGTGCTGTTCACCACAACGGGGTTGAATCCAGACTCGACGAGTAGATGGCCGAGAATGGCCGTTACGGTGGACTTGCCGCAGGTGCCCGCCACGGCAACGAGGCGACGCGACGAAAGCACTTCGGCAAGCGCCGCGGCACGGTGCGTCACCGGAATCCCAAGCTCCCGCGCCCTGCGAAGGCCGGCGTTTGTCTCCTCGACCGCAGTGGAAACGACGACGCGCGCCGTTCCCGCGCTCACGCCAGAACCGTCGTCGGGAAATAGGCGCACGCCCTGCCGCTCAAGGGCGGCGAGCACGGGCGAGCGCACGAACGTTCCATCCGCCCCCAGCGAACGGTCCGCGCCCGTAACTGCATGGCCGGCGTCAATCAGCGCCTGGGCGAGGGCGCTCATGCCCACGCCGCCGATGCCGATCAGATGGAATTCTCCAGCCAAGCTCACTTGCCGAACGGATTGAGCTTCTTAAGACCTTCGCCAACGGCCTTCGCGCCGTCCTTCACCGCGTCGGTTGTGGCGCCCACTGCCTTTGTGGCGGTGTCAGCCGCGGCAGATGCAGCGTTCTTCGTAGCCTCGGTGGCCTTGGAGGCGGCGTTGCCCACCGCAGTGCCTTCGCCCACGCCAACGAGATTTGCGGCACCCTTGACTGCGTCAGTGGCCACATTGCCCACGCCCTTCACCGCATCAACAGCAGCGCCGCCAACCGCAGTGGCGGCGCCAGTGGCCGCATCGCCAACAGCGCCGACGGCACCGCTCACCGAGAACTTGTCCTTGATGGAATCCCAGATCAGCTCGCCTGCCTCCTCGAACGATGCGCCCTTCGCCTCTTCGGCGGGCTCCTTCTTCTCCTTGTTCTTATCGTCGCCCTTCTTCTTGTCGTCATCCTTGCCGTAGCCGATCTTCGTGAAAGTGGGCACGGGAATCGGAATCAAGACCTTGCGGTATTTGACCTTCGTGCCGTTGATGCAGAGCCTGTCGATCAGCACTTTGGGTCCGGCCTTCTCATCGTCCTTCTCCTCCTTCTCCTTCTTTTCGGAGGATCCGCTCTTGGACTCCACATACGCCGCAATGCGCTCGAAGTTGTTCGTGCCCTCGCCGTCGAAGACGTAGCTCACGAAAGGCTTCTCAAGCGTTATGTCGTTCACATGGATCTTGTCCGTGAGAAGCGACGCGAACGACAGATCAATCTTGAGCGACTCGAAGCTCACCGCCTCGGGCTCGTCAAATCCCTTGGGGTTCTTTAGAGAAAGTCCGCCAAGGAATATCTTGCCGGAATACGGGTTTATGTCGCACTGGTCGAGCTTGAACTCGCATCCTGTAAGGCTCGGCACCGCGCTGTTCGCGACTCCGCGCACAGTCGGCCCCAGCCACAGCGGGATGGCAAGCACCGCCACGATTGTCAGCACAAGAATTATCGCGATTGTCCAGAGGACTATCTTGATCAGTTTCTTCATTTCATTTTTCCTTTCTGCAGTTTGTCAACTTGAAATCCGTCACTCGTCCAGCTCATCGAGCCCGTCAACCGTGATCTTCGTGCGGTGGCGCTCGCCGAGCGTCTCGACCTCCAATACGGACACCATCCACTTGCCGTCGAACTTCTTCACGCGCGTTCCCCAGAGACGGCGCAACGGCTTTCCTTCGGCATCCACCTGCTCGGCCTGCATCAGGCAGCCCGTCTTCTTGTCCACCCACAGGCGAACTGCCGAGAGGCCCTTGATCTCCGCGTCGGGCTTCACGAGGATCACGCGGCACTTCTGCCCGTGCACGCTTTCTCCCTCCCGCTCTGCCTCGTACGAGGCCTTGGACCACCAGAGGAAGTCGAACGTGAGGTCGAGCCATGTGACATCCGTGCCCAGCACGCGCTCCAGGGGCGAATCCACCACCTCCACCTCGGCCGAGCCAGCCTTCGAGAGGCGTATCGTTGGCCGCACGCCTGGACGTCTTGCGATTGTCACATTCGCCGTCGCGTTCGTCTCGCCTCGCGGACTCAGCCGCACCGTCATCATCGACATGTCAGGGCTTCGCCGCATCACAAGGCGGTAGTCGTGTTCGCTCTGCACAATCCCCCTCCGGTTTCGCAGAATCAACGAACCGGTGAGGACCACTGGGCGCACGGGCAGCATCGCGCGGCATGCTGCCAGCACCTCGGATGCCGTAGCCTCCTCGATGATGACCGGGCGCGCACGGGCAAGCGCGGCGGCAGGCGGCTCTATAGGCTCGCTGGGGGGTGGCGGCACGTCGCCTGCTCCACATACGGCAACCGCTACGCACGCGATGACTGAAGCAAGGCCCTTCTTCATTTCTTCTCAAGCCTCTTTTCAAGCGCCTCGTTCTTCGGCCCGCCAAGCGCACGCCCCTTCTCGTAGTGGCGTCGCGCGGCGTCGACGTCGTCGTCGATCTTCAGCGAAAGGTTCGCGAGATTGTATAGGGGCAGATACGACTTGTCGTGCACGCGTGCGGCGCGCTCCAGAGTGCGGCGCGCGGCGAAGTCCTGCCCCTGGCACACCTGAAGCGCCGCGCGCAGGAGGAAGAGGTTCAGATTGTCGGGGCTGCCCTTTTCAAGCACCTCAAGCTTCTGCGCGGCGGCCGGATAGTCTTTTCGGCGCAAGTCGGCCAGGGCGGCGGCGTATGTCGCCCGCAGCTCGGGGGAGAGCGCGCCCGCCTTCGCGGCCGCGGCTTTCTCCGCCTCCTCCTTCTTGCGCTTTTCCTCTGCGGCCTCCTCGGGCGTGACGATGCCGTGCTTGCGGTTCCACTTCTTCTGCAGCTCGCTCGTGTTGGTGACGGATACGACGCGCGTGTTCTCGTTCACCTGCGCGAAGCGGATCGCGTCTATGGCAGACTGGCACGTGGCGCGCTTTGTGCGCAGCGGGGCGAATTCCGGCGTCTCGGCCCGATCCGGGTTCTCTCGCTCAACCCTGTCGAGCTCGGCTAGGGCCAGACGGTAGTTCTCGATGGCCTTGTCGCCATTGCCGTTCAACGACTCCTCGTCGGCCATGTCGATGTAGTCGTTGGCCTTTTCCAGAAGCCTGTGGAGACGTGGCGGCTTCTTCTCGTCGTCGGGGTCGAACGGCCAGTACCATGCGGCATGCGCCGCGCCGGCGATTGCAAACGCCAGCACTGCGAGAGCGCCCACCGCGCGCAGTCGCGCACGAGGACCGGATTTCCACTTCTCTTTCATCGCCGGTAGTATATCAAATTGACCGCCGCCGCGCAAACCGAAACTAGCGCACGAAGATCATCGTGCCGGACGAGACGTAGATGCCGTCTGGCTTGACGTAGAGGGAGACGCCGACAGACCGGCTGCGGGCGTCGGGCACGAATTTGAGCGTGTCGAGGTTCTCGGGCGTATGGTCGGTCCAGTCGACCACCTTCACCCTCGTGCCGCGTCCGCGCACGTCGATCGTCACCGTCGCGCCATCCTCGAAGTCCACGGTCTTCTTGCCCACCGTTGCCGCGCTCGTGGTGGACCATACGTCATCCTTCCCTCTGAGGTCGATCGTGGAGCCGTTCTTCATCGTGCAGCCGTAGAAGTAGTCTGTGCGCGGCGTGAACGTGCCGTACACGTAGAGGTTGGTCGTTCCGGTGCACTTCACGTTGTCGTATTCGCGCTCTGCGGTGTAGTTGCGCACGCTGAAGGTGGAGATGGGGCTGATGCCGCCCTTGTCGATCACGTCCACCGTGCGCGCGTCGACGTCGCGGTTGATGATCCGCATGTAGGTCGTCTTCTCGCTCGACGGCGTGATGCGGATCGTGCCGTTCGTCATGTCCTTTGACATGAAGATGGTCTTCGCGCCAACAGGGCAGTCGAGAAGCCACTCGTGTCCGCCAAGGTCGATCGGGATGTCGTCGTTGCCGCTGAACATCACGTCGCTGCGGAGGTAGAACGTGGAATCCGCGGTGAGGGCGAGGCGTCCCACGCCGCCCCACGAAACCTGACTCTGGTTGATCGGGCCGCTGTCGTCGAGCTTTCCGCTTCTGAGCGTGCCGCCGTCGAGCGTTATCGGATAGAAGCGGTAGTCGTAGTTGCCGGCGATGTCGAGCGTGCCGTTCTTGCGCACGACGATCGGACTGTCGGTTGCGCCCAGCGGATGGTGCTTCGCCGACCAGTCGGCATTCGCGCCATTGCCTTCAGTGGTTGTGAGCCTGCCTTCGACGATCTCGTTGCCGCCCGAATACATGAGGCCGCGCCTTCTTGACACGAACACGCCGGCGCCCTTCTTCACGAACTTGACCTTGCCCATGATGTCGAAGGCGGTGTTGCTGGAGATCACGTTCTCCGGCACGTCAACGCGCAGCTCGCCGCCGCCCACCGTGTCGGTGATCACGCCGCCAAGCGTCGGGTATGTGACGGACACGTTGTCGATGGCCATGCCTGAACCGCTTGTGCACGACACCTTCACCGTGTGCTCTCCCGCGGCAAGGCTCACCACGGCCGTGCGTGTGGCAAAGCTGGCGTTGCCCGGACCCGACCAGGAGACTACCGCCGTCCCGTCGATCTGCACATTGCCGTTCGCCGTGGTGTATACGGTCACGTTGTCGCTCGTCCTCAACCAGTTCTTGTTCGCCGCCTGAACCGAAACGCTCACCGTGGCTGCGACAGGAAGCGTGAACGTCTGGCTCACGTTCGCGCCGTTGTTGAGGAAGCACAGCTTCCCCGCGCTCCTCTGTGTATAGGCGTAGGAGTTGTTGGCGCTGATGAGCGCCACCGTACCGCCGCGCGTCCACCCCGTTGGCTTGTATTCCAGATATGCGCCTGAGTCCACGGAATCGGACTCGAATCCGCCGTTCACGAGCAGCTGCTGGTTTGCGGACTTCATGTTCTCGAAGAACGAGCCGGGAAGCGTGAGCACATGCCCTTCAAGGTCAATCTCAATGCCCGCATCCACCGTGAGGGCAAAGCTGTCCGTGACGAAGTCGGCGTCGTCCGTCATCTCGAATGCGGTCATGCGCCAGCCCTTGGGAGTGCCAGGATTTGCGCGCGCTGCGGCGAGCTCATCGGTGGAACCGAAGAGAATCTTGGTGTTGGCAGTCGGCGCAGCGAGTCCACACGAGGCTGTGACGTCGCGCCCGTCGCCGCCGTAGAAGTGCCATGACCATGAGCCAGTGTCGGCGTCCTTGACCATGCGCGCGGCCGCGGGCTTCGTGGCGTCGACGGCCAGCACCACAGAGCCATCGTCGGCCGTGAACGTGGTGAGGGCTTCGAACACCGTCGCCGCGCCGCCCGAGCTTGTCGCATGCTTCACGGTGAAATCTGCTGGATTGACGGTCGTGCCCGACGGAAACGAGATGAGCGGCAGGAGATGCTGCGAGAAGTTCGCCGTGGCCGAGTAGAACGTAAGCTTCGTCTTGAGCGTATCCGGAACGGACGATGCGGAGACGCGCAGTCCTTTCCCGGCTGGGAGACCGTCGTGGTTGACCGTGAGCGTGCTCTTCGATGAAAGCGCGCCGATCGTGCCGCCGAACGGACCGCCGATGTACAGCGTTGTCGCCGAGGTCTCCCCCGCCGTCTCGTTGATCGCGCCAAGGAATTCGGCCGCGTTGTTGAAGTGGAGCACCTGCGTGCCGGCCTTGCCGTTGCCGGGAATCAGGATCGACGTGGTGGCGTCGCCGACGATGGACGAGTTCACGATGATCGTGCGCGTTCCAGTGTCAGAACCGCATATCCACAGCGACGAGCCGCTCACGATGGAGAGTCTGCCCGCGAGCGTGTATGTGTATCCGCCGTTTCCGTTGAAGATGCGTCCCTGGGCGACGATGAGATTGGGAATCGTTATGGTGGCGTTGTTTGCGGCCTTTAGCATGAGCTGGTTGAGGGCGTCGCTGCCGCTGTTCTCAAGGCGCAGCGAACGGCCGGTGAACGTCCATGCCGAACCTGTATTCGGCGTGCGGAGGACGCGTCCGCTCGGCACAATGAAGTCGGATACGGCCATCTCGGCCGCGGAGAACGGAACGGTGGCTGTGGCGGAGGCCTCCCGCGCCCAGCCGATGGCTGCGGTGTGGTTCGTGGAGAAGGACGTCTTGTCGCCAGGATCCGCGCCTATCTTGTAGAACGTTCCGCCGCCCTTGGTGACGAGCGAAACTGTGCCGTCGTCGTTCTCGGCCACGTCAAGGGGCAGAGGCACGGACGTGCCGCCGGCCGTGTAGGAGTACGCAATGGAGAACTCCGATGCGTCGAGCTCGGTTCCGGCGGGGAACGTGAGGAGGCGCGCGCCGTCCGCCGCGATGGCGGTGGAGGACGTGTAGAAGCGCAGCTTCGTCTTGAGCACAGGCGGCACGGTTGTGGACGCCACGCGCAGTCCCTTGCCGGCGGGGAGGCCGTCGTAGTCGATGGTGACGGCCGTGGTGGAAGTTGGAAGCGCGGTGATAGTGCCGCCGAAGGCGCCGTTGATCACGAGCGAGAACGTGGGCGCGGTGCCGTCGCTCGTTATTGTGCCGAGAAAGTCGCCTGCTGCGTTGAGGGTGAGGCCGCTCTTGTTGCCGGCGTTGCCGGAACCGGCGATCTTGATGGCCGAGGCTGCGTCGCCGGTGATGGCGGAGTCGACAACGATCGGACGAAAGTCCCCGCTGCCGCTTGCCGTGCCGTATTGGAACGTCAATGTCGAACCAGGCATGATGTCCAATGTGCCCGTGAGGGTGAACACAGACTTGTCCTGCGCCTGGGCGATCGTTCCGGCTTCATTGACGACGAACGGCGAGATGGCGACTTTGCGGTTGCCGCCGTTCGCTCCGCGCTTGAGTATGATCGTGCCGCCGGCCAGCGTGAGAGACCGGCCCGTGAAGGCGATGTCAGGCTCGGTCGCCGGAATGCGCAAGCCAGTGCCCGTGCCCACGATGAAGTCGGAGTTCTCGAAGTCGGAGACCGTGGTCGTGGCGGTGGCGCCCTGCGTTGTGGACCATCCCACCGTGCCGCTCACGTTGCCGGTGAACGACGACGCTCCGGCGGCGTCCGTGCCGACCTTGTAGTAAGTGGCCGCCAAGAGCGAATTGGCGCAGCAGACGACTGCAACTGCGCTTGAAACAACAAGTGCCTTCATTGTGAGACTCCTCGACTGTGATAAGGCGTTACAAACCATAAACGCTGCGGAGGCCGCATTCGAGGCCGCGCAGCTCAGAGAGACCGACCATCCGCCCGACGAAGGAGTAGCCCCAGTAGCAGGGGCGGTCCTTGTCGATGTAGAACTGGCGGCCATGGTCGGGACGCAGAAAGATGCGCTCGCCGCGCCGTTTCTCCTCGCGCAGCAGCTCGAGCATCAGAGCGGGCATGTCCACCTTGCCCGTGAGGTGGCTTTCAGACTCGCGGAACACGCCGTCCTGCGCGTACACGAGGTTGCGGAAGTGGCAGAAGTGTATGCGGCGCGCGAACTCGCGGAATATCGCCACCTCGTCGTTCGCGAGGCTGCCGCCGAGCGAGCCAGTGCATAGCGTGAAGCCCACCTTCTCGCTCGGGCACGCCTCGCACATGATGCGCATGTCGGCCGCGTTCGAGAGGATGCGCGGCAGCCCGAAGATCGGATAAGGCGGATCGTCGGGATGAATGGCCATCGTGAGGCCCGTATCCTCGAGGACGGGAGTGATCTCGTTGAGGAATCCGTAGAGATGGTCTCGAAGGCCCGCCTCGCCCACGTTCGCGTACTCGCGCACCTGTGCGAGGAACTCTTCGGGAGAGAGGTCGTCCACCGTGCCGGGCAGGCCCATGAGAATCGTCTTCTCGAGGCGCTCGCGGTCGGCGGGGGTGGACTTCTCCCACACCTCCTTCGCCTTCACGAGGGTGGCCTCGTCGTATGCGGACTCTGCGCCTGGGCGCTTCAGCGCGAACACGTCGAACGCGGCGACTTCGTACGGGTTGTACGTCATCACCACCGACCCGTCGTCGAGTCGCGTCTTCACGTCGGTGCGCGTCCAGTCGAGAACCGGCATGAAGTTGTAGCACACCGTCTTCACGCCGCACGCGGCGACGTTCCGAAGAGAGGTCTTGTAGTTCTCCACGAAACGCCGCCAGTCGCCGGTGTGCTTCTTGATGTCCTCGTGCACTGGGATGGATTCGACGACGGTCCACTCGAGACCCGCCTCGCGCACCTTCTCGGCGCGCGCGCGCACCTCGTCGAGCGGCCACGCCTCGCCGGGCTTGCGCTCGTACAGCGCGGCCACTATGTCCTTCACGCCCGTCTGGCGTATCTCGGCGAGCGAAAGCGGATCGCCGTCGCCGAACCATCTCCAGCACGCTCTCATTTCGCGCGGCTCCCTAGACGCGCTTCGAGAGCACGTCGCGCTCGTACTTGAGCACCTGCGCCATCCACGTCTCGTTCGCGGGCAGCTTCGCGCGGGCGCAGAACTCCTCCCACACGGCGGAGACGGGATAGCTCTTGAGCTCCTCCTGGAGGACGAGCTGCTCGGTGAACTGCCCGCCGTCCTGCAGCGCCTTGAGCGTGGCCGACGGTTCGAGGAGCGCCTCGAGAAGCGCCTTCTGCATGTTGCGCATGCCGAGCACCCACGCGGCCACGCGGTTGATCGACGCGTCGAAGTAGTCGAGGGCCACGATGAAGTTCTCGGGACCCATGCGAACGATCTCGTGGGCGGCGTTGCGCAGGTCGTCGTTCACGCGGATGACGTGGTCGGAGTCCCAGCGGACAGGACGCGAAATGTGGAACGCCACCTTGCCGAAGAACATGAGGAACGAGCTGATCTTGTCCGCCACGTTCTCGGAGAGATGGAAGTGGCCCATGTCGAGAAGCGCGAGGATGCCCTTCTTCATCGCGTAGCCCATCACGAACTCGTGGGAGCCAACGGTGTAGCTCTCAACGCCGATGCCGAAGAGCTTCGACTCGAAGGTGGGCACGCAGAGCTTCTTGTTGTACTTGTACTTGAAGATCTTGTCGAGCGAGTCGGCCATGCGCTGGCGCGGCCCAAGACGGTCGGAGGGCTCGTCCTTGTAGCCGTCGGGCGCCCAGAAGTTGATCGCGCAGGGCGTGCCGAGCTCCTTGCCGAAGTACTCGGCGATCTTGAGGCACTGGATGCCGTGCTTCACCCAGAACGCGCGCACCTTGGGATCAGGGTTGGAGAGCGTGAGGCCGTCCGCCGCGAGGGGATGCGAGAAGAACGTGGGGTTGAAGTCGAGGCCAACGCCGTTCTTCTTGGCCCACTCGACCCAGGGCTTGAACTGCTCGGGGCCGATCTTGTCGCGGTCCACCACCTTGTCCTTGTGGATGCCGTAGCAGGCGTGCAGGTTGACGCGGTGCTTGCCGGGGATGAGCTTGAGCGCGAACTCGAGGTCCTTCATCAGCTCCTCGGCCGTGCGCGCCTTGCCGGGGTAGTTGCCCGTCGTCTGGATGCCGCCTGAGGCGCCGCCCGTGGTCTCGAAACCACCAACGTCGTCGCCCTGCCAGCAGTGCATCGAGATCGAGATCTTCTGAAGCGCCTTGATGGCCTTCTCAGTGTCCACGCCAAGAGCCGCGAACTGCTTCTTCGCGGCTTCGTATTGAATCTTGCTCATTTGGTATCTCCTGTTGATTAATTGATGTTGACCTTGCCGTCATGCGATCAGCGCCAGCCCTTGGCCTTGCACGTTTCGCGGACCTTGGCGTTGAGCGGGCAGTCCTTGGCGATGCCGTTCCTGTTGAGCGTGTCGTACGCGCCGCGGATGGAGCGGATCTCGTTCTTGCGTCCGTCGAGCTCGCTGCCCTTCCAGGATTCCAGCTTTCTGAGGTAGCCGCCACAGATCTTCTTGGCAACGCCGAGGAACGGCTCGTCGCCGCAGTACGACATCACCTCGAGGATCTGGTGCACCTGCTCGGCGCTGCACTTGGACTTGTCGATCTTAGCTAGCAGCTTCTCGGCCGTCGCGCGGCGCTGCGCGGACACATCCTTCTCGTTCGCGAGGTATGTGCCGTGCGTGGTGTTGGAGTAGCGGCTGGGGATTTCGCGCACCCACACGTTGCGGAAGTGGACGGGATTGCCGTGGTCCTGGAACTGGATCGAGCCCTTAGTGGAGCGCGGCTTCTCCTGGCGCGTGCGGCGCATGTGCCAGGTGGGTCCTTCCACTTCCCAGTGGTCCTGCACCAGCACTCCGTTCAGGAACACGGTGAGCGAGCCGGGATGCACGCACTTGTTGCCCTCGAAGACGGGCTGGTGGAAGACGATGTCGTACGCCTGCCACTCGCCGGGCTTGCGCGTGGGGTTCACGAGCGGCGGATTCTGCCCGTACACCGCGCCGGCCTGGCCATCGGCATAGTTGGGGTTCTTCATGTCGGCGGGATTGGTCTCGTAGCTGTCGAGCACCTGCACCTCGTACATGCCGCCAAGCACGAATACGCCCGAGTTGCCGCGGCCCTGCCCAAAGCCCTGCACCTTGACGGGCGCCTGCCATTCCACGTGCAGCTGCACGTCGCCGAACTCGCGCTTCGAGCAGATGTTGCCTGCGGAGCGCACGGACTCCATGGTGCCGTCGACGAACTTCCACTTCGTCTTGTTGCCCTTGCCGTCCACCCAGTTCTCCTCGAAGCTCTTCTGCGTGCCGTCGAAGAGCACGATCGCGTCGCTCGGCGGCTGGCCTGGCTTGTCGGCCGGCGTCACCTTGACGGGATTGGGACGGTTCTGGTCATGCACGGCCCAGGCGTGGAGCGCGTTAGGCGTGTCGCCATACAGGCCGGCGAGGGCAACGGCGGAAATGCCGGCCATCGCGGCGGAAATCATCAGCTTCTTCATGTCTTGCTTCCTTTGGTTGTCTGAACTCTTTTTCGCCCGGTCAACTTCCGAACGAGTTTTCGAACGACGAAAATTATATCAAAAGTACCTTCGATTGGCAAACAGGAGAAGACCTTCTAGGCGGGCAAGACGCACGTTCTCCAAATGGCGCTTTGCAAGTGACAGCGCCATTTGGAAAAGATGCGCAAGCGCCTCTAACGCAACGCTACCGCAGGATCAGCGTGAAGCCGCCGGGATGCGGGTTGACGATACTAAGGCGGCCGTTGACGACGGTGGCGTACCAGTCGTCGGCCGTAGCGCCGCCAGGCAGCGTCACCGTGACGTCGATCGCCTTGGCCTCCTGCGCCGTCAGCGAGCCCGCCGGACCAAGCGCGTAGCGAGGCGCGTTGGGCTTCACTTCGGGGAAGCTGGCATTGATCTTCGCGAGCCCGCTCATGCAGTCGCTGTTCACCACGTCGTCGAAGTTCGGGGCTGCGGTGAGGCGCCCGCCCGCTCCGGCCACGCTGAGCGTGCTATCCTCGCCGACGAAGCGGAAGAAGCCGTCAAGCGCGCCCGCGCCGGCGAGCGTACCGTAGATCGGGCAGCCGCCATTCAGGCTCACTCCGTCGCGGTTCACAAGAACCGAGCCCTCGCCGAGCGTCGTCACGCCGCCAAGGCCAGACCTGCAGGTCTTCTGCACATCCTGCGCGCTATGGACGATCTGGAAGTTGTCGCCGCTGAAGGCAAGCGTCTTCTCGCCGTTAGCGGGCTTCGTCTTGACGCCGCAGGTGACGCCGTTGTCGTCGGTGACGTTGCCGCCCCAGCCGCCGCCCGTGTCGGTGGTGTAGATGCAGAAGCGGTGCCAACCTGCCGTCAGCGTGGCCGTGCCGCTCTGCGCCACGTTGTGGGCCGTGGTGGCAAACACCAGCACGCCGTCCACCTTGAGCGCGATGCGGTCGTCATAGCAGCCGGTGAACGACCACTCGCCGACGTTCTCCTCGGGAACGAGGAAGTAGCCGTCGAAGCGCGCAGTGGTGCCGCCCGCGGGCTCGGCCGAAAGGAGAACGTTAAGAGTGTTGGTGACGCAGTCGCAGCGCGTGAACACGAGATCATCGTTCATGTACGTGCTGGCGTTGCCCGTACCCGACGCGCCAACCGTGCGCATGCGAACGCCGGTGCGGGAGGCGGTGGACTGCGGCAGGCGCATCGTGAGCGTGGAGGTGTCGAAGCGCGAGTAGTCGCCTGGAGCCTCCGATCCAGACACGTTCGAATTGTTGCTCCAGCCAAGGCCCATGCCCGCCGTCTTCCATGCATCCAGCCACGGCCCTTGGTCGCCAGTGCCGTCCCTCACGATCACGCGGAAGTCGTGCCAGCCGGCCGTAAGGTCGGCGCTTCCCTTGCCGACATTGTCGTGCGCTGTTCCGGTCAGGACCTCCTGTCCGTCGATCTCAAGCCAGATGTTGTCGTCGTAGGTGCCCGCGAAGCACCACGTGCCGGCCTTGCCATCCTCAACGAGGAACTGGCCACGGTAGATGAAGCCTGTGTTGTTGCCCATTGGCTTCGAGGCCTCGCCGGCGTAGCTCTTGTGCACGTGCGCGAGAGTGGTGGAGACGTATGGGCAGATGCCCGTGAAGCCCTTCATCGCATTGAGGTCGGCAAGCTGGTCGGTGTTGAACATCGCCCACTCCACTAGGCCCTCGCCCTCGATCGAGAGCTGCGCATTTGCGCCGGGCGCAAGCGTGAGGCCGCCGGCGAAGCCCGCCGCGCCCATGAGGCCGACGGACTGCGCCGCCGCCACGTACCAGTGCCCTAGCGGAATGGACT
>JAEEGF011337878.1_pt1 | contig 12506 bp, 11 predicted proteins | sample 9134171 | NCBI WGS metagenome assembly JAEEGF01 (sample SAMN16246542, study PRJNA631951) | gut metagenome | biome: gut microbiome; feature: rumen; material: AP-attached | host: Bos | place: Iran: Karaj | collected 2018-10 | reverse complement strand
TTGAATACCCACCACGGTTCTACTGCGCATTGAAACATGACAAAAGATTTCCGATGTTCTTCTCCAAACTCATATACTTTCATTTCAACACCTTCTTGCGTTAGCCTCAGCTAACCTCCGAGCAAAAAAAAACGTCATGTTTTTCCTGACTTCTTTCTCTTAAAAAGACTGTGTGAAAAACAAGCCGCAAAATAGTTAGCCGCCTCTAACCAGCGTTTATTATATTCCACCTGAGGAAGAAAATCAAGAGGGAAGAACATTGAACGTTGTATAAAAACAGGAAAACGGTATCGCAGGGTAAAATGAACGCCGGTGTTCGAAAGGGCGCCGGCGCATTTTGTCACTCATAAAAGCGCCTTTACCGAAGAGCTTTTATCATACCCTCCGAAAATGCTTGAATGCCTCTATCTTTGCCTCTTCCTTCTCTTTGGTGTCTCAGGGATCGGCTGTTCTCGCTCTTGGGAAGGTTGGTAATTGACCCGCTCTATGATCCCGCATTCCCGCTTGGTTTTCGCGATAATCCGGCGCGTCATATGTAATCTGTACTTTCCCTGTCCCCACTCCCGGATCTCTTCGTATGCAGCTTTGCTCTTCGCGCTGGTCAGATCAAGCTCGACCATATCCGCCTGAACACTGATAGGGTGTTTTGCCTCCGAGAGTTTGGACCATGCACATACCGTCTCCGTGGTCCCCGCCTCTCTCGATCACCCTTCATCCCTGTGATAATTCCAGCCGTTTTCTCCGTGATAGATCATCCGTTTTGTCATGCCGCCGTCGATACAAATGTTCTCGCCGGTAATGAATCCGGCCTTGTCTGAGCAAAGAAAGCGAACCATCTCGGCGATATCTTCAGGTTTTCCGACGCGGCCGACCGGCTGCTGCAAAGCATCTGCTCCGACGATCGGCTCTTCTCCTGTATGAATCCATCCGGGCGAAACACTGTTCACGCGAGCCTTCCCCGCCAAACTGATCGCCATGGCATGCGTGAGCGCAGAGATCCCGCCTTTGGCGGCGGTATAACTTTCCGTCTGCGGCTGGCTCATGCGGTCTCGGGAGGAAGAAATGTTGATGACCGCGGCATTCTTAGAAAAAAACGGCGCAAGCAGCTTTGTCAGATAAAAAGGCGCCGTTACCCCTACGGAAAGCGCATATTGGAATTCCTCGTAGCTGCAATCCTCCATCCCTTTCATGATCGGCAGCGCGTTGTTGATCAGATAGTCTACCTGTCCGGACTGCTCCAGGACATGCGCTGCAAATCTTTCCAGAGTTTCTTTGTCTCCCACATCGCCTACAAACCAGTCGCCCTGCTGTTTATCAATGATATGAACCGTCGCCCCTGCGGCGCGGAAATTCTCTGCGATCGTCTTGCCGATTCCATGCGCTCCTCCGGTAATGACCACGACCTTTTTTTCCATTTCCAAACTCCTTATCATTGCATCGATTCTTTTGAAGCGTCAAAGGATCCCATCTGTTTTATCTTTGCTTTTGCCGCAATCCCGCCCGTTTCTCCCCTGTTCTTTAACAAACAGAGCTTCGTTGTCCGATCCCCTTTCCAACCCAAGTGCATCTTTCACGCTTTGATAGAATCGATCGATAGATTGCGCCCCATCGTTCACGAGATAGGGAATCCCCAGCCTGACACAGTCAGACTTAACCTGCCGTGCAAAGAGAATATCCCTTTGCATCCAGTTGCCGAAGGCAGCCTCTTTCTCCGAACAGTCCGCCAGGATGCGAGATACCCACTCCCGTTTCTTATACTGTGTCATTTGAAATTCAGGGGCTGCCAGTATCACGATATAGCTGCCTGTCTCATGGTTTTTCATCACTTCCGGCGTGTATGCCGCACCTTCCGTAATGATACGGTCCGCATTGATCTCATGGATCCGATTAAAAAGATACGGTGCAATTTCACTGTAAATCCGGAATTCTTCCCTGCATTGGATTTCCGGATCTCTCATCCAGATTTCATCTGATGACAACTGCCGGATCTTCCTGCAAACAGGATTTCCCTGCTGAGCCGCTGTTTTAATCAGTTCATCAAGATGATCGTCAACTTTAAAATAAAAAGCGCCATACTCTTTTGCCATTTTTTCTGCAACGGTGCTTTTCCCACTGCACGGCGAGCCGCCTATAAACAGAACGTTTTTCCCCATTTTTGTATGTCCCTCCCACAGGGCACGGCAGCTGCGTTTCCCAAATCCCTATTTTGTAATCTCTCAGCAAGTCCGTTATTTCTCTGTGTGCGCAATTACGATTTTACAATCGGGGCAATACCAAGCAGTTGCCTCTTGCCACAGCGCGGAAGACTCGCCCAGCACCAGTCGCACGGCGGATTTTGGAACGATCATTCGAATAAGAGGAGTCCTTTTTCCCTCCGGAAGCCAGTAAGGATGGCACTCATTGGGGATCGAACCCTTTTTCATTTCTTCATCGCAATACGGGCATTTCACGTCTGTTCCCCCTGTTGTCTTTCTTTTCAATCCGAACTTGCCGAGTTTTTTGATTTCACTTTAAGGGTATTATACCACACGCTCCGCAGCGATGTAAGAGCCGCATCCCCTGATCGGAAAACGCCGTTCCTGTGAACGACGCCGATACGAGCCCGCCGATCAGGATTGATCGGCGGGCTGTGCCATGCAGGTTCTCAATCCGTCAGCCCATGCTCCGGAGCGTCTTCCAGACCCCCCTACCAGATCCCCCTTAAACGCAAGTTGTGTATATTCCAGCGGTTTCCTGCAAATCAACCCATCCCGTTTTGAAGGCTGAACCATGCTGCCTGCCGCCTCATGTTCCACGACAACGGCGTCGATGGAGAGCGTTGTTCCGTCGTCTTATTTCAACTCGACACAAGCCGTGTCCATAGGAAAGCCGTATGATGTTATCTGTTTCATGCCAAATCCTCCCTCCCGGATACGCACGGTCGGCCCCTCCTTTTTCGTCACGATGTACTACTTCCACCCCTGCCGTTTGGCTAAATCCAACATGCCAAAGCAGAATTTCTGCCAGTTTGCCAATGTCGTCAGCGACGGGTCTCCCTCCCGGATTCGCATGGTTCTGCGGATCTCCTTGGGGATGACGACCCGCCCCAAATCGTCAATGCGTCGTACAATTCCAGTTGCTTTCATTTGATCCAAAGGCTCCTTTTTTATTTCGGTTCTACGCCCTATTCTTTGGAAGTGCAACCGGTTTATGCAAATGCGCCCTTGGAAGATTTTGTTTTTGCGCCGCAGCGGCAGACCGGAGGAAAGGCGGCTGGGAAAGAGCTTTTCTCTTTCAAAATCAGGTTCGCAATCCAGTTTTGATGAATCGAATCCCTTGGAGATGCCCTGCGGGGAAAAGAGACGATCAGGACGGAGCGCTACCGTCCCCTGAAAAGCGCCAGGCCGCCACGACGGCCCGGCCAGCCGGGAGGATGGCAAACAAAAAAACTCCCAACGCCGCGAAAGGGCTTTCAGGATCCGACAAATTATGCTATAATGCACTATCATATCTCGTTTTAAAGATGAGAGGTACAAAGCATATGGATTTGATTTGGCTTCTGGTGGGAATCACCGCCATTGCCGGCATTGGCGGAACGGGCACAGGCGGCGCGGTCGCCTGCCTGTTCCGGAAAGATTCCGATAAAACCGTCAGTCTTCTGCTTTCCTTTGCGGCCGGCGTTATGACCGCCGTGGTTTGCTTCGACCTGCTGACCGAGGCGCTGCACGCCGACGGGCTGGCTGCCAATGTGTGGCTGGTGGTGTTTGGGGTGATCGTCGGGTTTGCGGTGATCGCAGCTCTCAACGTATGGATCGATAAAGCGACCAACCACGAGGTGGCACACATCGACGAAGACCATCCGCGAACCGCAGACTCTCTGGAGGAATTGATCCACGCCGACCATCTGCACGAGCATCGGGAAGGCCGCCAGCCCCGCAGCGGGCTTTTCCTGGCGGGTCTTGTCATGGCGGCGGCCATTGCGCTGCACAATGTGCCCGAAGGCATGGTGATCGGCGCCTCCTTTGCCAAAACAGCCGATCAGTTTCTTGCCAACCGGGGCGGCCTGACCATGGCCTTTGTGATCGGTCTGCACAACATCCCGGAGGGGATGGCTGTGGCCGTGCCGTTGATTTCGGGCGGCATGAGCAAATGGCGTTCCGTGGCGGTAACGGCGTTGTCCGGCGCTCCCACCATCCTGGGAGCTGTGATGGGATTTCTCATCGGCACCATCAGCCCGACCTCGCTGGTGATCTCCTTAAGCTTCGCTTCCGGCGCCATGCTGTATGTGGTGTTTGGCGAATTGCTTCCGGAATCCATTCTGATGTGGAAATCCAAGCTGCCTGCGGCAGTGGTGGTCTTGGGGATGCTGACGGGGCTGCTCATCATTTATTTGTAAGATCGCTGCCGGTCCGACCGAACCCAGATGCGGGTGAGGTCGGTTCGAAGTGCAAGATCGGGAATCAAAGATCCCCCGGGGAGCAGCTCCCCGGGGGATCTCTTTCATATTGTAAAGGCATATTGTACAGGGAGCGTGAAGCGCTTCTGCCGGATCGTCCGTCAGTCCGGAAGGGTGAGCCCGCATTCGGCGTAGTAACGAGCCGCCCCGTCGTGCAGCGGCACGCCGGCCAGGTCGGTCACGGCCTGCTCCACGGTGACGCCCGCCAGCGATGAGGTCGCCTGCGAAAGCGCGTCGAGATTCTCCCAAAGGGCGCGGGTCAGCTCGTAGGCCGTCTGCTCGTCGAGGTCGGCGGAGCAGAAGAGGGCCAGCTTGATGGCGGTGGTGGGCACATCCTCCTCCTGCCCGGCGTAGGTCCCCGCAGGGATGATATAGCGGGCATACCAGGGGTGCAGACGGCACATCTCGGCGATGAGCTCCTCCTCCATGGGAACCAGCCTTCCGCCGGCCGTCGCCGTCATTTCGGTCACGGCCGCATTGCCGAGTCCGGCCATGATCCAGGCCCCGTCGAGTTGCCGGTTGCGCATGAGCTCCACCGCTTCGGTGAAGCCGATAAACTGCGCGTCGATCTCATCGGGATAGCGAAGCCCCGCCGCCGTCAAATGCAGCTCGGTCTCCACGGCGGTGGTGGAGCCGGCCGCCCCCGCGGCAAAGCGGAGCCCCTGCAGCTGTGACAGGCTGGTCACGCCGCTGCTGACGGTCACCACGACCTGGTTGGGATTGTAATAGAGCCCTGCCAGCACCCGCAGCTTGTCATTCGGCTCTCCCGCAAAGCTCCCCTCTCCGTTTTGGGCTTCCCACAGAAGCGAGGTCACGGCAAAGCCCAGCTCGGTCTCTCCCTGTGCGAGCAGACGCAGATTCTCGATCCCACCGGCCGAGGCCTGAGCCGTCACCCGTGCATTTTCAAGCTTTTCTCCCCAGAGAGAGGCGAGCGCCCCGCCCAGAGGATAGAGCGCGCCGGTCGTGGCGGCGGTGGAGATGCGGATCTCCCGCAGCTCGGAGGTCGGAGCGGCGCAGCCCGTTAAAAGCAGCAGGGCCGCAAGCAGGGACAGGATCCGACGGTTCATAGAAGGTTCTCCTCTCTTGTTTCACTCGTGTTTCCCAGCGATCGGACAGGCGCGCCCGCTAAAGGTCACAAATCCCATTCAGACCGACGCGGCAGGATAAAAGGCGGGCCCTCAGACGGTTTTATGCAAAAGGCGGGCCGCCGCGGCACAGGCGGCCGGCTTTGCAGACCGTCATAAAGAAGGGAGCGGAGCGCCGGGCTCCCCTCCCTATTTTGTAAACAGACAGCGCGGCTTGTCTTCCGCCGCTGTTTCGTGCTATCAGTTTAACGCTTCCAATACTTCCTGTCAAGGGCGCGATACTGCACCGCCTCGGCCAGATGCTCGGGCGCGATGCATTCCTCTCCCGCCAGGTCGGCGATGGTGCGCGCCACCTTGAGCAGGCGGTCGTGACTCCGCGCCGAAAGACGCATGGCCGTGAAGGTCTCCCGCATGAAGGCCTCGCCCTCCTCCGAGAGCATGCAGTATTCCGTCGTCTGCCGATGGCTCATGGCGCTGTTAGAAACGATTCCGGTTCCGGAAAACCGCTCCGTTTGCCGCTCCCGCGCGGCACAGACACGGGCTCGGATATCGGCCGAGCACTCCTCCGCGGGGGTCGACAGTTCGTCGTAGCTCAGTGCCTCCACCTCCACCTGCAGGTCGATGCGGTCGAGCAGGGGGCCCGAGATGCGGCGCAGATACCGCGCAATATCGGCCTGGCTGCAGGTGCAGGTTCCGGTTTCGCTCCCGAACTGTCCGCAGGGACAGGGGTTGAGGGCCGCAATCATCATGCAGCGCGCAGGATAGGTCACCGAGCCCGCAGCCCGCGAGATGGTGATCACGCCGTCCTCCAGCGGCTGGCGCAGCACCTCCAGCGCCGAGCGTGGGAATTCCGGCAGCTCATCGAGAAAGAGCACGCCGCAGTGCGCGAGCGACAGCTCCCCCGGCCGCATACGCAGACCGCCGCCGGCAAGTCCAACGTTGGAAATGGTGTGATGCGGCGCGCGGAAGGGGCGCGCCTGAAGCAGCTTTCCCTCGCTCAGCAGCCCCGCAATCGAGTGCAGCTCGCTGGCCTGAAGGGCCTCTTCCCGCGTCATGGGCGGCAAAATCGAGAGCAGCCGCTTGGCCAGCATGGATTTGCCTGCTCCCGGCGGCCCGATCATCAGCAGATTATGCCCCCCTGCCGCGGCGATCTCCAGCGCACGTTTGGCCCGCACCTGCCCGCGCACCTCTGAAAAATCGGGCAGATCCTCCGGCAGGCCGCCTTCAAATCCATCCTCTGCCACAGAGACCGGAAGAGTGGGACGGTGCCCGTTGAGCATTTCGAGCAGCTCCTGCACGGTGGCGGCTCCCACCACCTCCACATCGCCTGCCAGAGCAGCCTCGTTCTCGTTTCCTTTGGGGACATACAGACGCGTGATGCCGAGCTGCGCGCAGGCCCGCGCCATGGGCAGCACGCCCTTGACGCTGCGCAGCTCGCCCGACATGGAGAGCTCCCCCACAAAGGCGTGCTCCCGCGGCAGTTCCGGCAGCAGCTCCCCCGCGCGCAGCAGGGCGAGCAGCACCGGCAGATCATAAACGGTTGAATCCTTGGCCGTGTCGGCCGGCGCAAGGTTGACCACCACCCTTCCCGTCGGGAAGGTCAGTTCACTGTTGTGCATGCTGGCGCGCACCCGTTCGCGGCTTTCCTTCACTGCAGCGCCGGGCAGCCCCACAATCTCAAACCCCATTCCCTCTGCATAGCGATCCGCCTCAACCGAGACGGCGTAGCAGAGCAGTCCCTGGAGCCCTAAACTGGTCACTGATGCGAGCATGATCGTCCCTCCCTTAGACGGAACTCTTCTGTCCCTTTTTGTTCCTTCAAACGGTCATGATCCGCGGTCTGCACGTTTGTTTGTCTTTCAATCCATTACATATATAATATGATGGCTTTTGAAGGCTTGTCAATCCCGGCCCCCTGTTCCTTCCGGGAAGCTTCCGTTAATTTTTAATGGTATTTTTTTCAATTTCGTTCACAAGTTTGTCATTCTTTTAATAATTGTCTAATTTCCGGAGAATTATTGGGTGATTCTTTTATTTTTTAATTTTTTCTAAAGTATTGTTTTTGTTTCTTTTGAAACCCCTCCTCTGTCACAGAGAAATCCGTCGAAAAACGCGCCGCCGTCTCCACCCTTTGACGACCCTTCCTTGCGGGAGGTCTTTTTCTCCATAGACTCTCCCTTTTCTCCCTGCGCGAAATCTTGCAAAGAACCCCGAAAGGGGGTATAATAGAACCATCATCCAACGCCGCCGGAACCCGCCGGATCATGGAGAGGAGAATCCCGATGCATTATCTCGACAATGCGGCAACCACCCGTCCCAGCGAAGCGGCATGCGAAGCGCTGATGCGGTGTGCGACAACGGCATACGGAAACCCCTCCTCTCTGCACGCGCTGGGCTTTGAGGCCGAACGCGAGCTCCGCGCGGCCCGCGAGAGCGTGGCCGCCGTGCTGCACACGGCTCCCGAGCGCATCGTCTTCACCGGCAGCGGAACCGAGGCCACCAATCAGGCCCTCTCCGGGCTGGCCGACCGCCGACGGGGCTCCAAGCTGGTCACGACCGACGCCGAGCACCCCTGCGTGCTGGAAACGCTGCGGGCCATCGCAAAGCAGCGCGGCTTCACCCTCTGTCTGCTGCACACCGCCGGCGGGGCCCCTTCGCTGGAGGAGGCCGCCGCGGTGATCGACAGCGACACGGCCCTTGTGGCCATGATGCTGGTCAACAACGAAACCGGAGCGATTTTCCCCGCCCGTGAGGTGGGCGAGCTGGCTGCCGCGGCCGGCGCCTATTATCATGTCGATGCGGTACAGGCTTTCGGCAAGCTGCCCTTCTCCCCCGAGGGACTGCGCTGCCACACGCTGGCCGTCTCCGGACACAAGGTGGGCGGCGTCAAGGGGGTCGGTGCCCTGTGGGTCGCTCCGGATCTTCGCATCCCGCCGCTGATCTACGGGGGCGGGCAGGAGCGCGGTCTGCGCTCGGGCACCGAGGGAATGCCGGCCATCGCCGCTTTCGGAGCGGCGGCCCGCGACTATGCGGCGCGCTACTCCGCCGAGAACATCTCCGCCCTGCGGGAAGAGGCCGTGCGCGGACTCGAAGCCCTCGGGTGCGTGGTGCACCAGCCGCCCGTGGTCTGTCCCTGTATCCTCAATTTTTCGGTGCCGGGCTACCGGTCTGAACCCATGCTCCACCTGCTGAGCGAACGGGGCGTGTATCTCTCCTCGGGGTCGGCCTGCTCCTCTCATAAAAAAAGCTATAGCCATGTGCTCATGGCCATGGGCCTGCCCGAGCGCGAGCTGCAAAGCGCGCTGCGCGTCTCCTTTTCACCCGACAGCACGCGGGAAGACGTCGCCGCCCTGCTCGAGGGGATCAAGGCCTGCATGCAGACCCTTGTGCGGGAGGGCCCCGCTCAAAAGGCCGAGGGGAGGCTCCCGCTGTGAGTCAAGAGCTGATTTTACTGAAATGCGGCGAGATCGCGCTCAAGGGACTCAATCGCCGCTCCTTTGAATCGATCCTGCTTGCAAACCTGCGCCACCGCCTGCGCAGGATCGGAAAATTCTCCTGTCAGATTCTCCAGTCGACCGTCACGGTCGACTGTCTCGACCCCGACGCCGACGGGGATGAACAAACCCGTCTGCTGGGACTTCCCACCAAAATGGACCGCGCCTACGACGAGTGTCTGCGGGTCTTCGGCTTTGTTTCGGCCGTACGCGCCAAGGGCTGTGAAAAGGAGCCGGAGGCCATCTGCCGGCTGGCCGCCGACTACCTTGCGCCGCAGCTGCGCGCCGCAAAGACCTTCAAGGTGGAGTCCAAGCGGGCCGACAAGAGCTTTCCTCTGACCTCGCCCGAGCTCTCGTCTCTCGTGGGCGGCTATCTGCACGAACGGTTCCCGCACCTTTCGGTCGATGTGAAGCATCCCGATCTCACGGTGCGGGTAGAGGTGCGTGACCGCGCCGCCTTTGTCCATGGCGACGCCGACCCCGCCGCCGGCGGCCTTCCCGTCTCCTCGAGCGGCAGAGGCACCCTGATGCTGTCCGGCGGCATCGACTCTCCCGTGGCCGGCTATCTCATGGCCCGCCGCGGCCTGCGGATCGACGCCGTGCATTTTCACAGCTTCCCCTACACAGGGGAGCGCGCCCGCCAGAAGGTGGAGGACCTCGCCCGCATCGTTGGCCGCTATGCCGGCGACGTGGATTTCTATGTGGTTCCCTTCACCCATGTGCAGGAGACGCTGCGCGACTGCTGCTCCCCCGAGTATTTCACCATTCTCACCCGCCGCTTCATGGTGCGCATCACCGAGGCGCTGGCCCTTCGGGCCGGGAGCGGCTGTCTCATCACCGGCGAGAGCCTGGGGCAGGTCGCCTCCCAGACGCTGGACGGGCTGCGCGCCACCGACGGGGTGGCCGAGCGGCTCCCCATCCTGCGCCCCCTCATCGGGCTGGACAAGGAGGATATCGTGGCATACTCCCGCAAGATCGGCGCCTTTGAAACCTCCATCGAGCCCTATGAGGATTGCTGCGCCCTCTTTGCGCCCAAGCATCCGAAAACCAAGCCGAAAGAGGAGGAGCTTCTGGAGGAGGAAGCCAAGCTCGACGTGGCTGCTCTGGTGGAAGACGCCGTTGCGGGCACCGTGCTGACCCTTTTGCGCTACGGAAAGGAGAAAACCGTGGTCGGCGCCCTCTCCGACGTTTCCTCTCCCGACGGCTCTTCTCCGAGAGAAAGCGTCTGATCCCTCCCTGCAGGCGGCCTCCCTGCCGTCTCCGCGTCCTTTTCCCTTGAATCCGCCGGCCGCCGCCGCGGCGCGCCGGATCCTGCATATTCCCCTTTATATTCCGACCTTATCATACAGAAGGGAAGTCTTTTTCAGATGAGCAAAACCGCTGAGATCCTCTGTGTCGGCACCGAGATCCTGCTCGGAAACATCACCAACACCAACGCGACCTTCCTTTCCCAGGAGCTTTCGGCGCTGGGCTTCAACGTCTTCCACCACACGGTCGTGGGCGACAACGGCGGCCGTCTGGCCGAGGCGGTCGACCATGCTCTGGCCCGCAGCGACCTGGTCATCACCACCGGCGGCCTCGGCCCCACCTACGACGATCTCACCAAGCAGACGGTGGCCGCCGCCCTCGGCCTTGAGATGGAGCTGCATCAGGATATTCTCGACGATCTCATCGCGCGCTGGGAGCGCCGCGGGCAGGTCATGCCCAAGAACAACGAGCAGCAGGCCTGGTTCCCCAAGGGCTGCACCATCATCCCCAACGACTGGGGCACCGCCCCCTCCTGCGCCATTGAAAAGGACGGGCGCACGGTCATCATGCTGCCCGGCCCTCCCCGTGAAATGAAAAACATCTGGACCCGCTACGTGGTCCCCTATCTCTCCCAGAAGCAGGACGAGGTGCTGGTCTCCCGCTATTGCCGCGTGGTTAACATCGGCGAATCGGCCCTGGAGATCCGCCTCTACGACCTGCTCAAGAATTCGGTCAACCCCACCGTGGCCCCCTACGCCGGCGGCGGGGAGACCATGCTGCGGGTCACGGCCAAGGCGCGCACCAAAGAAGAGGCCTTCGCCATGACGGTGCCGGTCGTGCAGGCCATTGCCGACGAGTGCGGCGACGATCTCTATGCCGTCGACCGCGACTCAATGGAGCAGGTGGTCAGCGACCTGCTGCGCGAGCTGGGCTTCACCGTCTCGGTCTGCGAGAGCATCACGGGCGGCCTGATCGCCGGCCGCATCACCAGCCTGCCCGGCTCCTCCGACCTCTTTGAGTGCGGATTCGTCACCTATTCCAACCGCATCAAACAGGCAGTCGCGGGCGTGCCCGCCGAAACGCTGGAGCAATATACCGAAATCTCGGCCGAGACCGCCGCCGCCATGGCCGAGGGCACGCTGGCCCGCTCGGGCTCCTCGGTCGCCCTGGCCGTCACCGGCGTGGCAGGGCCCGACGATCTGCCCTATGCCGAGGCCGGCACCGTCTATGTGGGCCTGGCCGGCCCGCTCGGCACCCGTGCCTACCGGCTTGAAATGCTGCGCTCGAGAGACCGCAACTACACCCGTAATCTCGCCTGCGTGAAGGCGCTCGACGCACTGCGGCGCTACCTGCTCGAAATCCAGCGGGGCTGAGTCTGAAAGGCCCCTTTGCGTCCCCCTACCTTCTTTTTCGGAAAGGATCTCTCCATGACCGACGACCGCATCATCGATTTCAGCTCCTATGAAGAGCCCATCTTCAATCCGCTGTGCGATCGAAAGACCATCCTCGACCTGCGGCGGCGGCACCTGTTCGCCTTCAACAAGGGATTGGGGCAGAATTTTCTCGTCAATCCCCGCATCCCCTGGCAGATCGTGCGCGGCGCGGCCATCGATGAGGAATGGGGCGTGCTGGAAATCGGCCCCGGCATCGGCTGCATGACCTATGAGCTGGCCAAGGCGGCCGGCAAGGTAGTCGCCGTGGAGATCGATGCGGCGCTGCTCCCCATTCTGGCCGAGACCCTGCCCTACGACAATGTCACCGTGGTGCATGCCGACTTCATGGAGCTCGACCTTGCCCGCTGCCTGCCGGAATGGTTCGGCGACCGCCCCGTGGCCGTGGTCGCCAATCTGCCCTACTATATCACCACCCCCATCCTCATGCGTCTGCTGGAGCAGGCCCCGCCCCAGCTGCGCCGTATCACGGTGATGGTGCAGCGCGAGGTGGCCGAGCGACTGTGCGCCCCCTCGGGCTCTTCCGACAGCGGGGCCATCTCTCTGGCGATCGAATACCACAGCCGTGCCCGCACCCTCTTTCGGGTGCCGGCCTCCAGTTTTTTGCCCATGCCCAAGGTGGAGTCGGCCGTCGTGCGCATGGACCTGCGCGACGAGCCCCCTGTCTCCTGCTGCGACGAGGCGGCCATGTTCCGCCTGATCCGTCTCGGCTTCGGTCAGCGCAGAAAAACCCTGGTCAACGCCCTCGGCAACCAGGGCGGCCTTCCCAAGCCCCTTCTGTGCTACGCGCTGG
>JAEEGF011758164.1_pt1 | contig 12507 bp, 11 predicted proteins | sample 9134171 | NCBI WGS metagenome assembly JAEEGF01 (sample SAMN16246542, study PRJNA631951) | gut metagenome | biome: gut microbiome; feature: rumen; material: AP-attached | host: Bos | place: Iran: Karaj | collected 2018-10 | reverse complement strand
GAGGTCTTGTTTACTCACCGCTTAAGCTCTCTTCAACCACGCGACTATCGCGTGGTTTTCGTATTACAATAACAAAGGGCATATCGATGGATATGCCCTTTTAATATTTTTTTCCCGTCAGAATTCCTTCTTCTCCATTATTCTCACACTTAGAAGATAAGATACGGCAACAAGTATCAGGAAAACGGCAGTTACCGTTATGATCCCTACAGGACTAAGCAGGAAGGATAATGCTGTTTCTATTATATCAATGCTGCCGTCTCCGCTCCCTATGAGTTTAAAGACTATGAACAGCAAGACCGCAAGCCCTCCTATCACTATGAAATACGCTGTCCTGCTCTTTTCTGCCCCGAACCTGAACTGTATCGGGAGCATCATGCAGGCCATTAGGAACAGGAGCGGCAGGTACATCAGCAGTACCGGTGCCTCCGATAACAGATCCAGCCTCACTCCCTTTATCATGTTGACGGCATAGTAAAGGATCACTGAAACGATCCAGGCAGTGATCTCCGCAAAAAGGGTAAATATATACTTCTCTCTCACGTATGTCTTCCTTGAGAACGGGAGCGTCATCAGAAAGGCAAATCCATTGTCATACTCGTCATAACTGAGCGTGCTTATGGCTATCACGGTGAACAGCATCGTGAGATAGCTCACTACGAAAGAGCCCTCCATGGTAAATGCAACGAAAATTGAAGCAACGATGAATATCAGGATAGACTGCTTCCTGCTTATCATCAGTCTCAGATCCTTTTCCAGAAGTCCCTTCATCTCTTTTCACCTCCAGCCATCATGAGAATGAGTTCATCTATTCCTCCGTTCTCTACTACTATTTCCGGATATCTCTCTGTGTAGAACCGTTTCTGATCCGTAAAGCATATGTATCCGTATGCTTCCCTTCTGCTCCTAAGGATATGGGACTTGTCTAAGTTCTCAAAAGTCCCGGCATCCATTTTAAGCACGGCGTAGTTTCCCTTTATGATATCGGTATCCTCATGAACAATGACTTTACCGTCATGTATGAGGTATATGTCATCGCAAAGTCCTTCAAGATCCGTGGAGATGTGTGAAGTCATGATTATCGAGCAGTTCTCGTTCCTTGAGATATAATCTCTCAGCATGTCCAGTATCTCCATCCTTGCCTCTACATCGAGTCCTGAAGTGGGCTCATCCATCACGAGGAGATCCGCATTATGAGAGATCGCTGTGATCACTCTTAACTTTGCTCGCATCCCGGTGGAAAAATCCTTGATCTGCTTTTTCAGTGGAAGACCCTGGGAACTGCAGAAGCTCCTGAAATATGTCTCATCGAATGAAGAATACATCCTCTTCAGGATGTGGATGATATCCTCGACAGTGAGATACATGCTGAATCCGGAATCGGAAAGGCATGCTCCTATATTCTCTTTTTCCTTGGCTTCAAGCCTTGACGTCTCTCTGCCGTTTATCGTGACAGTGCCTGAGTCAGGCCTTATGAGCCCGAGAATAGCCTTGATGGTGGTGCTCTTTCCGGCTCCGTTCTTTCCCACTATCCCCGTTACCCTTCCGTCTGGAATCTCAAGAGAAATGTCGAGCATAAAGTCTCCGTACTTTTTCTTGAGTCCTTCAATCTTTACCATGTATTATCCTCCATTATTATGTCTATCGTCTCCAGGATCTCCTCCTTTGAGAGCCCGGAACGTCTTGCTCTTTCGATCGAAGCGCAGAGGTCATCCTCTGCCGCTTTTCTTCTTGCTTCCATGGCAGCCTCCGTATCAGTCGCAGCCACATATGTTCCCTTCCCGTGTACTGTAACGACGAAGCCTTCATCTTCCAGCCTGTCATATGCCTTCTTTACCGTCAGGGAACTGATGCGGAGTTCTCCGGCGAGCGACCTGACGGAAGGAAGCAGATCGTTCTCTTTTAAACTGCCGGAAACTATCCCTCTCTTTACCTGATCCGTGATCTGTTCATATATCGGGATCATTGATGAATTGTTGATTATCAGATGCATATGTATCAGCCTCCATAAACAGAATATAACAGTATATAACTGTTGTCAATTTCTTAAATGTCCTTGTTCGTAAAGTCTGATATACTTAAAATATAATGTTTAAGGAACGGAGGCATCGAAAATGGAAGACAGCATCAGGAAGATCACGATACTTCATTCAAACGACATACACGGAGATTTCCTTCCGAAGATGGTGGACGGAAAAGAGACGGGCGGTCTTGCACGTCTTGCGGGCTATGTGAACAAGATACGCCGAGAAAAGGAGAACGTGCTCTATGCCATGGCCGGCGACATGTTCAGGGGCTCCGTCATAGACTCCGAGTTTGAGGGACTCTCCACCATCGACCTCATGAACAACCTGCGTCCCGATGTGGCCACAATAGGAAACCATGAGGTGGACTACGGATTCGCGCATCTGCTGTTTCTGGAGAAGTGCGCCAAATTCCCCATCGTCAACGCAAACCTCTTCATAACCATGAACAATTCCCGCGTCTTCACCCCCTACATCAATATAGACATCGGAGGCGTGAGGATCATGTTCATAGGGATCCTTACAGAGGAGGTGCTCGCCTCCACCAAGACCGAAAAGATCATAGGGACCTTCATCGATCTGGAGTCCGCCGCCAAGGAGGTCGGTATCATATGCGACAACTACCGTACAGTGAGAACTGACCTTACAGTATTGCTCACGCATATAGGCTATGAGAACGATCTTAAACTGGCCGAGCTTCTGGACAAGGACTGGGGAGTCGATATGATAATAGGCGGACATTCGCATACCTACCTTGATGAACCCGCATATGTGAACGGTATACCGATAGTCCAGGCAGGCACCGGTTCAGGCGTCATAGGCCAGATCGACCTCCAGTACGATACAGAGGCCAGAAAACCCCTTGACTTCCGCTGGAAGTGTGTACCAATAAACGAGGATACCGCTCCAATAGATGAAGTCATGGATGACCTCATAGACAGCTATCGTACCCAGACCGACACCAAATACAAGAGAGTCGTCACCCGCTGGGCAAGAAAGCTCACCCACCCGAGCCGTGAACAGGAGACAGAGATGGGAAACCTATATGCCGACGTGATGGTGGATGATGCAAGCTACGACATAATGCTCTTCGGTTCAGGCAGCATCAGAAAAAAGGAGCTCGGACCCGTGATAGAATATCAGGACATGGTCGAGAACACGCCGTTCGATGACGTGATATACATGGTGGAAGTAACTGGTACACAGTGGAGAAGGATCGTTCAGCACCTCATGAGAGATGATGCCTGGATCGGTGAGACAGAATTCTATCAGGTATCGAGAGGAGTGAGGATAGTATACAGAAAGTCCACTCATACTATTGAAGAGCTCTCTTTCAACGACAAGCCGGTGACAGATGACATGAGACTTAAGCTGGGACTCCAGGCGTATCATTACAAGAACTTTGATGAGTTCTTCGGCATTCCCCTTGAGGAAGTCAGGAAGAACATGAAGCCGCGCGTGGTGGCTACTTCCCAGAACAACATAATCGAGGAATACTTCACGAATAATGCCGGTCTCGATGCAAAGATCGAGGGGCGCATCACCGTTCTTGAATAAAAGTCTGATAACACTAAAATAGCCTGATGAGCTCTCATCAGGCTATTTCATTTTTCTGTCTTCAGAACCGGGAGTTCGACTTCATGCTCTCGATATCCCCTGCTGAAAGGAGCACCTCATTATATTCGCAGAAGCCCTTATCCTTGCTCTCCTGAACATATGCGGCGGATACATTGTATCTGTGTTCCGGTCTGTTCGAGGGACTGTTGATGAATTCTATATGCTGCTTCACGGACTTTCCGCTCATCAGATGCTTGAGGGCATAATACCCTGCCACGAGCGTACCTGCAAGTCCTGCAAAGCCGAGTCCTGCGTTCTTCTCATGGAACACCGGGTCGAACAGGTATACGAGGAACAGTGCAAGGCATCCCAGCATAACGCCTCCGAGTATCGCAGAGAAGATATAGTATTCCTTTATGATCTTCTTTCTGCTCTCGGTATAACAATTGATGCAGAAGCCTCCTGTCTTTCTCCTTATGTTCCTGTACTGTGTTGAATATGTGGTCGTGACCTTTCCGAGGCCTGCCTGTGATAGGTCTGTCTTGGATGTCGTATCTCCTTTTACAGCAACATAATATTCAGCGGGACTCATCCTCCCTCCACATTTAGGGCACGGGATCGGATTTAGCACGCTGTATTCTGCAGTAGTGATATCAGGTGTCTTTTCCATTTTCGTTCTCCTTTTCCTAATCAGTATCTGATATGTATAAGATCGTTCAGATCTATCTCCTCCACGCATCTGGCAGGCTTTGCAAGCACGAGTTCCTTTCCCGGCCTTATGAATACGGGTACTTCATTGAGCCCGGCCCTGATGTAATGGTCTCCCTTTTCAAGGTATTCCTCATCATAATCATCATAAGACCTGAACCTTATGAACTTCATCCTTTCAGGCAGATATACGTATCTTCCTGTCTTGTTCTGTTCGTAAACGGGGGCAATCATGATGCTGTCTCCCACAAGGAGCTGATCCTCGACCTCGCGGCATCTGTCGTCCTTTCTGTATTCGAAGAACAGAGGCTTCATGTACATTCCGCCGTTATCAGCTGCCTTCATGAACTCGGAACAGATATACGGAATAAGGGAATATCTCAGTTCTATGAGGTTCCTGAAGTCATCCGTCCGCTCGAAGCGGTACAGTTCCTGTTCCCTCGTACCCATGGCTGAGTGGTTCCTGAACAGAGGCGTGAATATGCCGAAGCCTACCCATCTCATCATGAGATCCTCAGTGGTGTTCCCTCCGAAGCCTCCTATGTCTGCACCTGAATACAGGAATCCCGTCATCGAAAGAGCCGGCATCATCTGGATGTTCATGAGGAGATGTCCCCATCTTGAGGTGTTGTCACCGGTCCAGACTCCTCCGTATCTGTGCATCCCTATATATGACGCCCTTGAGAACATGAGTATCTTCTTATCCGGCACGTTCCTCTCAAATGCCTCCGTAGCCGATCTTGTCATATAGAAGCCGTAGAGGTTATGCACCCTGTCATGCCTTACCTTCTTTCCGTTGAAATCATGATAGAAGCTCCTGTAGTCGCCGGGATAGTTAGGAAGGGACGCTGCTACATCCTTGTACCTGAAGAAGTTCCAGATATCAAGTTCCATCTTCTCGAATTCTCTCAGCTGTCCGAATACCTCCTTAAGATGATCTTCCGAATAGAATATCGCAGGCTCGTTCATGTCGTTCCAGAAGCCCTCGATGCCTGCATCAGTGAGCACCCTGTATTTGTCTCCGAACCACCTTCTGGCATCATCGTTCAGGAAATCAGGGAAATGGACTTTTCCCGGCCACACGGCAGGTACGAAATAAGAACCGTCTTCCTTCCTGCAGAAGTAGCCCTTTTCCACTCCCTCCTCGTAAACGTCATAGCCATCCTCGATCTTGACACCGGCGTCAATTATTGGGATCAGGCGTATGCCCTCCTCCTTCATCTCCTTCACAAAGGCTTCAAGATCCGGGAACCTTTCCTCATCGACCGTAAAGTCCTTGAAGTCCTTCATGTAGTCGATGTCCATGTATATCATGTCGAGAGGTATCCCGAGATCTCTGTATCTACGGGCAACCTCCCTTATCTCGTCAGCTGACTTGTAGCCCCATCTGCTCTGTGCGTAACCGAAAGCCCATACGGGAGGCACATAGCTCTTACCCGTGAGTTTTCTGAAGCTGTGTACTATCTCAAGAGGATCCTTCCCGTCAATCACGTAGAAAGATGTGTCATTGTACTCAGGATGTATGCTTAGAACGTTGTCGTTCGTATAACCTATATCAAAGGTGACAGTACCAGGGTTATCTATGAATATCCCGAAGCAGCTGTGGCCATCGTCAATTATCAGGAAGTTCTGGGATGCATAGAGGGATACCTTGTCCTCGTCATGCTCCGGATCATCGGTATTGTTGCTTACATAGATCCAGCCTCTCTTGTTTATGCCTCTTACGGTCTCGCCAAGTCCGAACACCATGTCCCTTTCCCTGAGCACATAGGTAAACGTCTCCGTCTTTGGGTAATATGAGAAGCCTTCAGGTACTCCCTCCGTCCTCTCTATCTCTTTTACCGTTGCTCCCGTGTCATAGGGAGTCCCGAACTCATATCTTCTGATCTTTTCCTTCTTCATCTTCATATCCTTCCTCAGGCAATATGTCTCCTTATGCTTCCTGTTCCGGAAGTATCTCATCCCTGTGTATGCCCAGTTCCCTGACGAGCGCCTTCGACATCAGGAATATCTCGTCATATGCAGGTATCCTTCCCTCAATGCTGTCGAGGAGCCTGTCCATCCTTAATATCTCAAGCGACTGTAAGGGTTTCGAACCGTCAGATATAACATCTCCGTCCTGAGATATCATCCTTTCCCGGAATATGCTGAATTCTCCCTTTTTCAGCTTGTCTGCCATGACAGAGGCAAGAGTCCCTGTCCCCTCGGGGACTATGCCGGAGACCGCCACGTCTATTGCTCCCGAGTCCATTCCCCACCAGTAGTTCACCGGTACGTCCTTTCTGTCCTCGTTTCCTGAAAGTATGGACTTTATCATGTTTTCATACAGTTTACCCCATACCCATACGGGGGAGGCCGCAGGGGCAGGCTTTCCTTCTTCGTCAAGGATAAAGGTCCCATAGTAGCTGTCATACAGATACGCGGTATCGGGCACGGGAATATCTCTGTTCGATATGACCCTTATTCCCTTTTCCCGGAGCTTTTTCACGCAGTCCGTCTCGGTGCAGCTCCATTCAAGATATATCCTGGCTCTGGGATTGGTCATCCTGGCTCCGAGAGCAAAGGCGTTTATGGATGCAGGGACCCCCATTATCGGATAAGATGCTATATAGCCTATCATATCGTTCTCGGCAAGAGCTCCTGCTATCAGTCCGGTAATGAACTTCCCTTCGTAAGTACGGCAGTAATAGCTTCTGATGCTGGAAAGCGGCTGGCATGCCGAACAGTTGAAGAACCGGATCCCTGGATATCTGACCGATGCTCTGAGTGTCGGACTTAGAAGCAGTGGTGTTGTCGTGAATATGACTTCAGCACCCTCCCTTACAGCCTTTCCGATCAGTTCCTCCGCCTTCTTATCGTCATCAGCGCCTCTGTATATGCTGACGGATACCTGATCCTTCATAGCATCCAGTAGATATCCTGCCCCTTCGACATGTCCCTTCGTCCATGTGCTCCTCTCTTCATCCTGCTGGCATATGAATGCCACGTCGAGATGCCTCGGAGTTCCCGATATAAGCTTTGATAAGGCGCTCTTTTTCTCATCCTTCGGCATGGTACTCACTCTGATCGCATCAGGCTCCGAGGAAGCCTTCACATCCTTCCAGACGGTTGAAAGGACCTTCTTTATATCATCCTGCTCCATAATGGAGAGCTCTTTATATCCATGTATCTTCAGGAAGAGCAGCAGGGCCTCTTCGGGAATTATGTCTTCGCCGTCCTCCCTTAGCTCATAAAATGCCTTCCTGAACCTTGTAAACACTGACGTAAGCAGTTTCCTGTCTGCGTCCTCCCATTCCTCTCCCTGTCTTTTTCCCATGGCTGAGATGAGACGGGCATAGTCTCCGCTCCTTCTGAAGCGTATATCGTATGTCCTGGCGTCCCTGAAGAAATCGAGGAACTCCCGGTATACCGGATCTCCTAACGAAACAGGAAGTACTCTTCTGACCCTGGCAGCTATCTTTACCGCACCGAACCAGCGGAGCACGCTCACCCTCTTGTTTCCCTCGGAAACGTAGAAATCCCCGAGATACTCATAGCAGTCTATCGGATCTCTGATGCCCGTATCGGACAGATGCTCCCTGCACAGGTTGATCCATTTAGCCGCAAATTCGGTATCCGGTCCGTGAAGAGGCAGAAAAGACGCGGAAAGAGAATCCCTTCTGTCGGCTGACCTGATCCCTATGATCCTTTCCGCAGGAATCTCCATGACGGAAAGATCTATGGGGTTCATGTCCGAGACCCCGGGAAAGACTTCTTCAAGCACAGAGGGATACGGAGTGAGTCCTTTTGCTTCCAGCTCCTTCTTCTCCCTGAGCGCCATCTCATGAGCCTTTAGATATTCGTTGTGCTCGGAAACATCAGATACGTTCATAAGACGGAGTTCTCCTCTAACCTTCTTACAGTTTATATTCCTTCAGATATTCCCTGAGAGACCTGATCAGTTCCTCTTCATCCAGCCCATAGAATAGCTTTATGAAGCATCCGCTGATCATGGGGTTCAGGTCCATGCCGATCTCGATGGATCTGGAGTCGCTCTTGAAACCATAGCATCTCTTCCCGCTCGCATATGCCATACCGAGCTCCACACAGGCTCCTTCATCAGGCACTCTTCCGTCAAGCAATATGAATACTATGTCGGATTTCATGACTTCTTCCAGATCCTTGTCGAAGATCTTCTTCGATATCTCCTCTCCAGTAAGGCCTTCGAGATCGGGAGCAAGGTATCCGTCACGCTGCGGCAAGAATACTTCATAGCCATAGCTTTCGAGTATCTTCACTATCTTTAGGTTGTATTCCTTCTCGGCTGCGCTGAATAGAGGTCCTGCAAAATATATCCTCTTTCCATTGAACTCCATGCCGGAAGGAGCATCCGGCGGTTCTTTTCTTCCGGAGCAGCCTCCAAGGCAAATGAATATCATAAATACCAGTACGAGGGAGATGTATCTCAGCATGCTTTTACTCATGTTATCTCTTCTCCTTAATATCCGGAGATCAGTCGATGACATCCGGCTGTTATATTAATTATACAGTTCTCCGTTCAGCGCATACAATCGGCCATAAGAAACTGTACCGACAAAAAAAGCCCGGATCCCATCTTACAGGACCCGGACCCGGTTAAAGTTATCTATATCTGCTCATTTCTCCCTGAAACTGTTCATTATGGAAATGAGGGCCCATACGCCGATGAAGATAAGTACAGCAATTACGGTCCCCTGAGGCAATTGACCCCTGCTCCACAGGATCACCAGATATACTATACCGGCTATGGCAGCAAGAGACAGAAGAATCATGAAGATGAGAAGTATCATTCCAAGTATCGTCTGTTTTTTACCCGAACTCTTCTCCGATAGTTCTTTTCTCTGCTGATCTGCCTGTATATCCTCGATAGCCTTTTTGTACTCAGCTGATTTTTCGCGTGCCTCCTCAATGAAAGAGATCTGATCCAGTTCCCTTATCGCGTCCTTATAGCCGGCTATTGTATTGAGGCTGACGGAATTCTTTGCATGATCGAATACCCCGCGGAACTTCTCCACGTCGTTCTGATCGAGTTCGGTGAGATTCCCGCAGGAGCTGCAGACGGCATAAGCCGAGCCTATCTTTATATTCAGTCTTCCCCCGCATACGGGGCATGTGCCGAGATTGCCCATTTTCTATGTATTATCCTTATCAGATGCCGGAGATGAGCTCTGCTTTCAGCTTCTCGAACTCTTCATCAGTGAGGAGCCCCGCATCCTTCATCATAACAAGCTTGTCTACCTTGGCTTTGAATGCCGCCATGTCATCCTGAGACGGCTTTTCATCAGTCTTGCCGTTCTGGAACATGTTTCCGATCTGGGGCATTATGCTGCCTGCGGCAGCCATTCCGACTCCGAGACCAACCATGTCTCCTACGATGCCCGAGCCTCCGCCTCCGTTCACTACATCGGGTCCCATGTTTCCGATGCCCTCTGCATAGGCCTTCTGGACCTCTGCCTGGAGCACGTCCTTCTGGTTGTAGCCCTTTGCAGCCATTATCTCAGCCTCGGTCATGCCTGCCATGTGAGCAGCATCCGCCTCAGCCTTTGCAGCTATGACCTTTCTCTCAGCCTCGCGCTTAAGGACTTCCGTCTCCGTGGTCTGACGCTCAAGCTCCGCCTCTCTTCTTGCAGCCTCTATGGCAGCCTTGCTCTGCTCCTCAGCCGTGCGGTACTGTGCCTGGCTCTGTGCAGCTGCGGTCTTTACCGTTGCCTCTGCCTGAATGATCCTGGTCTTAAGGAGGGTCGTATGCAGTTCTCTTATATGCTGGAAGTTCGGATCGTTCTCCGGAAGAACTATGCTCGTGACATAGAACTTCGGTACGACGAGTCCGTATTCCTCGAAACCAAGACGTATCTTTTCTCCGAGTACTTCGGATATGAGATCGAGCTTCTCATCCACTTCGAGGATATCAATGGCATTCTCCTTGATGATAGCGCCGAGATTTGCCTTTACTGTATTCGATATGAGAGGTCTGAAGGATTCCTGTATGGATTTGGTAAAGCCTTCGGCGTCATCCCATGCGATCCCTCTCATGGTACCTACGAGTTTGTCCAGGACCATCCTTGAATCTCCTACTGCAAGGTTCAGGTCACCGCTCGCACCGAGCTCAAGAGGTACTCCGGTAAGGGGATCTATGAACCTTACCTTATCGGACGTCCCCCACTTCAAGGCCATTTCTTCGGTCCTGTTTATGAAATACACTTCGCAATGGAACGGAGAGACTCCTCCCGTCACCAGCTTCAGTGCACTTCCGAGCAGCGGTATGTTTTTTGTATCAAGGGTATAGCGGCCCGGTCCGAAGACATCGAGCGCTTTTCCGTCCATGAAGAATACTGCTTCCTGCGATTCATGTACAATGAGCTGAGAGCCGATATTGAAGTCTTCCCTCGGATGCTTCCAGATAAATGTACTGTTATCGCCCTCGTATTTGATGATATCTACTATACGTGCCATGATGAGACCTTCCTTTTTTCCTGAATAGAATATAATGTGCCGCTCCCTGAGTCCGGCACATTACATCATTTTGGTTCCCCGTATCTTCTCTTTCTTTCAATCTCTATTTTTTATTATACTTCCGTTTTTTTCCTAATTCGAGTTCTTTATGATTCTGCCTGTAAAACGGGATATTTAAATAAGCTAAAAGCCTCTCTCTTTCAGATCTTCGACCAGAGTGACATAGAAATCGCAGATATCCGATATCCCGTCTCCTTTTTTGCTGGTCAGACGATGTCTTCTGAGGTCTATTGCATCGAGGTGTGATATCCCTCGAAAGGAATTTGAACTGAGTACCGAGAAGTTTTCTCCCCATTTAGCGGATTCCAAAGAGACCAGTCCGTCATTCTCTCCCTCGATACGCCTTATGACCGCATTTGCAGTTGACAGATTGATATCGGAAAAAGGGTGGCTCATCTTACAACCAAAACTCTGATAGTAGACACCTGGGACATCGGGATTGTTCTCATTGAATTCCCTCATCTTTTCTGTGGTGAAATCCTCACAGACTTTAAGAAAATCCGGCTTCTTATCTCCTACGATACGGATCCAGTTGTTTACGGCAAAAGCAGCCAGACTCCAGATGGAGCGCGGGATCGCAAACAGCCTGTCGATCGTTTTGGAGCCGTGATGAGGGGTGGCTATCGTCGTGATGCTGGCTATCCTGTCCCCACATCCAAATGAGGATGCTGCCATCCTGGCATCAAGTCCTCCTTTTGAGTGAGCTATTATGTTCACTTTCTCACATCCGGATTCTCTGATGATGTCTTTTATCCTTCCGGCTATCACTTCAGCGTTCGTCTCGATGCTTGCCCAGCAGTCCTGCAGGCCATAGTATATCTCCCCTCCGTGATCCCTTAGAACACCGGGTATCCTTCCCCAGTAGACCGGCCACTTCAGATCTCGGAATCCGGCACCGTGGATGAAGACCAGCGGAAACCTTGTCCTGCAAGATGTTTTAATAGTATCCTTCATTTTTGATCCTGCCTCTCCCATTGTTCCTGATCGATAAAGAACTATGTATGACGGTATGTTAACCGTACTGATGATATCCCTATCTCTATATATATCAAAAAAAGCAGAATATTCAATGAACAATCTGCTTTATCTTATTTACGTAATATCCGTATTAATAATGATATTCATCATTCCCACTCGACAGGACTTAACTGATTTCGTTTAGGAATTATTATTCGTCCTGTTTGTAGTTCCTTTGATTATTTGATATATCCATATTATCCAGCCTATCACCCCTTCTGTTATCATTTTGTTATCAGTGTTGATAACAGAGAAGGGGAACTCCTGCGGATAATAGCGCTGTTATTATACCAGAACAGAGGTCAAGTTCAAGATGCTTTGAGATAATACGATTATCTCTGGGAGACGGTGAACAGCGAATAGAAATAGCCTTTCTGTTCCATCAGTTCTCCGAAGGTTCCCTGTTCCGAAACCTCGCCATTTTTCAGCGCGAACAGACCGGTACAGCGACGAAGGATATTCTCGTCCAGGTCGTGGGTAACGATGACACGGGTGTAGCCGTCCAACTTCAGAATTGCGTCCAGCACCTCAAAGGAGGTCTCGGCGTCCAGGGAGGCTGTGGCCTCATCTACGAAAAGCACGGGGGTCTTGCGCAGCAATGCACGGGCGATGGAGATGCGCTGGCGTTCGCCGCCGGAGAGTCCGGAGCCGTTCTCGCCGCAGAGATAAT
>JAEEGF011757387.1_pt1 | contig 12508 bp, 12 predicted proteins | sample 9134171 | NCBI WGS metagenome assembly JAEEGF01 (sample SAMN16246542, study PRJNA631951) | gut metagenome | biome: gut microbiome; feature: rumen; material: AP-attached | host: Bos | place: Iran: Karaj | collected 2018-10 | reverse complement strand
CAATAATCCACAACCATATTTCCTGAAAGCCAAAGCCGCGAATGCGATGAAGCAGTATAGCGAGGCGGTGAATCTGTTGGACAAGGCTATCACGCTGAGGGATGATTATGCTGAGGCGCTGTTGCTGAGGGGACAGATTTATTTGTCGCAAGGCCAGCTCACGGAAGCGCTAGCGGATGCCGATGCGGTGATTGCTGCTGATCAGGAGGTGGATAGTGCTTTGCTGCTTAGGGGCTCCGTACAAGAGGTGGCTGGCAAACTGGAGGAGGCAGAATCCGATTACCGTCAGGTGTTGGAGCTGGATCCTTTCAACCAACAGGCTTTCCTAGCACTGGGCAAGCTGTTCATCCAACAGGGACGCTTCAACGATGCCGTGAGTATGATGGATGATGCCATTGAGATGAGTCCGATGCTTGCTGAGGCATATACGCTGAGGGCAGAGGCGAAGAAGCAGACAGGTGATGCTGAAGGGGCAGCTAAAGATGCCATGGCAGCAGCTAACTTGCAGGCAGCTGGAGAGGTGAAAACTGAGGTGGTTGACCCTGCCGCAAGCATCAAAGAGATAGATATTATGCATTTATAATGAAATTTTTCTTATAAATTGCTTGTGTTTTATTTTTTTTGCTTACATTTGCACCCGTAACAAAAAAAAGAAGTTATGAAGGCATTGTTTACTTACGCATACTACTTTTATTACTTTTACTTTAGCCATAAAGTAGAGCGGGAGTTTGTATGTGTCAAGTGACAGTGACGCTTAAGAACCAAGAATGAAGAATTAAGAAACCATATGAATCCCGCTTCACACTGTGTGTGGCGGGATTTTTAATTGATAGAGATATATGAAGAAAGTAGCTATACAAGGTGGATTAGGGTCGTATCACGACATTGCGGCACATCAGTTTTTCTTGGATGAAGAAATAGAACTGATATGCTGTGATACGTTCGAGGATGTGTTCAAGGCCATCCACGAGGATAGTCAGGTTCTGGGCATGTTGGCGATTGAAAACACGATTGCGGGTAGCTTGCTATACAACAACGAGCTGCTGCGGCAGAGTGGGGTGCAGATTATCGGCGAGCATAAGCTGAGGATTTCTCATAGTTTCGTGTGTCTGCCCGACGAGGACTGGCAGGACATCACGGAGGTGAACTCTCATCCTATTGCTCTGATGCAGTGCCGTGAGTTCCTCTCGCAACACCATGGGATGAAGGTGGTAGAGACCGAGGATACCGCCCTGAGTGCGGAGAACATCAAACGTAACAACTTGCGTGGACATGCTGCCATCTGCTCAAAGTATGCGGCAGAGATTTATGGTATGAAGGTGTTGCAAGAAGGTATCGAGACGAACAAGCATAACTTTACCCGATTTTTGGTGGTGGCTGACCCGTGGCAGGTGGATGCTCTGAACCGTACCAAGCCATTGAATCCCAACAAGGCGAATCTGGTGTTTACCTTGCCACACAGGGAGGGCAGTCTGTCACAGGTGTTGTCTATCCTGTCATTTTACCAGATTAACCTCACAAAGATTCAGTCGTTGCCCATCATTGGTCGCGAATGGGAATACCAATTTTATATAGATGTGATGTATGACAACATATTGCGTTACAAGCAGTCGATAGCTGCCATCACTCCACTGACTAAAGAACTAAAAATATTAGGAGAATATGAAGCAGGAAGATCAACAATCTAAGATAAGACCAGCCGAAAGGTTGAGCAGTGTGAGCGAGTATTATTTCTCTCGCAAACTGAAGGAAGTGGCACAGATGAATGCCGAGGGCAAGGACGTCATCAGTCTGGGAATCGGTAGTCCGGATATGCCACCATCGGGCGATACACTGAAACGTTTGTGTGAAGCAGCCCAAGACCCTAACGGTCATGGATATCAGCCGTATGTGGGCATACCAGAACTGCGTCAGGCGTTTGCACGCTGGTACAAGCGTTGGTATAATGTGGACTTAGACCCAGCCAAGGAGATTCAGCCATTGATAGGTTCAAAGGAAGGTATTCTGCATGTGACGCTGGCGTTTGTGAATCCAGGAGAGCAGGTGCTGGTTCCTAATCCTGGTTACCCTACTTACACCTCCCTTAGTAAGATATTGGGTGCCGAGGTTGTTTATTATGACCTGAAGGAGGAGAATGGCTGGATGCCTGATTTTGAGGCGCTGGGAAAGATGGACATGAGCCGGGTAAAGCTGATGTGGACAAATTATCCGCATATGCCGACAGGCACGAACGCTACGCCTGAACTGTATGAGAAGCTGGTAAAGCTGGCAAAGGAGAAGGACATCGTGATTGTGAATGATAATCCGTATAGCTTTATCTTGAACAACCATCCGCTGAGTATCCTTTCTGTTCCTGGGGCGAAGGATTGCTGCATTGAGTTCAACTCGATGAGCAAGAGCCATAACATGCCAGGTTGGCGTGTGGCTATGTTGGCGTCTAATGCTGATTTTGTTCAGTGGATACTGAAGGTGAAGAGTAATATTGACAGTGGTATGTTCCGTGCTGTACAGTTGGCAGCAGCTACGGCATTGGATGCCGAGGCTGACTGGTATGAGGGCAACAACCGCAATTATCGCAACCGCAGGGCATTGGCCGGTGCCATTATGCACGAGCTGGGTTGTACCTACGACGACAGGCAGGTAGGCATGTTCCTATGGGGCAGGATTCCTGACAAGTATGCTGATGTGGAAGAGTTGACTGAGCGTGTGTTGCACGAGGCTCGTGTGTTCATCACCCCAGGCTTTATCTTTGGTAGCAACGGCGCACGGTTTATCCGCATTTCCCTTTGTTGCAAAGATGATAAGTTGGCAGAAGCTTTAGAAAGAGTGAAAAAACTAAACAAATAATAATATGGAACTAGACTTACTTCCTATTGAATTAGCGGGTGTGAAGAAAGAACGCCCCATCGTGATAGCTGGTCCTTGTAGTGCAGAGACCGAAGAGCAAGTGATGAATACCGCCCATGCATTGGCAAACAACGGCGTGAAGATTTTCCGTGCCGGTGTGTGGAAACCTCGCACCAAGCCAGGCGGCTTTGAGGGCAACGGCGAGAAAGCGTTGCCTTGGATGCAGCGTGTGAAACAGGAAACGGGTATGTATGTCACCACCGAGGTGGCTCATGCCGAGCATGTGGAGCTGGCTCTGAAGTATGGTATTGACATGTTGTGGATTGGTGCACGTACCACCGCCAGTCCGTTTGCCATGCAGGAGATTGCCGATGCCCTGAAGGGTGTGGATATCCCTGTGTTGGTGAAGAACCCTGTGAATCCCGATATCGAACTGTGGATTGGTGGCATGGAACGACTGAATCAGGCAGGCATTAGGCGACTGGGTGCCATCCACCGCGGATTCAGCAGCAGCGATAAGAAGATATACCGCAATATCCCACAGTGGCATATCCCAATCGAGTTGCGTCGTCGTATCCCTACTTTGCCGTTGTTCTGTGATCCCAGTCACATAGGTGGTAAGCGCGAGTTGGTGGCTCCACTCTGTCAACAGGCCATGGACTTGGGTATGGATGGCTTGATTATTGAGAGTCATTGCACGCCAGACTTGGCATGGAGTGATGCCGCTCAGCAAGTAACACCTGATATTTTGGACTATATCCTCAATTTGCTGGTTATCCGTAAGGAGATTTATTCTACGGAGAGCCTGAATGAGTTGCGTAAGCAGATTGATGAATGCGATGATAACCTGATTCAGGAGTTGTCGAAGCGTATGCGTGTGGCACGTGAGATTGGTGTGTTCAAGAAGGAGCATAACATGACTGTTTTGCAGACTGGTCGATATAGTGAGATTCTCGACAAGCGAGGCTCACAGGGTTCGCTCTGTGGAATCAGTCCGTCGTGCGTCCGTAAGATCTTCGAGGCAATTCATGAAGAGAGCGTACGTCAGCAGCTGGAAATCTTGAACATGTAGAGAATTATTTCTCTGCCTTCGCTGCTTCAGAAAATCATTATTCATTATTCATTATTCATTTAACTATGAGGATCCTGATACTTGGTGCCGGTAAGATGGGCACCTTCTTAACCGATGTGCTGAGTTTCCAGCACGAGACAGCTGTGTTCGATACCGACCCTCAGAAACTGAGGTTTGTCTATCACACCTATCGTTTTACCACTGTGGATGAAATCAAGGCGTTCAACCCAGAGTTGGTGATTAATGCGGTAACGCTGAAATATACATTCGATGCGTTTGATTTAGTACTCCCTGCCTTGTCGAAAGATTGCATCATCAGTGATATTGCCTCGGTGAAGACAGACTTGCAGGAGTATTATGAAAAGAGTGGATTCCGCTATGTCTCTACCCACCCGATGTTTGGCCCTACTTTCGCCTCTCTCAATAATTTAGGGAATGAGAATGCCATCATCATCAAGGAGGGTGACCATTTGGGACGTATCTTCTTCAAGGACTTATACCAGAGTTTGCATCTGAATATCTTTGAATATACGTTTGATGAGCATGATGAGACGGTGGCGTATTCGTTGAGTATCCCCTTTGTTTCAACCTTTGTGTTTGCAGCGGTGATGAAACACCAGGATGCCCCAGGTACCACATTCAAGAAGCACATGGCTATTGCCCGTGGAGTGATGAATGAGGATGATTATCTTCTTCAGGAGATTCTGTTCAACCCTCGAACGATGCCTCAGGTGGAGAATATCCGTCGTGAGTTGAAGGAACTCCTGCAGATATTGGGCGACAAGGATGCCGATGGATTTAAGCGATACCTCACTAAGATTCGTGGTAATGTGCTCGGTGGTTAATATCTTATGTGTGTGTTCATCTGAACAATTGGATATCAGGTAATGAAGAAGGTATTGTTGTTGCTCCTTTTCGTGATGGCAGGGTTTTCTGCTTTTGGTCAGCAGACTTATACTGCAGAAGAAGCCCGTCGCCTGTTTGATGAGAAATACCAAGTGGTGTTCGGCGATGAAGGTTGCACATTGCACTATGCCGTTAATATCATTGGCATCTACAAGACAGAAGGCACCATCTGGTTCAAGCAAAATAGGAGTAAGTTTATAGATGAGAAATACATCGCTTGGAATGATGGTTCTACTTACACACGCGTTGATCGCAATAAGCGTCAGGTGGATGTTTATAGTATTACTGACGAGGAGCGTGACAAGTATGCTTCCAGGTTCTCTTTCGAGCCCGACAACTATACTTATTCTGCCCGTGAGGAAAGAGGGAAGTATGTCATTACCCTAAAAGCCAAGAAAGGCGTAAAAGGAATCAAGGAAGCCAAATGCTTTATTGATAAGGTGACTGGTTACCCGGAAAGCCTCCGTATCAAGGTTTTCATCTTCTCCACCACCATCAAGATCTCTAATTTCCAGTCTGGCAACATTTCGGATGATACCTTCATCTTTCCAGAACAGCTCTATGCTGACTATACTTTTATAGACCATCATAAGCAGTGAGATGGTATATTATGCTTTTACTGAGTTCTCTGTAAATATCATATGAATATGAAGAGTTTATTGTTATTATCATTTAGCCTGTTTGCGTTTGTGCTTTCTGCATCGGCACAACGGTTTTATGCTGCAAGTGGAAGCTTGATGGGCAGGGTGGAGAATGGCAGGATATATAGTAGTAATGGAAGTCTCAAGGGAAGGATTGACGGTACCAGATTATATAGTCAGTCGGGTAGTTTAGTTGGGAGAGTTGATGGCAATCGCGTTTATGACGGAAGCGGAAGTTTGAAAGGTCGAATTGATGACGACCGCGTGTATAGCCAAAGTGGAAGTCTGCTGGGACGCATTGATGGCGAGCGTATCTATAGTGCCAGTGGTTCTTTGATAGGGCGAGGGAAGGATATTGACCGCACAGTCTTGGCTCTGATCTACTTCTTCCATTTCTGGGATTTATAGCAAAGCAGGAATTCAAAACATAATTCTTCGTGAATTGCTACTCCCAGCATTCTATCCTGTCGACTATCTCTGGTAGCTTGTCTTTGGTGAATACAGGATCTTTTATGCCTTTCTTCTTTTGGGCGCGATAGTCGTCCAGCAGACGGAAGGCATATCTGCCAAGGCAGATGATAGCAATGAGGTTGCAGGCAGCAAGGCATGCCATGCACACATCACCGATGTTCCATACAATATCTAAACTAGCAATGGCACCAAACATCACCACTACACCGGCAGAACATACACGATATGAATTCAACACACTCTTCTTGTGTGTGAGGTAACGGATATTCGCCTCGCCATAATAATAATTGCCAATGATGCTGCTGAAGGCAAAAAGGCATACGGCAATGGCGACGAACACAGGTCCTGCGGCGCCCACCTCACTCTGTAAAGCATACTGCGTCAAGGCGATTCCGTTCAATCCTGTGGCTTGATAACCTCCACTGAGCAGGATGATGAATGCCGTACAGTTGCATACCAAGAGCGTATCTGTAAACACACCCAATGCCTGAATCAGTCCCTGTTTCACAGGATGTGAAGTATGTGCCGTAGCTGCCACGTTGGGCGCAGAACCCTCACCTGCCTCATTACTGAACAGGCCTCGCTTGATACCTGTCATCATGGTAGCTCCCAAGGTACCGCCTGCAAACTGTTCGATGCCGAAAGCTCCCTCTACAATCTGTTTGAGTATCTCGGGCAAGATGCCGATATTCATAATTACTACTGTAATTGCCAGCAGGAAATAGCCCACTGCCATGATTGGCACCAAAACACTACTTACCTTGGCGATGCGATGGATTCCACCAAACACTACCATCAATGCCAACGTTGCCGTTAGGATGCCTATCCACAACGGACTGATGCCAAATGCCTGTTCCATGGCACTACAGATGGTGTTGCTCTGGATAGAGTTGTAGGAGAGGCCAAAGGTAATAGTAATGAGCACCGCAAAAAGTGCTGCCATCCACTTTAGACGCAACCCTTTAAGAATATAATAGGCAGGACCGCCGATGAATGAGTCCTTGTGTTTCTGCTTGAAAAGCTGTGCCAGGGTGGATTCCACAAAGGCAGAGGCTGAGCCGATGAGGGCAATAATCCACATCCAAAACACCGAGCCGGGACCTCCGATGGTGATGGCAGTGGCTACGCCTGCTAGGTTGCCTGTGCCTACTCGGGTAGCTACCGATACGGCAAATGCCTGAAATGAGGAGATGTGCTTCTCACCTTGCTTGGTCACGGCAGAGTCGGTGAGCAGACGAATCATTTCCCGAATCATGCGGAACTGCACGAATTTTGTCTTCCATGTGAAGAACAAGCCACATCCAATGAGCAGTGCCACCAGAAGATACGTCCAGATTACATCGCTCACAGCCAGGATGTTTTGGTTTAAAGAACCCTCAGCAGAGAATATGTCAGTCCATGAGTTTGCCATAGCGGATGTAAAGGTAGTATTTTTATTCGAGATTTCACTTGGGTATTTGCAGGTTTATTTAGTAAAAAGAAACGGGAACAGTCAGTTAACTGAATGCTCCCGTCATTTGAGGGTTTATGAAATTATCCGTATGTCTCTATGAGGTGTTTCACAAACTGCATATCACTGAAGTTGATGAAACCGCTGTCGCTCTGGTTAAGAGAAGCAATCTGCTTCATCTCCTTTTGGTCGAGAGTGAAATCGAAGATGTCGAGGTTTTGGGCCATACGCTCCTTGTGTGTACTTTTAGGGATAGCCACAATGCCGCGTTGTACGAGCCAGCGAAGTGCTACCTGAGCGGCACTCTTGCCATACTTACTGCCAATGCTTGCCAGTAGTTCACTTTTTATCACGCCCTCAGCGCCTTGACCACCTAACGGTCCCCATGCCATCATGCGAGTACCGAAATCGTTCAGCACTCCTTGGATGCCATTTTGCTGAACAAGTGTGTTGCACTGCAACTGGTTCACCATTGGCTTTATATCTACATAGTGGGCAAAGTCAAAGAATCGGGCTTCTTGGAAGTTGCTCACACCGATGGCTCTAACTTTACCAGCACGATAGGCCTTCTCCATTGCACGCCAACTGCCAAACACATCGCCATATGCTTGGTGAATAAGCAACAGGTCAATGTAGTCGGTCTGTAGCTTACGCAGGCTTTCATCAATCGACTTTGCTGCCTTTTCTTCACCTGCATTGCTGATCCACACTTTGGTAGTGAGGAAGATATCCTCACGCTTGATGCCACTCTTTGTGATGGCTTCACCCACACCTTCCTCATTGGCGTATGCCTGAGCTGTGTCTATCAATCTGTAACCAACACTCAGCGCATCGCTTACGCAGCGTTCACACTCCTGAGGGCTTACCAGAAAAACCCCATATCCTAATAATGGCATTTCTACGCCATTCAATAATTTGATTGTTTCCATATTTTTGCCTTTTAGATTATTTCTTGGTGTAAAGATATAATTATTCTTTAATAGTACGATGTCCAGAAATGCAGTTCTTCTTACCATAAAAGCAGATTGTGTCAATCCTTGGGGAAGAAGAAGGGCAGCGCATGATAGCAGAACTCCCATACGGCATTGAAGTCATGGCGTCCACCTTTCTTCTGGTGATAGGAGAAGTTGGTGCTATTGAAGGTGTCAGTAAAGGCTCCCATCGCCAATGCCTGATTATGTGTCTGTGCTAAGCGCACATCCTCATCACCTACGGCGTACCATACATAGAAACCATTACCCTTATAAGGAGAAGCATTTACATGATCGCGCAGGAAGGCGGCTGTCTCTTGAGGATGTGAGGCACCGCCAAACATAGTGATGTGCCAATTGTCGCCACTCATGGGGAGGTAGTATTTCTGTACCTCCAATGCCTGTTCGAAGATATACCAGGTGGTGATGCTGCCCAAGGAGAAACCTCCGAAGGCACGATGATCACGGCTGGCAATGATACCCTCAATGTCTGTGCTCTCAGCATAGGTACTGTACTTGCCTTCTACGGCAGGAATCAAGTCGTTCTTATATTCATTAAAGAATACGGATGCTTCCTCGCATGACTCGCTCCAGCCTTTGCCCCTGTTGTCCTTGTCCCATGTGGGTGAAACAGCAATAAACGGTTTGCAGCGTCCTTCTGCAATCAGGTTGTCGAACAGGTTTTTCATCTGTTCGCCGAAGCGTCCTGCAAAATATCCCTCGGCATTACCGCCCCAGCCATGCATCAGGTAGATGATGTCATATTTCTGCTGGGGGTCATAGCCATAGGGTACATATACATAGGCTGGTTTGTGTGTAGTGGTCATGGGACCAGTATAATCTTTCGACTCGTATTCCACCTTCTCTACTTTCCCCTGTTCACTGGCGGCGCGGAAGAATGCCGAAGGAACATCGGTGGTATACTGGATGCTAAAGCCAGGGGTAGGATCTGCGGTAATCACCTCTGCAGTGTTACCTTCGGCATCGGTCATGGCATTCACTCTTTCAGAACATGCTGTACTGCCTAATGCAGCGCATGCCAGCATGGTCAGTGTCTTTAGTCTTGTCTTCATGTTGCTTATTTTGTTTGTTGGTTACCTTATTTATTAATACTCAGTCCTAATTCGTAGGCTTCTGTCATGAACTTAGTACCTTTAACGGCCCCCTTAGCCCCCATGCCTATGGCTTTTACATAACCACGCTCTGTAGGATTGGGGATACACTTGGTAAAGCCTCTGAAACCTTCGATGGCATAGTCGGCAGTGCTCTCTATTGGGTCGGCACAAGCGGTAATATAGTAGAACTCCTTGTCCTTGATTTCCATGAAATGCGAGAAGGTACGGTCTATAAAGGTTTTCATCTGTCCTGTGATATTTAGGAAATAGACAGGGCAAGAGAGTACAATCACGTCAGCATCTACAAGTTGAAGTACCAGATTCTCCACCTCATCTGCCTCCATTGGGCTCTGTCCCATACGCTGCTGATCACCTTCACCAAAGAACTTGAGGTCAAAATCATCTAAGAAGTACTTATAGACACTGCCGCCAGCTTCCTTAGCGCCACGGGCAAACTCGTCAGCCAGCAAGTCGGTGTTGCCACCCTTGCGCGGACTGCCTTCTATAATCACCACTCGTTTGTGTTCCTTTGGATTCACTGTGGTGGCTGAATAATTCACGCTATACATTTCTTCGCCCTGTTCTGTAGTACTACCTTGGCTATTGTAATTGCCACAAGCGCTCAGGGTAAGCAACATACCTGCGGTAAAAGCCATCTTTAGTGTTTTCTTCATTGTCTGCATGTTGATAATATATGTTTACATCTGCAAAGTTCGTGTTTTTTACAGAACTTGCCATTATGTTTATTTCGGTTGTTTTTTACGGTTTTGCGGAAATCAACGTTGATTCTCCCAAAAGCGTATGGCATCGTTGATCCATCCTTCAGCTACGGTACCTATGCCAAGACCAAAGCCATGCCCCAAACCTGGATATACATGAAACTCAGTGGGAATGCCTAGTGTCGCCATGCCTTGTAAGCGGCGTTGCATCGTGCGCCAACTGGCAATGCCATCGCTGTCACCCACGCAAACATAGGTTGGAGCATCATCGGCAGAGTATTCGCTCAGACCTGTGTATTGCAACACAACTGTTCCCGCCTTTTGCTGGGTCGAACCTCCAAAATAAGCAGGACCATAGCCACCTACCCACGCTGCCATTCGTGCCCCGGCAGAACCGCCCCATAACGAATAGCCGTCAGTATCAACTTCTAATTCGTTGGCATGGCTGAATATGAAATCTATGGCCCGTGCCAAATCTTCGCAGGCGGTCTGGGCACCAGGCCTGTAGATAAGTGCAAAAGCGTTATAGCCCTTCTTTGAAAGTTCCAGGGCATGAGGAAAGCTGTCATGCATGGCACCTACGTAAGCGAAACCTCCACCTGCATTGCAGACAGCAAAGGGCTGACCTGGCTTTCCTCTGAAGAAAAATAACCCTGTGTCACGCTTGCGAGGATCGGCTTGCTTCTCTGCCTCTGTGTAGATGTCGTAGAAACAATCGTTGGAATGTGCAAGCAGGTAGTTCACCACCTCTACGGTTTTGTCTGCATTGATGTGGGTGTACCACGTCAGGCTCAGCTGCTCTAATGTAGCGCCTCGCCAGTAGCTTGTGTTAACAGGAAAGATTAGCCGGCCGTATGAGCCAAAGGCGGGGTTGGCCATCACATCACTGATGCGACTCTCGCGGTTATAGGATGAAACTGTGGTAACGGTGTTTGGTTCCATTCGGTTTTCATTGATTGTGGCTGTTTCAGATGCGTGCTCGCCACAGCCCAGTAACATGAGCATGCTTACTAATGCTATCATTGTCATTTCCCTCATTCTTTATTATTATAATATTAGGTATTTCTTTCTTCTGACTGCAAAGTTAGTGGTGCTGGTAACAATACCTTATACCTTTTATTCGGTTGTTATTGTGAATTTTGCGGTTGCTTGGACTACATTTCTGCAAGAACCGAAATTTCTGCATTTCTCACCGAAAAATACATAATGGGCACAATGTTTTTACTCGCTATCTTTGCAACAGTAAACTCGATGAAGAATTATTTAGTGTATTAATATAAATAAGGTATTATATGAAAAGAAGAGATTTTATCAGAATGATGTCATTCGCTGTAGCTGCTACGGCAACTGGCTATCCTAAAGCACAAATTACAAATCTGCTGAAATTAGAAGAGGCAGGGGTTCCCATCGCAACACTGAACAATGGGGTGAAGATGCCACGCCTGGGTATAGGCACTTTCTTGCAGCCAAGTAATGAAGTGTGTCGTGCTTCGGTGTTGAGTGCTTTGCAGAATGGCTTCCGCCATATTGACACGGCTCATGCTTACAATGATGAGGAAGGTTGTGGACAGGCTGTGAAAGACAGCGGACTGAAACGTGAGGATATCTGGGTGACCAGTAAACTTTGGGTAAATGATTATGGTAACGACATTACCCCTCGTGCCATCGACGAGATGCTGGCTCGCCTGCAAGTGGATTATATTGATTTGCTTTATGTGCACCAGCCTGTAGGGCGTGTGCTTGAGGCTTATCATGCAATGGAGGCTGCCTACAAGGCAGGTAAGATCCGTGCCTTGGGCATCAGTAACTTTGATTATCCCGATGAGCGTTGCGAAGCTGTATTGAGGGAGCTGATGGCTACTGCTGAGATTAAACCTCAGGTGCTGCAAGTGGAATGTCATCCGTATGCACAACGTCTTGATGTGAAAGAGAAGATTGTTAAACCTTACAATTTGCAATTAGAGTGCTGGTATCCACTGGGCGGTCAGTGGAGCAATGGGGCTTTGCTGCAAGATGAAACTTTAAAGCGCATTGGTCAGGCTCATGGCAAGAGCGCAGCTCAGACCATCTTGCGTTGGCACATGCAGGAAGGTCACTCAGCCATACCAGGCTCTAAGAATCCTGATCATATTAAGGAGAATATTAGCATCTTCGACTTCGAACTCTCTGATGCTGAAATGGCAGAGATTCGTGGCTTAAACAAGGAACAGCGTTTCTACAATGCTACCTATGAGCAGACCATGGGCTTTGCCGCTGGTGGTCCTAGAAGATGATTATAGATAATAATTAGGTGGTTACTTAATATGAAGAAAATAG
>JAEEGF012476097.1_pt1 | contig 12510 bp, 7 predicted proteins | sample 9134171 | NCBI WGS metagenome assembly JAEEGF01 (sample SAMN16246542, study PRJNA631951) | gut metagenome | biome: gut microbiome; feature: rumen; material: AP-attached | host: Bos | place: Iran: Karaj | collected 2018-10 | reverse complement strand
CCTTTCCGGGTCGAATCACATAAAAAGCACAGAATTGACTTTTAAAGCGTTTTGTTTTTCACAGGTATAAAGACACCCGGACACCACAAAAACGCCCTATAAACAGATCTAAAGGCTTTTAAAAGCATATCATAAATTATTGAAAATCAACTACTTATAAAATACAATGTTCAGCAAGGCTTAGAATGTTCGGCTGACCTAACGGCTTGGGAACCAGTATCTTAAAAATAAAAATTTTGAGGTATCTATTCTGTGCGCCTAAAATCCGGGTGCGCCCTGCCCTGCGCCTAAAACGTTCCCGCGCCTAAAATTTCTTTCTCCCCTCTGTGAAAAAATTTTTTTTTATTTTCTTCCAACGCTCTCCGGCGTGATCTCCCAGAATGCCTTGCAATCTTCGGAGCTAACCAGATTCTTATAATGGCGATGTAAAATTTGTGGCGAGTTTCCCAACTCAAGCGATGTCTTGTCCGCGGACTGAGTACGCTCTAACATCATACTGGCCGCCGTGTGACGGAGACAGTCGCGAGGCCAAGAAGACAATCCTAGTATTTTTGCAAATTCCAGAGACACAGGGGATTTCTTGGAGCCCTTATAAGGCAATGAGAGTTTATGAGCTTTCAAATACTGCATCCAGGCAAGCACATTCTCCGGCATACTGACCTTGCGGAACGCTCTGGTCTTTGCTACAGAAGCATTGATCGTGATTGTCCGCGCGTCAAAATCCACGTCTTTCCACGATACCTTGATCGCTTCCAGTGGGCGAATTCCGGAGAACAACATCAATACCAGCGCCGGAAGCGCTCTCTTTGAGCATTTTTCCATTAAAATGCGGCATTGCTCGACCGTTAAAATTTGAGGGACTTCCAACTCTACGGAAGGAGTGTCCAGACGTTGAGCTATATTCTGAGAACAGTATTCTTTCTTCACGCACCATGACCAAAACGAACAAGCGCATTTCCGCCAAGTAGGTCTGGTTTTGAGTGATACCTTATTGGCCAACGCTTCCAGATCGGTCAATTTAACAGCGTGGATTGGTGTCGAGGCCAACGTTTCACAAAGGCGAGATAAAAACTGCCGAATCTTGGCAAGATAGGTCTTTTTACGCCCGGAATTTTCCAGAGATTGGAGATATAGATCAGAACACTCTTTAACGGACTTTGAGACTGACCCGAATTGGTCATCAGCCCAATAATTAAAAACCGTGGTCAATGTCGTCCGTAAGGAAGCACATTGATTGATTATATTCAAAATTTCGACCTTTGCCGTAACCGGAAGGGCTAAGAGTTCCGAATCAATCTGAGAACGTGTTTTTTTATAAACCATCTCGATCTCTCTGGCCTCTCGAAGCGTCTTTGCCCATTTGACGATTTTTCTCCCATCAGATTTCTGACCGCAGTAAATCTTGTATCCTTCGACAACCTTTCCTTTGTAAGTGTATTTTGCAGGAAAAATCCCCATGAGCAAACTCTAACATTTTTTCAACTTTTTTCAACCTAAAAACACACGTTTTTTTCACTTTTTCGCATTTTTTGAATAAAAAAAATAATCAATTAAAACGTTCTGATTGTGTATAAGATAGCCACTGTTAAGCGACTAATGGAAAAACACCAAAAAACTCTCTACGGGTGTACCACTTTTTTAGCTTCTTTTAGCATATTCCACTGTTGATTTTCAATAAGTTATAAAGATTCCCACGAAAAAACACATCTTTTGCCGTTTTTTACGAAATAAGAGAAAAAGAGCCAAAAAGAGGAAATTTCGGCACGGATTTCGGCCATTTTTTCAGCCACACTTTTTTTGATTTTTTGTAAGACAGAATGTTTTTGAGACAATGTGTATAGGCTTAAACCAAAATAAATCACAAGGTATTAGTTGATATATAGCTCTTTTTACTACTTTAATTAATTGTATTTGAGTTACTTTTAATAGATTAGTTGACATGTCAACTTTTGAGTTAATATATTAATCGATATATTAAACCAAAAATCGCCATGATGATTTTGAATTTATACCATGATTCAAAAAAGTGGTAGCTGAAAAAGTTGCCGAAATAGTAGTTGAATTTCCATTTTTTAGCATCTTTTTTCTTTTATTATAAGAAATCCCAAAAACTGCGTTTTTTCACGAGAATCTTTGTAACTTATTGAAAATCAATGGGAGTAATGATAAAAAAAGACAAAAAAAATGGCACGCCCGCTGCGATTCGAACGCAGGACCCTCTGCTTAGAAGGCAGATGCTCTATCCAGCTGAGCTACGGGCGCACTCACTTTTCTATATGATCCAGCGCATAGAAAAGCGCGCTTCATTTAAGAATAACCGGGCTCAATCGTCAAGGTCAAACTTAGCCGCAGCGCAAATACCAGCGCGGATCGTGTGATCCCCCCTGTCTATCGTTTCAGTGATTTCAGGTAGGTCTTTTGCCCGGCGGTGATCCGGTAGCTTTCCCGTGCTTTCTGGATGGTCTTATTGTGTATCCATTTGTCCAACAGATTCTTTTCAATATACGGGACAGCGGTCTCCCATTGTTTGGCCAGCGCTGTGGCAAAGAACCAGGCCACCATCATATCCAGGTAGTATTCTCCGCTCGGAACGGAAGCCGGTATTTTTAAATATTCCGGCCGAAAGTCTTCATCCAGAAAGTGACGCATCAGCATTCCCAGACCAAAACGGCAGGTGTATAATTTCGGAGAGGCCGTCCACTCTTTTATCTGCGGCAGAAGTTCTTGTTTGTGTCGGGCAAAGATTTTGGGCGATACGATGTCGCACACGGCCCAGTTATCCACGCAGGGCAGAAATTTGTTCAGCTCTTCCACACATTCCCGGTAGTCTTTGATCTGTTCGATCAGCAGTCCGTGCAGCATGTTTTCTTCAAAGTAGTGATGCGGAAGCACTGCCATGAAGTCTTTGCTTTCGGATTCTTTGAAAAATCCTTTGGCGAATTTCCTCAGCTGCGGGACTCTGATGCCGATGAATTTTTCCAGCGGGATCTCCGGGGTGATCTTTGCCTGGAATGCCGCGTACTGTTCATCCCGCAAACGGAAGAGGCGTTTTTGGACAGCGGTTTTCATTTGCTCGGCCGCTACAGCCGCCAGTAATGATAGCCGGCGTTCTCATACCGGTCCCGATCCAAAAGTCCTTTGATGTCCAGCAGGACTTTTTTGCCGGGAGCGAAAAAGCGCTCCATTCCCTCCGGGGTGAATCCCTCAAACTGGCGGTGCGCCACGGCAAGGATGACGGCATCCATATCCCGTATGGTATCCATATCCACAAGCTCTACGCCGTAGAGGCGTTTTGCTTCTTCGGATTTGGCCATGGGATCGGAAACGGTCGGTTCGATGCCGTATTCACGCAGCTCCCGGACGATGTCGAATACTTTGCTGTTGCGTGTGTCGGGCCAGTTTTCCTTGAATGTGAAGCCGAGGATGGCGATCCTCGCGCCTTTGACTTGTTTTTCGGCACGGATGAGTGTTTTCACACAGTTTTCGGCTACATACTTGCCCATATCATCATTGATACGGCGTCCGGACAGGATCATCTGGCTGTGATAGCCCATCATTTCGGCCTTGTAGGTCAGGTAATATGGATCTACTCCGATGCAGTGTCCACCCACCAGACCGGGCGAGAAGCGCAGGAAATTCCATTTGGTGCCCGCAGCTTCCAGAACGGACCGGGTATCGATGCCCATCTTGTTGAAAATAATAGAAAGCTCGTTCATGAAGGCGATATTGATATCGCGCTGGGAATTTTCGATGACCTTGGCGGCTTCGGCCACCTTGATGGACGGGGCACGATGGACACCGGCCTGCACGACCAGTTCATAGATATTCGCCACTTCGTCCAGGGTCTCCGCGTCCATGCCGGAAACGATCTTGCGGATGTTTTCAAAGCGATGGATCTGATCGCCCGGATTGATGCGCTCCGGCGAATAGGCGACCTTGAAATCCACTCCGCACTTCAGCCCGGATTCTTTCTCCAGGATCGGCAGACAGACCTCCTCTGTCACGCCGGGGTAAACCGTTGATTCAAACACAACGATACTGCCGCGGGTCAGATTCTTCCCCAGGATCGAGCAGGCGCTTCTAACCGGTGTCAGGTTCGGCGTGTGGTCGTCATAGACCGGTGTCGGCACCGTTACGATGTGGAATTTTGCCCGGCGGAGAGCGGCCGGATCGGCGGTGAATTCCACTGTTGTATTCTTGATTACCTCATTTCCAGCTTCCCCGGTCGGATCGATCCCCTTCTTATAGAGTTCGATCTTGGAAGCGTCCAGGTCAAAACCGATCACGTTGGCTTTTTGTGCAAACGCGACCGCGATGGGGATCCCCACATACCCCAGACCGATCAGCGATATGGATTCTTCCCTGTTTACGATCTTTTCACAAAGTGACATATTTTCTCCTTAAAATGATTTCTGATTATTTTTCTTTTGCAATGCCCGGCTGGCCTGTATCTCGATCAGGAGCCGCCGCGCAATGGATTCCATGCCATAGTCACCGGGATGGATGCCGATCCCGTCCACCTTCCAGAGTGCCCGATCCTCTCGGCCTTCCTCATTGATGGCCAGATTCTTTGGATCCGACAGCTTCAAATGGGAAAAAGCCACCAGCAGCGATGAAGTCTCACCGCAGATATTCCAGACCATCTGATTCTTCGGGGCGGAGGCGAAAAAAGGTGTCGCGCAGATGATGACCACGCGGCTTTGTTTTTCCCCGATCCGGCGGATCATCCGCGCGCAAGCCTTTTCAAAAGCGTCCAGATCGCTCACATTGTCCCCCAGCTGGATGATGACATAGCCGGGCTCGATCTCCAGCAGCTTGTCTATTTTCCTCAAATCATACGTTTCGGGATTCCTTTCAAACTCCGCCAGATTCGAGAACCGGCAGTTCACATCCGCGCAGAATTTGTCCCGGAGCTTGCCGCAGAGCAGATGCACATAATCTTTCTCCTGCGAGCTGGCAGCCATTCCCGCCGTGTAATTCCATCCCATTCCCGGTGCCGCTCCGTGGATACAAAGACTGTTGCCCAGGATGAGCAGATTGATTTTCTCCGCGCTTTGCCCTTCCGGGGCGTTTCCCTTCAAAGCCAGATCCGTAAAAGAGGGAACCTCCACCCGGTTCATTGCCTCGATACTCTGGGCACAGACATCCTTTCCCGCGATGGAAAGGAAAAGCACCACGCACAACACCCGCGCGATATAAAAGATTTTATTCATAACTTCCATGGGAACCGCCGCGCGGACTGAAACTTACCTTCCGGCGCGCATTCCCCGAAACACAGCCACTATCTTTATTTTATTCCCCTTCTCAGGCAAGCTCCAAATTCACACACCCGAGAGGTTTTTCTACCCTTTTTCTTAACGATTAAATCCGTATATGTCATAAAAACGCTTGAAAGAGTACGCGTTTTAGGTCAAAATGCTGCGCGTGCTGGGTAGCATCATACGTGTCCCGCAAAGATTCTTTGAATTTGGATGGGAAGTTTTTAGCGCTGTTTTAGATTACCGAAAGAATATTCTAAAAAAAGGGCTGGATCAGGATTATCGTGAAAAAGCCCTCTGGCTCCAGCACTGGAGCCGGCGCGTTCTGCGGGCGCTGAATGTCCATTGTACCTGCGAAGGCACCCTGCCCCGCAACGGGATGCTGGCTTCGACCCATGTCAGCTATCTGGATGTGCTGGTCATCGCGGCTCATATCCCCTGTGTTTTTGTAGCCAAAAGCCAGGTCCGCAAATGGCCTGTTGTGGGCTGGATCACCAATCTGGCCGGAACGCTCTATGTCTCGCGCGAGAACCGGGGCGATGTCAAACGCGTGGCGGCCGCCTTCCGCCCGATCATCAATCTGGGGCTGGTAGCCGTTGTCTTTCCCGAAGGGACCAGCACCAACAGCCACGAGGTGCGTCCTTTCTATTCCTCACTGTTCGAGCCGGCGGTGGACTGCGATTTTCCCATCACTTCCGCGTGGGTCGGCTATAAAGTCCCTGAGCCTTATAAGGTTGAAAACAACGTCTGTTTCTGGGGCGATATGGGGTTCGCGCCCCATCTGATCCGGCTGATGTCCACACCGCGCATTGACGCCAAACTGGTTTTCGGCCGCTCTATCGAGCATCCCACCGACCGCAAAGAAGCCGCCCATTCCATGCACGAAGAAGCCGTCCGCATCGCCACGCAGGAAGGCTATCTGACCCAGGGACAATAAAAAAGCACGGTTCCTGTTCCCCGTGCCTTTTGTTCTTCAAATCCAATCGTGTATTACGCCTTCAGTTTCTCGGCGTTTTCCATAAACGCGTAGCAAAGGATATGCCCCACCATCATCTGGGCATCCTCCACCCGTCCATAATGCGTGGACTCCACCACGATCGTCTTGGTCGCCAGCTGAGCCATGCGTCCGCGTTTGGCACCCACTACGACCAGCGAGGTCATCCCGTGCGCGTTGGCCCATTCGATCGCCTTCACACAGTTAGGTGAATTGCCGCTCACGCTGAAACTGATCAGCACGTCGCCGGGCTTGGCGTAATTTTCCAGCTGACGCACAAACACATCCTCATAACTGAAATCATTGGCGATAGCCGTCATCCAGGCCACATTGTCATTCAGGCTCAGACAATGGAAAGGACTGCCCATGCTGATGGAGCTGCCTTTGCCCAAATCGCACGTAAAATGCGAACAGTTGGAAGCGCTTCCGCCATTGCCAAACGCAAAGATCTGATGATTTTCCTTATAAGCCTTGCGCAGGACCTCTATCCACTCCGCGATACTTTCGGCCGGGATGGTATCCACGACCTCCTTAAACTGACGAATGTAATCTTCTACCCAGGTTTTCATACTTTTCAGCTTCACTCTGCCGCATACCCGCGACAGGTGGCCTGTAACCAATACCAATTCCGGATTGAATTGTCAAACAATCTGTGCTTCAATCTCCCCAGAGTGAAACCGGACGGAATACTCCTTTGCAATACCGGATCGCCCTCTGCCCCGACGGCTCAGGCAGTGAGGCGATACCTGGCGCAGTTCCTCATGGATCCTCATATCATCGATCTTCCCCGCTGGAAACGCTGGCTTCTGGTCCACGGGATCATCCTGCGCACCCGTGTCCGCCGTTCACTGAGCCACTATCAGTCCATTTGGACACCGGAGGGCAGCCCCCTGATCGTTATCTCACATCGCCAGCAGGACGCTCTGCGCTCCAAACTGGGCATTCCGGTCGAATGGGGGTTCCGCTACGGAGAGCCTTCTATTGAGGATGGACTTCAAAAACTCATCCGCCAAAACTGCCGATCCATTAAGATCTTTCCCCTTTTCCCCCAGTACAGCTGGGCCACTACCCAAACCATCTGGGATGAACTGGACCGGGTCCTTTCAAAAATACCTCATCCGCCTCAAGTCGAAAGAGTACAGCCTTTTTGGAACCACCCAGCCTATCTGGAGGCGTGGATCGGATCCATCCGGAAAGGACTGCCCGCAGAGACAGATCATCTGATCTTTTCCTTCCACGGTCTGCCCGAAACCGCCATCCGTCGCGCCGACCATTCCAACGGCTCCTGCCTCAGCCGCCGGGACTGCTGTCTCCATGCCGCGGGCGAACATCTGGCGCACTGCTACCGCGCGCAATGTCTGCGGATGGCTCATTCCGCCGCCGAAAAACTGGGACTGTCCCCGGAACGCTTCAGCGTCAGCTACCAGTCCCGTCTGGGACACAATGCCTGGCTGACACCTTCCACACAAGAAACCATCAGCACACTGGCCCGGAACGGGGTCAAACGTCTTTCCATTACGGCACCATCCTTTGTAACTGATTGTCTGGAAACTCTCTATGAGATAAAAATACATCTCCGTGAAACTTTTCTGGGGCATGGCGGCCGCGAACTGATCTATATTCCCTGTCTGAACGAGCAGACCAGCTGGATGTCCCGCGTCCTGGAAGACTGAGCGCGGCCGAAAATTTTTCCTCAAAAATCAAAATAATTCATTTGACCTTCAGCGATTTTTTCTCCATCCTATGAACACATCTATCGATAGGTAGATTGACATAATTATTTTGTAATAGATTAAAGTCAGGAGGCGTTCGGGTGAACGCCTCTTTTTTATCTTCTTATCTCCTTCCAAATCCGTTAATGAGAAAGACCGGGATCCTCTAAAGGATCCCGGTCTTTTTTTCTTGGTCAGTGAGCGCTCTCACAAGGAAAGCGCCCATAAATCAAGCGTATTACTTCACCAGACGATAGAACGCAGCGGCTGATGTCATCGGGACTCTGCACTGCCAGGCACCGCCCACCAGTTCAGCTTCCATGATCGTCCAGTTGGCGCTGTCGGCTGTCGGAGCCACTTCCAGGCTCGCGCCCGTGGCGGCATCCCAGCGGAGGACCAGTTCGTCACCTTCAATGCTGTAATCCAGGACCAGATCCGTCACCGGAGGTTCCGGAGTGTTGATGATCCAATCAGAGAACACCGCGGTGGCGTCATTGCTGTCCGCGTTGTGTGAGGTCACCCACAGACCCACATACAGAGGCTTGGCGGCACCGATGGCACCGTCAGCCCATGTGGTGGTATCCACTGTGGCCTGCTGTGTCCAGTCACTGCCGTCCTTGCTGAAGTAAGTAGTGAGGACTCCGCCTTCTTTGGTGATACGCAGCCAGCTCGGATTCACGATCGGTGAACCGTTGTGGACTGTGCTTGAGTCAGAGACACTGGCTCCCACAGCATTGCGCCATGAAGTCCAGTAATCATTGCTGGATCCGCCCACCTGATTGAGGGCCTGGATCTGAGAGCTGACATGACGTCCGTTGCCGGGGATCGTGCCGTCTTCATTGGCTTCGCGAACTGTCAGACCGGCTTTCGCCCAGGCGTTGGAGTTCGCTGTGAAGCTGTCGATCTTCACACTCACGTCGAAGTCAGTATCGATCTGCTCATAGACATAGAAGAACTGGTCGTCTGTACCCCAAACGTCCGCGCCGCAGCCCTTCACGGTGAAGGTGCCGGCCGGGCTTTCCTGGACACTGCCAGTGTAAGCACCGGTGTAGTTCACGTTCGCCGTGCTGTAGGTCGGTGCCGGAGCATTGCCCCAAACGGTGGCATTGCTGAAGCTGGTCCAGCCATAGTCAGGAACCATACGGGTGAAGAGACCCAGACCGAAGCGGATGCCTTCGCTGACCGGGAAGTCGAGGGTCACGCCCGCGACACCGTCCACTGTCAGAACAGCAGTCTCCCCGTCAACGGTAATGCTTACGATATGCTCATCTGGAGTATCCATAGGTGCGAAAGCGTCAACCATCACGTTACCACCTGTGGCAACATCATCAGCGGCGCCGGTCTGTTTATTCCAACCCCAGCCACGGAATGTACCATTATCAAAGCACTGGCTGAAGTTGATCCATTTGCTGCCGTCAGCATTGCTGACAACGATGCAGGAACGGACACCTGTGCAGCCTTCGCCCATACCATAAGCGGTGCGAGTAGCCTCGAAGGTCACCGGAGCGTCCGCGCTGGCGCTGTAAGAATCCTGCAGATACAGAGTTCTGCCGCCCCAGTAATTATCTGTCAAAGTGAATTCCATAAACAATCCGTTGTCCACTTTGTAGCTGAATTGGCCATTGCCGTTCGGATTAGTATATTCAAACGGTTTTGCATCGATCGTCCATGCGCCGCTCAGCTCAGGACCCGTGAAGTCATCCGAGAAGAGTTTGTCTTGCAGAATGCTGAGGGTCGCCGGGGCACTGATGACAGAACCGCCCGCGTTGGCCACTTCAACAGTGTACTCACCCTCGTCAGCGGTGGAAGCCGCAGGAATGGTGTAAGTCGGATCGCTGATGTATTCGATCGGCGTGCCGTCTTTGAACCAGGTATAGGCCAGATCCTTACCGCTCGCGACCACTGTAAAGGCAGCAGGCTGCCCCGCGGCCACAATGACGTTGCTGGGTTGAGAGATGATGGTCGGAGCATCCGGAGCCGGATCATCGGAACCGCTGATCTTCACATAGTTGAATACAGAATCCACACTGTCACCGATCGCGCGCGCATACACACCGAAACCGAAGTGGATGTCTTCAGAGACCGGGAAGTCGAGGACTGCGTAGCGTGTGCCGTCCACAAAAACCTGGACATTCGAGCCGTCGGCAACCAGTTGGACTGCCGCCAGACCATAACCAGACTTGACCATAGTGTTGGGTACACCGTTGCTCTTGTCATTGGAAGCACCGGTCAACTTGTTCCAGCCCCAGCCGTAATCGCTGCCGCTGTCCATACATTGATCAATATGGATCCACTTGCTGAAGTCACCATTGCAGATGATGATGGAACTGCGGGCACCGGTCGCGCCAGTGCCGTAGCTGAAGGATTCACGAGAGACTTCATAAGTCAGAGGATCAGCCTTGCTGGCTTTGAATCCCTTGGTCGTGATGTAAGCTCTGCCCGGCCAGTACTGACCCGTGGCATAGACATGCATATAAATGCTGCCTTCGCCGCTATACATCGTGTAGTAATCGTAGTCCACATCGGCATCCGGATATTGGCTGTATTCAAAGCCCTTGGTATCCAGGTACCAGTCAGACGCGCTGATGTCGGCGGCGGAGAAGTTATCCTCGAAGAGGACGTTGCCCAGATTGGCGGAATGCACCTTCACGGTGTCGGCCGTCATCTTATAATTGCCGCTGTTGGCAACGGTGACAAACGTATCACCTGTACCGATCTTCGTCAGAGGGATAGACTGATATTTATCAGAACCGCTGTTCAGCGTGATGGTCTTGGTCGCACCTGTATCAAAAGCCGCCACATCCGGATTGTCAATGGTCAGAGTCAGTTCTGTACCCGCGTTGAGGATAGCGGTCGGAACCACGATGCTCACAACACCGCTGCCTTCACTGACATCGATCTCAGTGGTATCGAGTGAAATGACCGGTGTGCCGTAAACCTTCACATTGTCATAAGAGAATCCAATGTCGTTATTCACTGTGTAACCTGTTCCGCCCAGAGCGAAAGTAACTTTGCTCAGTGACAGACTGATGGAACCGCCATAGACATCATCCACAAAGAAGTAGCACGCGCCGGCGGTCTGGAGGATACGCACCTTGTGGTTCACCGTATTGTCCAGTAATTCCTTGGTCTGCAGAGCGGCCGGGGTCTTGCCCTGATCGCCCAGAGAATTGTAAGCGGAGAACAGATTCCAGCCGGTCACGTCACCGCGTGCACGGCCGAAGCCCATGCGGTCACCGGTGTTCGCGTTGATAACAGTCGCCATGGTGGTGATGAGAGAACCCGTACCGCTGAACGGTCCCTGTTCAAACTCGATCATCACAGGCTCTTCCGTGGTCGGGAAAAACTCTTCATCGATCACCAGAGAGTCGAGCGGATAGGAATCGGTGGCAACTTTGATATAACCATTGACCACACCATCCACTACGTTGTAGGACACTTCCTTGGCGGTACCGCCGTTAGCAGTGAGGTTTTGGACATACCATTTGTTGGAATCGATCTTGCCGCTGTTGAAATCATCCTCGAAGAGGACGGCATCCATCATGTAAGCCTTCACAGAAACGCTCGGAGCTTCCAGACCCAGCAGATCTGTCGCCAGATCGAGTGTGGTCGTGCCGTAGCCGTTGCCGGCATTGATGATGTTGACGAATTTGGTGGTCTCACCGCCTTCATTGAAGGTCACGGTGCTGACTTCAGGATAAGCCACGGTGGCATCCTGAGAAGTGATGGTGACGGTCACGTCATTATTCGCGATCGCGTCTTCGGGCACGGTGATGGCCAGCAGGTTATTGAAACCATAGACCGCTCTCACTGTGCTGGAAGGATTCACAGTCACGGTAGGATAAGTAGGCGGAACTTGAATATTTTCCACCTTCACACTGTTGATGGCAGCGTGACCGGAGGCACCTACTTCACGGGCATAGAAACCGAGCTCGATGTACATCGGGTCATTGCAGGTCCAACCAACATTGCCGATTTGATTACCGTTCCATATTATGGAAATGGTCTTGCCGTTGTAGAGGACTTCCAGGATACCGCCGGCATCACTGTCCACCCCCATATTCGTACCAGAGGCACCTTTGGCAACATTGTACTGCCAGCCGCCTTCACCACGGTTATTGCGGATGGCGAAGAAGTGAGAGTTGTCCGCGTTGCGCAGGATCAGACCATTAGCAAAAGCCACACCGGCTGTTCTGACTGCCGCATCCAGATCAACAGTGATCTTCAGGGATGTCTCGGTGCTGCCCAGGAAGGTCTTCTTGCTGACTAAGCTCTTGCCGCCCCAGTAATTCTGGGTAGCAACCATGTTGTCAACGACCAGCTTGCCGTCCTTTACACCAAAGAAGTCTTCCTGGGTGTAACCGGTCTCGTAACCGGCATCACTAATCGTCCACAGATTAGAGTCGATCGCCGTGCCGTCGAAGTTGTCTTCCAGTTTCACACCGGCAGGTTCCACACTGGCTACGTTCAGCACATTGGTAGGAATAACATTATCAATCTCACCAATGGTGACTGTGGCTTTACCCGGAATACCGCGTGTGAGTGT
>JAEEGF010939919.1_pt1 | contig 12510 bp, 9 predicted proteins | sample 9134171 | NCBI WGS metagenome assembly JAEEGF01 (sample SAMN16246542, study PRJNA631951) | gut metagenome | biome: gut microbiome; feature: rumen; material: AP-attached | host: Bos | place: Iran: Karaj | collected 2018-10 | reverse complement strand
GCATGGGAGAGCTTCAAGGAAGATTACCTTGGAGAGTATGCGGACGGCTTTACAGAGAATCCTCTTGCCGATTCAGCAAACCTTCAGATTTACCTCAATGATGTATCAATGCAGGGAGCACTGGTAACATACATTGAATCAATCGATGTTGTCAGAGAGGTTAACCGTTCTGAGGTTACAGCCAATACTTTGAGTGGTCTTAATATGCTTATTGCGTATATTTCAGCAGGTATCATCGGCATCCTTTTACTGGTTTCCATTTTCCTTATCAGTAACACAGTTACAATGGGTATAGCAGTCAGAAAAGATGAGATCAATATCATGAAATATATCGGTGCTACAGACTTTTTTGTAAGAGCTCCGTTCGTGGTTGAAGGTATTCTTATTGGAATTATCGGTTCCCTTATACCACTTGTAATAATTTATTTTGTCTATACCAATGCTATTACCTATATAGCATCAAAATTTACAATGCTTTCAACACTGCTTAATTTCCTGCCGGTTGAAATTATTTACAACAAACTTGTTCCTATCTCACTTGCGATAGGAATCGGTATCGGATTCTTTGGAAGTTTCACAACTGTAAGAAAGCACCTACATGTATAAGACGCGAAGGATATTCGTTAACATTGAATTTACTAAAGAAAGCTTATAAAAACAGAATATTAAAGGCTTTTTTATGTGCAGCTACAGCAATTGCTATATTTGCAGGTAGCTGCATATCTTCTTATGCGGAGGTAACAGAAGAGAGCATCAAGGCCAAGGAAGCGCAGATCAGCAATGCTAAAAAAGAACGTGACAATCTTAGCAGTGCAAAGACTAATCTTGAAAAGGTAAAAAAAGAACTTGAAAAGAGTAAGTCGGATCTTAATACTTATATAACTCAGCTGGATGCATCGCTTACTGATATTCAGGCTAAAATTGATACTCTTACTGATCAGATTGCAGAAAAGGAAGAACAGATAGAGCGGACAACAAAAGAGCTTGAAGAAGCCGAAAGGATTCAGCAGGAACAATACGAAGCCATGAAAAAACGTATAAAGTTTATGTACGAACGTGGCGAAACAATATATATGGAACTGCTTGTAGAATCCGGAAGCTTTGGAGATATGCTCAATAAGGCAGAATATATTGAGATGTTATCCTCCTACGACAGGAAAAAGCTCAATGAATACATTGCTACTACGCAGCTTATAACTGTTACCAAGGAAGCCCTTGAAGAGGAGAAGGCTACACTTGATCTTGCCATGGAAGAAAAAGAGAAGGAAGAGGCTAATCTACAATCTCTTTTGACAACAAAGACCAATGAACTTAGTGCCGTTAAGTCTGATATTTCCAACAAGGAAGCAGCAATTGCCGAGTATGAAGCTGAAATTAAAGCAGAGAATGAAGCTATTGCAGCACTTGAAAAGGAAGTGGCAGCAGATAAGGCTGAACTTTATAGCAGATATAAGTATGATGGTGGCGTTTTCACCTGGCCATGTCCAAATTACACCAGAATATCTGACGATTTTGGTATGAGAATGCATCCAACACTTGGCGTTCAGAAAATGCATAACGGAATAGACCTGGCAGCTCCTGCGGGTTCCAAGATACTTGCAGCCTATAATGGAACAGTTGTGGCAGCAGATTATAACTCGTCCATGGGAAATTATATTATGATCAACCATGGTGGTGGACTTTATACTATTTACATGCATTGTTCTGCGCTGTATGTCTCAAAGGGAACGGATGTTACTGCGGGTACCAAGATTGCTGCAGTAGGTTCAACCGGAAGATCAACTGGTAACCATCTGCATTTTGGAGTACGACTTAATGGTGCTTATGTAAGTCCTTGGAATTACCTGAAATAAAGCTTTTGTGTTTATAGGAGAGTAACTAATATGGATTTTATAAATGGTGATGATGAGCAGGAACTTCAAGGGAAACTCAACAGAAGATTTATCAGTGGAGTTTTAGTTGGATGTTTCCTTGCAGCGTTCATTTGTGCGGGAGGATGTCTGTATTATCTTATGTCAACAAAGATGTCAGCGGTTGCAACAACTACCGGACAAAGTCAGCTGTTAAATGATGAGACACTAGACAAGATAGGTAAGCTGGAAGCAGTTATTGATTCAAACTTTTATAAGACGGACATAGATAAAGAAGCTGAGGTAAATGGTCTTTACAAAGGACTGTTAGAGTCTCTTGATGATCCATATTCTGTATATTATACCGAGGATGAACTTACTAAACTGATGACTGATACAGCCGGAATTTACTATGGAATCGGTGCTTATGTCAGCATGGATCAGACAATGAGCCTTCCAAGAATAGCCGGAGTAATGCCGGGAAGCCCTGCTGAGGAAGCCAAGCTTCAGACTGATGATATTATTTACGAGGTAAACAAGGAAAGTACTCAGGGACTTGAATTATCAGATGTGGTATCTCTTATCAAGGGAGAGGCAGGCACTACAGTTCATCTGACACTTCTTAGAGGCAGTAATCTCGATGAGGTGGAAGTTGATGTCATGAGAGCCGAAGTTGAGGTTCCGACAGTTACTACCAAAGTGATGGATGATGGTATTGGTTATCTTCAGATTACTGAGTTTGATGAGGTTACACCTGACCAGTTTACAGAGGGAATGGCTGAACTTAGAGAAGCCAATATAGAGGGACTTATCCTTGATCTTAGAAGTAATCCCGGTGGAAGCCTTGCAGCTGTCTGCGATATAGCAAGACAGATTCTTCCCAAGGGGGATATAGTCTATACTGTTGACAGAAATGGTAACAGAGAAGACTACACCTGTGACGGAACTCATGAAATAGACATTCCGGTAGTTGTACTTGTTAATAAGTATTCTGCAAGTGCATCAGAGATTCTTTCGGGAGCCATAAAGGATTATGGTATCGGAACACTGGTGGGAACAACCACATATGGTAAGGGAATTGTTCAGAGAATATTTGATCTCAAAGATGGAACAGCAATTAAGCTTACCGTAAGCAATTATTACACTCCAAACGGCTCCGACATTCATGGAGTTGGTATTGAACCTGATGTAGAGATAGAGTTTGATTCCGAAGCATATGCTGAGGATAAGAGTGACAATCAGCTTGATAAAGCAGTAGAAGTACTCAAAGAGGCCATGGATACTGAAGAAGAAAAAGCAGGTTGACTTTAAAATTAAATGATAGTATTATACAAAACTGTGCTAAGTCTTAGCACAGTTTTTCTTTTTGCTCAATTCGAGCACTTTTCCAACTTTGAAGGAAATGTTTATGTTAGTAGTTTGAAAGGATTTTTATGAAAGTTAAAGCGTGTATTTACACTGATGCCGGTAGAAAGCGTGCCGTAAATCAGGACTCGTCTCTGATCAAAGTTGCCAATACTTCAGGGCTTGGAAGAATTTCTTTTATTGCGGTATGTGATGGAATGGGAGGGCTGTCCAAGGGAGAGATTGCAAGTTGCAAAGCTATCAGGGCACTGGAAAACTGGTTTCACGAAGAGTTTGTTATGATGCAGGGGATTGATGAGGATGAAATTTTTGACGTGGTGGAAACATCATGGAGAAGGCTTCTTGGAAAGATAAGTGCTGATATAAAAAGATATGGAAAGCATCGCGGTATTAGTCTTGGAACCACATTGACAGCTCTTTTGCAGATTGGAAGAAAGTACATCCTGATGAATGTGGGAGATTCCAGAATATACCTGGTAAGTCGAAGGGATGTTTACAGGCTTACACACGACCATAGCGTTGTTCAGGATAAGGTGGATAAAGGACTTATAACAGAAAAAGAAGCCGAAAATGACCTTGAGCGGAATGTACTGCTTCAGTGTCTGGGAGCAGGTCAGATTCCTGTTCCGCAGATTGAAAGGGGACAGTTTAAGGGAAGCGCAACCGTTGTGGCTTGCAGTGATGGTCTGTGGAAAACACTGTCAGAAAAAGAACTTTTCAAGTCTTTATGCCCTCAGATGTGTGTGACTCCGGAGGATATGCTTGAACAGAGTAAAAAGCTCACGGATGCCGCTTTAGAGAGAAAAGAGCTGGATAATATAACTCTTGCAGCTATGTGTCTGGAGTATTGATATGGAAAGATACAAGATTATCAGAAAGCTGGGGGAAGGCGGAAGTGGCATCGCTTATCTGGCAATGGACAGGGAAAAGAAAATTCCGGTTACACTAAAATGCATTAAGCCGGGGGCAATGCATTCTGCGAGAGAGACTTTTGAACATGAGGTGGAGATTCTAAAGACATTACGGGAGTTTAGAAGAATAGGACTCTTTGAAGATGTTGAACTTCCATACCTTATTGATGAAACAGAAAACTGTATTGTGATTAAATACATAGCAGGAACAAATCTTCTTGATTATATGATGACTAGAAGAAGGCTTAAGGAAAAAGAGGTAATAAGTATTTCGCTGGATATTATAGCGATACTAAGGAAACTGCATGAAAGTACAAGACCGATAGTGTTCAGAGATTTAAAACCATCCAATATCATAATAAAAAAAGATGGTCATGCAGCCCTGATTGATTTTGGTGCTGCGAGGTTTTATAAGAAAAATACTGATGTGGAAGATACTGTGAACCTTGGAACCTGTGGATATGCGGCTCCTGAACAGTATGGGTGCCTTGGGCAGACCGATGAACAGACTGACATATACTGCCTTGGAATGACAATGCTGCAATTACTTTCGGGAGCGAACCTGAAAGATTGTGAATGTGTGAGCACCATTAGAAGCCTGGGGATAAAAAATGTAAGTAATGAGCTGCTAAATGTGATAGAAGGGTGCATAAAAGCTGACAGAAACTCCAGATATAAGAGCTTTAGAGAGGTTGAGGAACAAATAAGGTCTATATCCAAAAAGAAATTTGTTCGCAGGAGCATTTCTGCGGCAAGTGCTGTTCTTATTGCTGCGGTTATTTCTTTGACTGTATCAAACTTAATTGTGTATGCCATGCCTATAAGAGATGCGGCAGTAAGCGGATTTGAAAAAAGAATGCCATCAATGCAGCAAAGACTGATGGTGGCAAGGCAGCGGATAGAACAATATGCGGAGAAACTTGGGGTAGATTTTAAATTTGATTAGGTGTGTGTGTCAGAGTAAAGATTTTATTACTGAGGAGATAGACAATGGTTATTTTTTTATATACATTTTTCGTAGTGATAGCAGGGATTTCTATTATCCTGGGAATAGGCGGAGTAATCGCAAATATCGAAGAAAAGGAAGAACTTTGTGGAATAGAAGGAGTTGCAACATCGGCTATGTGCACAACTAATCTTCTGGAGCGAAGCAGTGATTTCTCACGCTCTTCCTCGGATGATTTTGTCATTGAACAGGATATGGTATACACATACGACTCCATAAATTTATAAAGAACAAATGTTTGCATATATATTTTGCTTGTGTTATACTTCCAATACGATACAAATGTTTTAATTAAGTCAGATATAACCTGAAATTTTAAAGGAGAGGGTTATGGGTGATTTTAAGTTAGTGGCTCCCTATGAGCCGACCGGTGATCAGCCACAGGCTATCAAGGCACTGGTCGATGGATTTAAAGCAGGCAATCAGTTCGAAACACTTTTAGGTGTTACAGGCTCTGGTAAGACTTTTACCATGGCTAATGTTATTGCGGCTCTTAATAAGCCGACTTTGATAATTTCTCACAATAAGACTCTTGCAGGTCAGCTTTACGGCGAGATGAAGGAATTTTTCCCTGAGAATGCAGTAGAATACTTCGTTTCTTACTATGATTACTATCAGCCGGAGGCATACGTTCCCCAGACAGATACATATATAGCAAAGGATTCATCCATAAATGATGAGATAGATAAGCTCAGGCTTTCAGCTACAGCATCTCTTGCAGAGAGAAAAGATGTAATTGTTGTGGCAAGTGTTTCCTGTATTTACGGATTGGGTAGCCCAGAAGAATTTAAGGGTATGTCTATTTCTTTAAGACCCGGTATGCAGAAGGACAGAGATGACATTATAAAAGACCTTGTGGCTATTCAGTACACCAGAAATGACCTGGAACTAGGAAGATGTAATTTCAGAGTGCGCGGTGATACAATCGAGATTTTCCCTGCCAATGCAGATGACTACCTCATCAGAGTTGAACTGTTTGGAGATGAGATAGACAGGATTACTGAAGTTGAGCCGGTTACTTCCAAGGTACGAAGTGAGCTGACTCACGTTATGATTTATCCTGCTTCGCACTATGTAGTTCCACAGGAAAAGATAAATAAAGCCTGTGACAACATAGAAAAAGAGCTTGAGGATCAGGTGAAGTTTTTTAAGGGAGAGGATAGGCTGATTGAAGCCCAGAGAATCTCAGAGCGAACAAACTTCGATGTTGAGATGATGAGAGAGACAGGCTTCTGTTCAGGTATTGAGAACTATTCAAGGCATCTGAATTTTGCTGCTCCCGGAGAACCACCTTTAACACTTCTGGACTTCTTTGACAGAGACTTTTTGATAATTGTTGACGAGTCCCATATGACAATTCCGCAGGTTGGAGCAATGTATCATGGAGACAGGAGCAGGAAGCTTACACTGGTAGACTATGGCTTCAGACTTCCGTCTGCTCTTGATAACAGGCCGCTTAACTTTGAGGAATTTGAGGACCACATTGACCAGATGCTTTTCTGTTCGGCAACTCCAGGCAAGTATGAGGAGGAACATGAACTTCTTAGGACTGAGCAGGTAATCAGACCGACAGGTCTTTTGGACCCTGAAATCGATGTAAGGCCGGTAGAGGGACAGATTGATGACCTAATTTCGGAGATCAAAAAGGAAATAGACAAGAAGAACAAGGTTCTTGTCACAACTCTTACCAAGAGAATGGCAGAAGACCTTACAGAATATCTCGCAGAGGCAGGAATCAGGGTTAAATATCTGCATTCAGACATTGATACCCTGGAGAGAGCTGAGATTATCAGGGATATGCGACTTGATGTATTTGATGTTCTGGTAGGTATCAACCTTTTGAGAGAAGGCCTTGATATACCGGAGATTTCTCTGGTGGCAATTATCGATGCCGATAAAGAAGGATTTCTTCGTTCTGAAACATCGCTGATTCAGACAATTGGAAGAGCGGCCAGAAATTCAGAGGGACATGTTATAATGTATGCTGACAATATGACCGAGTCCATGCAGAAGGCTATAGATGAGACTAAGCGAAGACGTGCTATTCAGGAAAAGTATAATGAAGAGCACGGAATAACACCTCAGACCATCAAGAAAGCGGTCAGAGATCTGATAGCTGTAACCAAGGCTATTGCCAAGGAAGAGGTTAAATTCGAAAAAGAACCTGAATCAATGGATCAGGAAGAGCTTGAAAAGCTTATCGGACAGGTACAGAAGAAGATGAAGAAGGCAGCAGCCGAGCTGGACTTCGAAAGCGCTGCTATGCTGCGTGACAAGATGGTTGAACTTAAAAAGGTTTTAAACGATCTGACCGAAGGCAAGTAACTGTCTTAAACAATAATTCCATTTAGAGTGTTTGGTTTGTTTGATGAAAGATGGAGATAATAAATGGCAGAAAATAGAATGACAAAAAAGAATACGACGACTAAGAGGATTCTTCCTTCTGATATTCATGACTATATCAGAGTTCGCGGGGCAGCAGAACACAATCTTAAGCATGTCAATGTGAAGATACCAAGAGGAACCCTTACAGTATTTACAGGACTTTCAGGCTCGGGAAAATCTTCCCTTGCCTTTGATACGATTTTTGCAGAGGGACAGAGACGCTATATGGAATCTCTGTCTTCCTATGCCAGAATGTTCCTTGGTCAGATGGATAAGCCCAATGTTGAGAGGATAGAAGGACTTTCTCCGACTATCTCTATTGACCAGAAATCCACCAATAAGAATCCAAGGTCTACTGTTGGTACAGTGACAGAAATTTACGATCATTTCAGAATGCTTTACGCCAGAATCGGTATCCCGCATTGCCCTAAATGCGGACGAGAGATCAGACGCCAGAGCGTTGATGAAATCTGTAATCAGATCATGGCACTTGGCGACGGAACCAAGCTCCAGATTTTGGCGCCTGTTGTAAGAGGCAAAAAGGGTGAGCATGCCAAGACTCTTGAAAGAGCAGTAAGAGCCGGCTACGTAAGAGCAAGAATCGACGGAAGCCAGTATGAGATTGCTGAAGAAGAGATCAAGCTTGATAAAAACATAAAGCACAACATTGAGATCATTGTAGATAGAATTGTCATAAGAGATGACAACGAGAACTTGCGAAGAAGACTGACTGACTCCGTTGAAAGTGCGCTTGCTTTGGCAGAGGGTCTTCTGACTGTTGATGTAATTGATGGCAAGGAGCTTAGCTTCAGCCAGAACTTTGCCTGTCCTGACTGTGGAATAAGTATTCCGGAAATTGAACCACGAAGCTTTTCATTTAACAATCCATTTGGAGCCTGCCCAGACTGTGCAGGTCTTGGCTACAAGATGGAGTTTGATGAAGACCTCATGATTCCCGATAAATCTCTTTCTCTTAATGATGGATGTATTGTAGTAATGGGATGGCAGTCCTCCAATAAAGAGGGAAGCTTTTCGAATGCCACATTAAAGGCGCTTGCTAAGGCGTATAAGTTCAGCCTGGACACACCATTTAAGGACCTTCCTGAAAAGGTTCAGCATATGCTTGTGTATGGTGCTGACAAGACAGTTAATGTTCACTACAAGGGTTCAAGAGGTGAAGGTGATTATCCGGTTCTTTTTGATGGCCTTATAAAAAATGTAGAGCAGAGATACAGAGAAACCTTTTCTGAAGCTATGAAGGCTGAATATGAGGAGTATATGAGAATCACTCCTTGTCAGCTCTGCGGCGGACAAAGACTTAAGAAAGAATCTCTCGCTGTTACGGTAGATGACAAGAATATTTATGAGATAACTTCAATGTCAATTGAAGATTTGCAGAAATACCTTCAGGATCTGAAACTTTCAGAATATCAGGAGATGGTTGGTGCTCAGCTCCTCAAAGAAATACGAGCTAGAGTAGGTTTCCTTGTTGATGTTGGACTTGATTATTTGTCCTTATCTCGTGCAACCGGCACTCTTTCCGGCGGAGAAGCACAGAGAATAAGACTTGCTACTCAGATAGGTTCAGGGTTATGCGGAGTATGTTATATTCTGGATGAGCCTAGTATAGGACTTCATCAGAGGGACAATGACAAACTTCTGAATACTTTGAAGAATCTTAGAGATCTCGGTAATACTCTTATTGTGGTAGAACATGATGAAGATACTATGAGAGCTGCTGATTATATAGTTGATGTAGGTCCCGGAGCGGGTTCTAAGGGAGGCAAGATTGTTGCCTGCGGTACAGCAGAAGAGATCATGCAGGTAAAAGAGTCTATTACAGGCCAGTATCTGTCAGGAAAGTTAAAGATTGAGGTGCCAAAGACCAGAAGAACACCTACGGGATGGCTTAAGGTTCTGGGAGCTCAGGAGAACAACTTAAAGAACATAGATATAGATGTGCCACTTGGTGTACTTACAATTGTTACTGGTGTTTCAGGTTCTGGAAAGAGTTCTTTTGTCAATGAGATACTCTACAAACATCTGGCAAGAGACTTAAACAGAGCAAGATGTATTCCGGGAAAACACAAAGGAATTGAAGGTCTTGAGCAGGTTGATAAGGTAATTGCCATAGACCAGTCTCCTATCGGAAGAACTCCAAGGTCAAACCCTGCAACCTACACAGGCGTATTTGATATGATAAGAGACCTCTTTGCCGGTACACCTGATGCTAAAGCGAGAGGATATCAGAAGGGAAGATTTTCTTTTAACGTTAAGGGTGGAAGATGTGAAGCCTGTGGTGGTGACGGAATCATCAAGATAGAGATGCATTTCCTTCCGGATGTATACGTTCCCTGCGAAGTGTGCGGAGGAAAGAGATACAACCATGAGACTCTGGAAGTTAAGTACAAAGGCAAGAATATCTATGATGTACTGAATATGACTGTCGAGGAAGCACTTGTATTCTTTGAAAATGTTAAGACAATAAAGCGCAAGATACAGACTCTTTATGATGTTGGACTTGGATATGTAAAGCTTGGACAGCCAAGTACCGAGCTCTCGGGAGGTGAAGCGCAGCGTATTAAACTTGCTACAGAGCTTAGTAAAGTAGGCACCGGCAAAACTGTTTATATTCTGGACGAGCCAACTACCGGTCTTCATTTTGCTGATGTTCAGAAGCTGGTAAAGATTATGCATGAGCTGGTTGAACAGGGAAATACGGTTGTTGTAATAGAGCACAACCTGGATGTAATAAAGACCGGAGACTATATCATCGATATGGGACCTGAAGGTGGTTCTAAGGGTGGAACAGTAGTCGTACAGGGAACACCGGAGGAAGTTGCCAAGTGTAAAAAGTCTTATACCGGCGCATATATTAAGAAAATGCTCAAATAAATAAAGTTTGAAAAATCTGTGTAAAGTTTTGGCGGAATCCGTCCGATATAGTTAAAAGATAGGGTTGCCCCTTTTCAATAAAATTTATTTGGTTTATAATCGTAATGATATAGTAGATTAATAGTATTATCCGCTTTGTGCGCTTAGATAAATCGAGGTTTTTGAAAGGGGCATTATAATATGCAGTATGCAGATATTGGAATTGATTTAGGTACAGCATCGGTTCTTGTATATATCAGAGGGAAAGGTGTTGTTTTAAAAGAGCCTTCAGTTGTTGCTTATGATAGAGATACTGAGGAGATAAAGGCTATTGGTGAGGACGCAAGACTTATGCTTGGTCGTACTCCGGGTAACATTGTAGCCGTTCGTCCTCTCCGTCAGGGTGTTATTTCTAACTACAAGATTACAGAGCAGATGATGAGATACTTCATCAAGAAGGCTATCGGACGCAGGATTCACAGAAAACCATTCATCGCTGTTTGTGTTCCAAGTGGAGCTACAGAAGTTGAGAAGAAAGCTGTAGAAGATGCAACAAGACTTTGCGGTGCAAGAGATGTTAAGACTATTGAGGAGCCTATAGCTGCTGCTATCGGTGCCGGCATCGATATAACAAAGCCTTGCGGAAATATGATCGTTGACATCGGTGGTGGTACATCAGATATCGCAGTTATCTCTCTTGGTGGTACTGTTGTAAGTACATCAGTAAAGGTTGCCGGAGATGACTTTGATGAGGCACTTGTTCGTTACATGAGAAAGAAACACAATCTTCTCATCGGTGACAGAACAGCCGAAGATATAAAGATTAAAATTGGCTCAGCATACCCCAGAGCTGAGAGTGATTATCTTGATGTTAGAGGCAGAAACCTGGTAACAGGTCTTCCTAAGACTGTAAGAGTATCTTCTGAAGAGACAGAAGAGGCTCTTCGCGAACCAACTTCACAGATTATCGAGGCTATTCACAGCGTTTTGGAGAATACTCCTCCTGAACTTGCTGCTGATATTGCTGACAGAGGTATTGTCCTTACAGGTGGTGGTGCACTACTTCGTGGCTTGGAGGATCTTATCTATTCCAAGACCGGTATCAATACCATGACAGCAGAAGATCCAATGACAGCCGTAGCCATCGGTACAGGAAGATATGTTGAGTTCCTTGCTGGATACCATCAGGATTAAGCACACTGCTTAAGGATGGGCGGTTGTACTGCCAGGATGGCATGAGGAAAATTGGATGGTTAAGGGTCTTTACACAGCTTACACAGGAATGATTAACGAGCAGCACAGAATGGATGTGCTCACCAACAATCTTGCAAATGCCAATACAAATGGTTACAAAAAAGAAGGCGCAACATCACAGTCTTTTTCTGATCAGCTTGCGCTCAAAATAAAAGATTATTCAGATGCCCCGTTCACGGCTCGTGGACTGGGCATAATTAATCCCGGTGTAAAAATTGGCGAAGGTTATGTGGACTGGTCTGAAGGTCCCATGAAAGAAACTCACAATACCTTCGATGTCGCTCTTGGAGGCTATGGCTTCTTTGGAATCGAATACACCAACAAGGCAGTAAATATTGAAAGAGATACTGCCAGTCAAACAGATATCATGTATACCCGAGACGGTAATTTCACAATGACCAATGAAGGTGTTCTGGTAACACAGGACGGTGACTTTGTGTTGTCACAGGATGGCGGACATATTGAGCTTGATCCTGCACTTCCTGTTGAAATAAACACCTTGGGCGAAATCTATCAGGACGGAGAAGTTGTTGCAACCATCGGCAAATTTGACTTTGAGAAGGTTACTTATCCGGATGGAAGAATCACCTATAATACTTTGGAACACTACGGCGAAAATATGTATATTCCGACAGATGATGCAACACAGATTGAGTCCACAGCACAGGTCTATGCAGGATTTCTTGAGCAGTCCAATATTTCTGTTGTTGACGAAATGGTCAATATGATTGCTGTTCAAAGAAATTATGATACTAATCAGAGAATGATAACTACAGTCGATGGAACACTTGATATAGCAGCTAATCAGCTTGGACGTCTTTCATAATGATTTATTCTTAGTCAATACTTGAATAAATCAGCATCA
>JAEEGF010964395.1_pt1 | contig 12511 bp, 10 predicted proteins | sample 9134171 | NCBI WGS metagenome assembly JAEEGF01 (sample SAMN16246542, study PRJNA631951) | gut metagenome | biome: gut microbiome; feature: rumen; material: AP-attached | host: Bos | place: Iran: Karaj | collected 2018-10 | reverse complement strand
TGTAGCGCTTTCCGCAAAAACTGTCAAGAGAAAAGCGCGCTTTTTTTGAAAAATTTTTGCGTTTTTTTTTGCGAATACCGCTCCCCAAAAAACTAATTCTTTGCGGAAGGAAGATTCACAATGCCGCCGGCCGCGGTAAGCGGAACGTATTCCGGAACCTGACGACCGTCCCAACGCTTGGCGCGCTCAAGCTCAATTTCCAACTCCTTAAGACGAATCTCAACTTGGTAGTTTTGAGCGACCTTGGCGTTGTAATAAGCCAGCGCGTCAGCCTCGACCTTTTTTGCTTCGGCTTCTTTTTGCGCTTTAATCAAGGCGGCTTCGGCCTCTTGCTCTATCGCAGCCTTTTTCGCTTCGGCTTCCTTTACCTGCTTTTGCGCCTGCTGTTCCGCAAGCTTAAGGTCCTGCTCGGCTTTTTTAACCTCTTGAGCGCGGTTGGCAGTTTCTTTAATTTGCTTGTCAAAATCGTCTGACCAATCCCAGTTGGTGATTGTCGTCTGTGAAATGTCAATCGGATAGTCGGCCATGCGGGTAAGCATAGCTTGGGCAACTTTGCCGGTAACTTCGTTTTGCTTTTCGACCAAGTCGTAGATTGAGTATTGGCCGACCGTTTCCTTAAGCGACGCCTTTACATTGTCGCGCATGGCGCTTTGAATTACAGCGTCGTTCAAATAACGCGTTACGATGTCCATTATGCGTCGCTCGTCGTAAACGTAGCGAACTGCTACGGTGCTTCCGACAGTCTGCATGTCTTTGGTAATCGCTCCGTCTTGGCCGCATGAGAAAGAAACTTCGTAAGTTTTTGGCTCCAAACGGAACTTGCGAATTCTAGTTATAAATGGAGCGTGGAACTTCATTCCGGGCTGAATTACGCCTCCCTCAACCTGGCCAAGCGTTACTTGAACGCCGCGCTCGTTGGGCGAAATCACTGTGCATGAACTCGCAGCCAAAATGATTGCAGCGGCAACAATAAGGCAAAATGTGACAAACCCTTTGGTCACAAAAGGCGCTTGAACTTTCATATTCGTTCCTCCTAAGCAATTAAAAATGCTATGGAAGAATAATGCAAATCGAGCAAAAAAATCAAGGGCTTGAAAGGCAATTTGTTTTTTGGCAAAATGCTTTTATATGAAAAGAAATCTATTTTTTATTGCGCTTCTTGCCGCAAGCGCTTTTGCGGCGCTGGTCCTATGCTCCTGCTCGAAAAAAATCTTGGCGGAAAACATTTCGATCCTTGACGGAGGAAAAGAATGCAAACTTTCAGAAAACAAATACATCTTTCTTGAAGACGAAAACTTTGACATCAGGTTCAACGGCTTAAAGCCCAAGCAAAACATTTACATGTTCGCCCACCACAACGACTCATTTATAGACAAATACAAGCTTCCGATAAAAGCGGACGACACGGACATCTTTAACCTGGGCATGGCCATGGCGGAACGGACGCTGGACAAAGAAAAGGGATACACTCTTACAATAAATGAAGTTCACTCAATGCATTGCATCGGCGACGACAGAAGGTTGAACGACAAGGACGGCGCGTCGCTTCCTGTAAGGGCAATCTCAGACACGACAGGCTTTATGGACGACAAACTTTACCTTTTGTTTTATGTTGACTACAAACACAACAGAATTATCGAGCCAAACGAGCTTGCATGGATTGAGTTGATACTTCCTTACGACTCCAGAAAAGCCTTGACCCAGACGACTGAGGCGGATTTTTCCAACGAAAAACGCGCCTACATAAGTTCCGCGGGACACAGAATAAAAAAGGAGAACTACCACGGCAAAGAATTCAAGGCCTACAAAATCGCCGGAAAGAGCGACCTTGAGAAAATGAAACGAAAGGAAAACCGCTCCTTTGAAAACATCGACATCGGTCAACACGTCTACGGCTTAGAATCTCAAAAAGAAAAATTCAGTCAACCGACAATCTTTTTGATGGTTCCCCAAGGCCTCAGCCTTTGCAACAATCCCTTTAGAATAAAGGGCGACAAGACGATTTACTTTGAAGTTCAACAGGAAGGAAAACAAGACTATATCGACAAGCCAGTTTCAGTCCGTTTCTTAAGGCTACGAGACGAAATTCTTGTTGATAAAATAGCCTTTTACTATGGCGGAAAGGTCATTCCCGCAGAAGTGGCGGAATTTTAAGCGGTAATTTCTTCAAACAAAACGCCGGAGTCGATGCCGTTGATTACCGTTCCGCGTGGATGGCTTTTTAGCATGTTGGCTCGGCCGCTTTGCAAGTGCTCGCTTGTGATTCCGTGCTTGATTGAAATGTCGGCTTCCAAAAGCGCGCTTAGGTGATCGGCAAGGCGGACAAGCTTTCCGTCAACAGGAGAGAACTCGGCGCTGTTGTGCTTTTGATTCAAGTCTTCAAAAGTTACGGCAGACACCTTGCCGTCAACTAAAATTCTGTTTTCAAATTCGTCGCTGGTCCAGTACATCAATTCCGCAGAATAAAAGTCTTCCATAAGCGGAACCAGCTCGCGGCCTACGATTTCGTCCTCGATGCGCTTTACGATTTGCGGAAGGGCGTCCGTCGCTTGCTTGACGGGACTAATGATGTCGCGCGTGACCGCTTCGGGCAAGTCATGAAAGAGCGCGCTAAAAAAGTTGTTGTAAATTCTTTTCTGGCACATTTCGGCGCCGCATTCTTTTTGGAGGAGCGTCGTAATCGCGGCGACAAAAAAACAGTGGCCCAAAACGCTTGTGTAGGGAACGCGCGGGGTTTGGTTCCATCTGCGCTGGAAACGCAACTGTTCAATCTTAAGCAAAAACTCAAAAGGCCGCTGCTTGGTCAAAAGCAATTGAAGGCCGCGCAGCTCCGAATATTTCGCCAGGCTTGCGTTAAGCTCCTTTTCTATTTTTTCGTAGCGTTCCTGCTCGTTCACAAGCTTGAGCATTTGAAGCTCGCGCATTGTCGAATACCTGTGGGCGGCGGCGTAAACGCGGCTTGTCAAAAGGTCTTCCTTGGGAATCGGAATCGACTGCGCCTTTTGTCCGATGTAAATCGTAAACTGAGAAAAGAATTCCTTGTCTTCGATGTAAGGCTTGTATTGGTTTAAAACCCATTCGTTAAGGCGCAAAAATTCCGCGGGGTATTCCGCCTTGATCAAATCCTGGACGGGAGCCTTGATGTCGCAAAGCGCGATTTTTTTGAGCAAGTCAAAGAGCGAGGCGTTTATCATCCAATTCCAATTGATTTTATGTCCGGCGTCTTCCTCAAACTTTCCGATGATGTAAGCCAAGACCATTTTTTCGGCGGCCTTGTCCATCTCAACCAAGTCAAAGGGACGGATCAAGTCGTTCCATCGCTCGATGGAAAACGCCTCGAACATTTTTAGGATGAGCTTGCTGTAATTTTTCATGAACCCCTCGTTACATACGGCTTTCCGTCAGCCGCGGGAGCGTAGTTCTTTCCGCTAAAAATCACAAGCGCCAAAAGCGTTATCGCGTAGGGAACGATGTTAAAGACTTCTGTGGGGAGGAACTGTGTGAGGCGCGGGAAAAAGTCGTGCGCCAAAACTGCAAGCGCCGACGCAAGGCCGAACAAGAACGTTGAGCCAACGATCCCCAAAGGCTTCCAACGCCCAAAAGCCACCGCCGCCAGCGCGATAAAGCCCGTGCCGTTAACGGTGTTGCTTGTAAACTGAATCGACTCAGTCAAAACCATGCAGCCGCCCGCAAGGCCAGCCAAAAAGCCAGAGGCCAACGTGGCGAACCAGCGCATTTTAAAAATGTTCACGCCAACGCTGGCGGCGGCGTTTGGATGCTCGCCGCACGCGCGAAGGCGCAAGCCAAAAGGCGTTTTGTAAAGAACAAACCATGCGATCAATATTACGGCTGCGGCAATCCACAAAGTTGGATAAAAACCGGTAAAGTCCGGAAGCATTCCCATTTGGAAGGGAAGCGTTCTGTCGGCATGGAAAAATATTTGGCTAAAGAAAATCGTGATTCCGCTAGAAAGCAAGTTGATTCCCGTTCCGCTTATCGTTTGGTCCGCGTTCAAATTAATGGCGGCGTAAGCGTGAACCATTGTAAAAATTGTAGCTATCACCGCTCCTGCAACAAGAGCCACGGCCAAATCCCAACGGCCATAGCCCGCCGCTTCCATAAAAAAGTGAACGGTGGCCGCGACAAAGGCGCCGATTCCCATAAGGCCCTCAAGCGCGATGTTTACGACGCCGGCCCTTTCGCAAATCATTCCGCCCGCCGCGGCGATAAGCAAGGGGGCTACGATCATCAAGATAGAAGGAAGGCTTGAAAAAATCATTTTGCGCCTCCTTGCGCGCTCTCCTTTTTCGCCCGCCATGCAAAGAACATTCTAAAGCCGGTCTTGAGCGCGATAAAGACTACAACCAAGCCTTGAATGATAAAAGTGATTTCTTTTGGAATGTTGTTCGTCTGCATCAGCGACTGCGAGGCTTGCAAGAGGCCGAACAAAAGGCCTGCCAAGGCGGTTCCTTGCGCGGTGCAGTTTCCGACAAGCGCGACGGCCATTCCCGTAAAGCCATAGTTGTCCATTCCTGTGATTACGCGGCCATACCTAAAGGAGCCAAGCGCAACCACTCCCCCGCCGATTCCGGCAAAGGCGCCAGAGATCGCCATCGCTCCGACAATGCTGGCCACGACAGGAATGCCCGCGGCGCGAGCGGCGTCCTTGTTAAAGCCAGTGGCTCGCATGGCAAAGCCGGCCTTGGTCTTTTCCATAACTATATAGTAAACAAGAATTCCCGCGACGCACAAAAAGATTCCGGCGTTAAGGTTTGAGTTGTTGAACAGCTTTGTCAAAAAGCCGACCTTTAGCGAAGCCGTGGCCGGAAAGTTGGGCGTCTTAAAAGTGTTTGATCCGGGAATCGCGAGAGTCACGATTCTAGAAAGGTAAAGCGCTATGTAGTTGAGCATGATCGTTGATACTACTTCCGAAACTTCAAAGCGGGCCTTGAACCAGCCTACAACGCCGCCCCACACGGCTCCGCCGATTGTGGCCAAGACCAAAGCGAGCGCGACTTGCAAGACCGAAACTTGCGGAAAGTACAAGGCGCCCAACTGCGCGATTGTCATTCCGATTATGTACTGGCCTTCGCCTCCGACATTGAACAAGCCGACGCGCGAAGCGAATGCCATCGCAAAGCCGCAAAAGACAAAGGGAACGGAATAGTTGAGCCATTCGCCGATGTAGCGGGGATTCCATTTTCCGTTGTTAAGATTAAAGCCCGTCATCGACTGAAAGAGCGCCTTGTACATACCGCCGGGATTGCGGCCTACAAGCGCGATCAATATCGTCGCGAACAAAAAACCAAGTATTATTACCAAAACGCTGATAGAGCCCTCTGAAAGGGGCTTTCTTGCCTTAACGCCGTCGCTCACGATTTTACCCCCTCAAACGACTTGCCCGCCATCATCATTCCTATCTGGCGTTCGTCGACTTCGCCCGCGGCATAGGTGCCGACAATCTTTCCTTTGGAAATCGTGGCGATTCTGTCACAAAGGTTCATGATTTCGTCAAGCTCAAAGCTGACCAAGAGAACAGCTTTGCCAGCGTCGCGCTCGGCGATGATTTTTTTTCTGATAAATTCAATCGCGCCAACGTCAAGGCCGCGGGTTGGCTGGGCAAAAATCAAAAGGCTTGCGCCCATGCTAAGCTCGCGCGCGATGATAAGCTTTTGCTGGTTTCCGCCCGACATGGCGCCGGATTCCGCTCCGCCCTCGCCTCCGCGAATGTCAAAAGCGGCGGACAATTCCTCGCCGTTTTTTTCCATCGCTTCCTTGTCCAAGAAAAACTTGTTCTTGACAAATGGCTCTTTATAGTAATTTTTTAGCGCGGCGTTTTCGCCGACGGTGAACTCGGCCACAAGGCCAAAGCGCTTGCGGTCTTCGCTTACGTGCGCCATTCCCATTTCTATGCGCTGGCGGACTGAAAGGTTTGTGATGTCCTTTCCTTTAAAGATTATTTTTCCGGAACTTGGCTTTGCAAGGCCGGTAAGGGCCGCGACAAATTCGCTTTGGCCGTTTCCGTCAACGCCCGCGATTCCGAGAACTTCTCCGGCGCGGACTTCAAGGCTTAGGTTGTCGACGGCAGTGATTCCGCGGCTGTTTTGAACGGAAAGGTTTTGGACTTGCAAAAGAGTCGCTCCGATTTTTGGAGCGGCCTTTTCAATATGGAAGTTTACCGCGCGTCCTACCATAAGTTCGGCGAGCTTTTCTTCGCTGGTAGAAGCCACGTCAACGGTGTCTATCATTTGGCCGCGGCGCAATATCGAGCAGCGCTCGGCTACGGCCTTTATTTCGTTAAGCTTGTGGGTTATAAGCAAGATCGTCTTTCCTTCTTTTTGAAGGAGGCGGATGATGTCCATAAGCTCGTCAATTTCTTGCGGTGTCAATACGGCGGTCGGTTCGTCAAAGATAATGATGTCAGCCTTGCGGTAAAGAACTTTTAGGATTTCAACCCGCTGCTGCATTCCGACCGTAATGTCTTGGATCTTTTCGTCAGGATTTACCTTAAGGCCGTACAAATCGCTCAGGACTTGAGCCTCTTTTTTTGCCTTCTTTAAGTCAAGCAAGCCAAGCCGGTTTTTTGGCTCGGCGCCCAAGACGATGTTTTCGGCGACAGTGTAGTTTTCGACCAATTTAAAGTGCTGGTGAACCATTCCGATTCCCAAAGCGGTCGCGTCGTTAGGATTTTTTAAATGGACTTCTTTTTGATTGATTTTTATCACGCCGGAATCCGGCGTGTAGGAACCGAACAGAACCGACATGAGAGTGCTCTTGCCGGCCCCGTTCTCTCCCAAAAGGGCGTGGACCTCGTTCTTTTTAACGCGTAACGTTACGTTGTCGTTGGCCAGAACATGCGGGAATCGTTTTGTGATTCCCAGCATTTCCACGGCCCATTCAGGATTTTGGCTTTCCATTAGTCGTCGATGGCGCCAAGGCCTTCGGGAGCGACGCCAGCGGCCAAAGCTTCCTTGTATGTCGGAAGAATCTTAACCTTGCCGGAGACGATGTCTTTTTTGGCTGATTCGATTGAATCGATTACCTTTACGCCCAAATCCTTGTTGGCCTTTGAGTAGTCAACGCCGTCGTCCTTAAGAGCCAAGTTGACAACGCCGCCAGAGAATGAGCCGCTGGCGATTTCATTCAAAGCCATCAATGTCGAAGTCTCAACGCGCTTGATCATAGAAGTAAGAACGGCAGACTTTCCTTCGGCGTAAACGCCGTCAGCGTACTGGTCAGAGTCAACTCCGATGGCCCAAACGTTCTTTCCGGCATACTGCATTTCCTTTGCCTGGGCGATAGTTCCGTTTCCGGTTCCGCCGGCGGCAGAGAAGATGGCGTAAATGCCCATGTTATACCAGTTCTTGGCCTGAGTCTTGGCCAATTCGGGCTTTCCCCAGTCGTTGGCGTAGTAGTCGAAAATTTCGGCGTTGGGATAAACAGCCTTGATTCCCTGAATGTATCCCATCTCGAACTTTGTGATTGTAGATCCCGGAACTCCGCCGATAAAGCCGAACTTGGGATTGGCGATTCCGTCAGCCTGTGCCTTGTAAGCGGCGGCAAGGCCGACAAGGTAAGAGCCCTCTTCTTCGTGGAAAACGAATTCCTTAACGTTGGGGCGTCCAACCCAGTCAACGTCAACGATCATATACTTTTGGTCAGGATACTGGTCGGCGATTTCTGTGATCGCGTCGGCAAAAGTAAAGCCCGTGGCGCAAATAAGGTCGTAGCCTTCGTCAGACAACTGCTTGAGCGTGGGCAAATACTGGTCCTGAGTTTGGCAAGTTACGATGTCGTAAAGGCTTCCGCGGCTTTTGGCGTTCTCTACGCTTTCGCCGTAGAACTCAACGATTCCGCGCCAAGCGGCCGCGTTGAATGACTTGTCGTCGATTCCTGTGGCGTCCGTTACAAGGCGAATTGTGGGACGGCCTTCAGAAGACTTCTTTGCAGCCTGCTTTTTTGAACAACCGGCAAAGGCAGCCAAAACCGCGGCGGCCAAAGCTATGATTGCAATCTTTTTCATATTATGATTTCCTCCATGAAAATGAATGGACATATATTAGCGCATCTAATGGAAAACATCAAGGACGGCGGACGCTTGCATTTTTTTATTCTATATATTATAATAGCGGATTATGGCAGAATCACAAAGTTTTTTGGCAAAATTATTCTCATCTATCTTTAAATCTGACGATCCAGAGGCTGAAAAAAAGCGCCGCATCAAATTAATCGCTAAGAACCTTTCAAAGGCTAAGTACCATTTTTACAAGAACGACGAGGTTTTGCCGGCCTTCGCCAAATTGCTTTATGACATTTACAAAGCGGTGTTTCCGGCAAAAGCCATGTTCATGGCGCAGGAAAACCCAAACCGCCTAAAGTCTTTGGCCGTTAACTATTCCCTAAACGAAAAAGAACACCAGATTATCGACTCCCTTACAGAGGAAGGAATCAAAGAAGCGGCGCAACACACGCCGATTGAACAGCTGGAGCCGCAAGTAAGGCAGAACATAGATTACTTCCTTCAAGTATTCAACGGAGAAAAAATCGCCCGCATCGAAGCGCTTTACAGAAAGCTGATGATCTTTAAAAGCTTCTGCTCCTTTGACTTTTACTTTACCCTTAAAAAGTTTGACTCTTCATTAAAAGAAGGCGAATTTACAACCGTTCCCCACTTTGAAAAAATCAACGCGGAATACATCAGCGAAGACCTAAAGGACTTTTTGGCGGTTGCTTGGCTTTTGCCCGAACGCGAAGACTGGTCCGACATGATGAAGTTCTTTAAAGAATCAAAGGGAACGGAACCCGTCACCTTAAACGTTTGGAACAAAATTTGCAACAAAATAAATTCAATCCGCTTAAGCCGAGTCTTTGAGATGATGATTCAAGTGATCACAAAGGACCCCAACTACATTCCTGACTTTTCATACAGCGAAGAGCCCATCGTAGACAACTTTATCGACAAAACAAGAAACGACGCGGAAAAGACATTAAACTCCCTTGTTTTGGCGCAGCAAAACAACAAGATTGACGGAATCTTGGAGCAAATATTCGGAACAACTTCAATCGAACGCCTTACAAACTACACCGCCACAAACTCCGCCTTGTACGAGCGAAAAGGTTTGGGCACCTTTGACTATGTCCAGCCGCTCAACTACTTTAAGGCCTTTTTGCTTGACTTTGTAAAAAAAGACGTGCGCGAATTCTCCGACTTGGTTTTGGTCCGCGGAACGTGGTCAACCCAAGCGCTTTCGGCCCCAATGTCAAACGCCTACCACGCGCTTTTGGAAACAAGCGACACGATTTTGGCCTTTGACGCGAAGATCGCCGAAGACGCCGAAATCGGAAGCAGAATAAAGACCCATATGCCTAGGGCCGAACGCGACAAAGAGGCAAAGAACATCATCGGCACTTTGATCGGCGACCTAAACGATGAAGCAAAGGCCATGTTGGTTGACGGAACAAAGAACTTGATTACAATCGCAAAGACGACAAAAACTCTCTTGGAAGACTACGCAAAGCCAAAGGGAGAGGTAATCATTAACTGGAAGGAATTGGACAAATTTGCCGACCACCCGGTTAAGGAATTGGGCGTCGGCGTTTACAAGCACATCTACTTGTTCGTGCAGCTAATGCAAAACTGCTTAAAGTAACCGCGCCGCAATAATCACGCTTGTTTTTCCGGGTACAGGCCGGGAACAAGGAATTCTTTTGGCAATCTAGAAGGACGGCCTTGGGTATTCACCGTAGCCCAAGTGACGTCGGCGTCGACGCATACCGTTCCATCCTCTTTTCTAATCACTTGGTGAAGTGTTCCCTTAATGGCGCCAGTTTCCACAGGCTCAACGTCGATAAAAAGCTTGTCCATCAAAAAGGCGCTGGCCCTGTAATGAATGTCAATATGGGTAATGTAAATAAAGTAGCCGGCTTTGATCATTTCTTTGTAATCAAAGTTTATGCCGTTCAAAAATTGCATTCTTCCATATTCAAGATAGTTGACGTATACGGCGTTGTTGACGTGTCCATAAGAATCGCATTCGTATGTGCGAACGATAAGATCAGAAGTTACTTTCATAAATGGGATTATATAAAAAACTTAGGCGTTGTTCAACACCGAATCAACCAAGCGCTTAAAGGAGTTGTCTTGAACCACGCTTCCAGTTTGAACGTCGTCGACGATGGAGAACACGCCGTTTGAGTCTTGAACGATGGCGTTATAGTCGGCGCTTTGCAATTCGCCAAGATTAGAATTTTGGCCAAACGAGGAGAACATAAAGGCTTCAGCGTTTGAAAGAGGAATTGCAGAGGCCTCGCTTGCGGCGGCTTGGCTTGCCGCAGGTTCGTCCGCAAGAGGAGCGGCTTCCTGAAGCGGCTCCTCCTCCTCCAAATGCAAAGGCCTTTTCTCAAAGTTAGGCGTTTCGGTGGTAAAGGTCGAAGCGACGTCCGTTCCGTCGTCAAGGCTTTTATTTTCCGGAGCGCTAAATTCCAAAGGCTCTGTAAACTCCTCTTTTTCTTCGGCCTCAGAAACGCCAAAGTCTTCGGGAGAAAGATCCTTGTAGTAATCGCTTTTTTCCGTCTCCAAGGTGCCGTTGATTTTTTCTTCTTCGTTTCTTGCGTCAAGGTCAGTAAAATCGGGGCCTTGAATGGAAAAGTTTTTGACAACCTCTTCGGTTTCATCGTTGGGAGCGAAATTCTCTCGAACGTTAGTATAGGGATCAAGCTCTTTGTCTCCGACAACTTCGACAGATTCCGGATCGTCGTCTTTCTTTATGCGCAGAGCGAAGAAGTCGTCCGCGACGTTTTCTGAAATGTCAATGTCGCCCTCTTCCTTTTCAGACAAAGTTGCCGCAAAGTCCATAAGGGTTTTGTGGTCTTCGTCGCTTTCGGGCTCGGCAATTTCAACAGTCTCAGGTTCGTCGTCGGACAAGGATTCCGCAAAGGCGGCAAGGTCGTCGTCAACCTCTTCAACCTCTTCGACGGGCTCAGCATCCTCTATTTCTTCAACTTCCTCAACAGGTTCGGCCTCGCCTATTTCTTCAACTTCCTCAACAGGTTCAGCCTCGCCTATTTCTTCAACTTCCTCAACAGGTTCAGCTTCTTCTATGGCCTCGGCTTCTTCGATTTCTTCAATCGGTTCGGCATCTTCCACCTCGACCGGAGTTGCGGGAACGGGAGTCGCGGCGGCAACTGTTTGAGTCGCGGCCGGCGCTTGAACGGCTTGAACTTTAAGGCTTCCGCTTGACAAAAGCTCTTGGAGCATCGCCTTGATTTCTTGGGCGCCTTCCGCTCCAAGGCCGCTGTTTGCAGCGGCGCCGTTGGGCTTTAGATTCATCGCGGCGAACAATTCGTCCCAGCTGCGGTTTATCAATTCCTCAACTTGAGCCTGACGCTTTTTGGCTCGGCCTCCAAGGCTTTGAATGATTTCTTTTGTAACAGCGTCGCGGCGGCCGCTTATCGTCTCCCAGTTAAGGGCTTCTTTTTTGGAAAGGTATTCGTCAACGACGCCAAGCTGCAAGGACTTGATTCGCTCGCGGATAACGGTCTCGTCGTCGCGGCGCAAATTCAAAAGCAAAAAGCAAATCAAGAAAATCGAAATGAAAACGCAAATCAAAATAAGGATGCGGGCCGAAGATGGCAGCGCGAAAATCTCGTCGTTGTAAATTCCGCAAACAAAGATTCCTGACTTGGACTTTTGGCTGACGGCAACCCAATAATTTTTCTTTTGCTCGTCGATCGAAAGCAAGCGCTCGGCGGCGCCGGAGTTTTTATGCCACGCGTCAAACAAGGCTTCGGAAAAATCTTCCTGGCCCACAGACGGCAAGCCAAAAACATAGCCGCAAAGGCAATCGGCGCCGCTTTTTGCGTTTGACAAAAAGTTCGCGCTTTCGCCGATTGAAATCAAGTTTTTCTTAAGAAGAACGTTGGCAAAGTCCAAGGCGTTGACGTAAAAAATCGCGCTTCCCCTAAAGACTGAATACTTGTCGTAAAGGGGGAACGAGAACACAATCCTGTTTTCTTTGTCGTAGTAAATTTTTTGTCCGGCTTGCAAGTCTCCGCCAGTGTCGCCGCAAGAAACGATTTGCGCGGGGATTTCTTCGCTTCCTGACAATGTGACGCATTCCAAATAATTTTTGTAAGCCGTCAAATTGTTTTTTTCGTCGCGGCGCAAAATGTCGGAATGGAATGTTGAGTAATGGATTGAGTTTTGGTTCTTGTCCAAAACGCGCAAGCCCAAAAAGCCTTGTGTTGACGAGCGCAACTCGCCCAAAGCCTCGCCGCGCGAAAGCACGTCAGCGTCCGAAGGCTTGGCTTCGACAAAAGTTTGGACGGAAGAATTTTTTAGGAACGCGCTTTGGCCAAGCGCGAATCGCTCCGTCAAGGTCTTTAGGTAATCGTCGTAGGCTAAAGAAATGCCGTCAAGCTTATTGTTGATTTGAGAAATTTTAGCGGGTTCGTAAAAGCGCGCGTCGATCGCGGAAAACAATCACGCAAAGGCCGCCACCGTAAAGGCGCC
>JAEEGF011383266.1_pt1 | contig 12513 bp, 7 predicted proteins | sample 9134171 | NCBI WGS metagenome assembly JAEEGF01 (sample SAMN16246542, study PRJNA631951) | gut metagenome | biome: gut microbiome; feature: rumen; material: AP-attached | host: Bos | place: Iran: Karaj | collected 2018-10 | reverse complement strand
GCCGAATTTCTCGCTGCCGAGGGTTCGCTTGATCTGCGGGTACAGAAGGAGCTGAATGACTCCGTTCATGGCCACGAGGCCGCCCACGCTGAATATAAGGTCTCTGACAACCTTCGCGCTGAATTTATTCTTTTTTTCGTTCATGGCTGTCAGTTCTCCGTTTTTGGGGTTTTTTCGGTAATATTATACTCTTACCGCTTGTTTCTTGCAACTTTACGGCTTTAAGCCTTTTTCAATACTTCTCCGGCGTTTTCCGCCTGCTCACTTGCGGTCACGGTTTTGTCACGGCTTTTCGTCGGGAAGCACCGTGCGCCTGAACTCGAAGTCGACCAACCGCTCGAGTTCTTCGTAAGTTCCTTCGTTGTCGATAACAACGTCTGCCAGCGCCGCGTATTCACTGTTCGAGAGCTGCGCCGCGATCCGCCTTTCAGCCTCTTCCTCGGTGTAGCCGTTGCGCTCCATGAGCCGCTCGATTCTCAGGTCGTCGTTGGCGACAACTGCCCACACGCAGTCGGACACGTCGAAGAAGCCGTTCTCGACCGGAATCGGCACGTCAAGCACCGCGCACGCAACGTCTCTCTTTCTGAGAACGGTCAGGCGCCTTTTAATTTCTTTTGCGACCGCCTTGTGAACGATCCGGTTGAGCACCAGAAGGTCGCCGGGACTGTCGAAAACGCGCTTTGACAGCCGGCCTCTGTCGAGTTCGCCGGTTTCTTTGTCGACCGCCTCTTCCCCGAAATACTCAACGATCTCGCGGAAAACCGCGGTGCCTTTCCGTTGCAGCGATTTCGCGATTTTGTCGGCGTCGATTACCTCGCAGCCCATCTTTTTTAATATTCCGGTCACGGTCGACTTGCCGGTCCCTGTGCCGCCTGTCACTCCGAGAACACGCATAAAACGCCTCCGAACTTGTTTTTTCTTTGTTACTTGAAGTTATGGAACAATTGCTGACGTATCGTGCGGTTTTTTATTTTTCCCACGAATAGCCCGAAGACGTCGAAACCGGAAGCCTGAGCCCGAAGTCCGCAACGCCCTCCATGCATTCCTTGAGCAGTTGCCTCACCGTCTCCTCTTCTTCCCGCGGGCAGTCGACCAGCAGCTCGTCGTGGACCTGCAGCACAAGCCTCGACTTGAGCCCCCTCTTTTCGAGTTCGTTCTCGACCCTGACCATCGCCAGCTTTATAATATCCGCCGCGGCGCCCTGTATCGGCATGTTTGTGGCGACTCTCTCGCCGAACTGCCTTACCGGATACTTGGGGTTGATGAGCTCGGGCAGGTACCTTCTCCGGCCCCACGGCGTGACCGCGAAACCGTTCCGCTTCGCGAACGACTTCAGCTCCTCAAGGAACGTTCTGACGCCCGGGAACTTTCTGAAATACCCCGCGATGTACCTTCTCGCCTCCGCCACCGACACGCCGATCTCGCGCGCGAGCCCGTACTCGCTCATACCGTAAACGATTCCGAAATTGACCGCCTTCGCAGCCGAACGCATCTCGTACGTGACCTCTGAAGGCTCTATTCCGTTCACGTCTGCCGCCGTCAGCGTGTGAATGTCCTCGCCGCTCTCAAAAGCCGCAATCATATTCTCATCGCCGGACATAACCGCCAGCAGCCTCAGCTCAATCTGGGAATAGTCCGCGTCCACAAGAACGCCGTCCGGACTTCCCGCCACGAACGCCTTCCTGATCTCGCGGCCGAGCTCGTGCCGCACCGGGATGTTCTGGAGGTTGGGCTCGCTGGAACTGAGCCTGCCTGTCGCCGTGACCGTCTGGTTGAACGTGGAATAAACGCGCCCCGTTTCGCCGTCGATGACCGACAGCAGACCGTCGATGTAGGTGGATTTCAGCTTCGCGTTCTGGCGGTATTCGAGAATCAGCGGGATCACCGGATGTTCGTCCGCGATCTCCTCAAGAATCTCCTGGCCGGTCTTGTAGCCGGTTTTCGTCTTGTTTTTCTTGCCGCCTCCGAGGCCGAGCTTGTCGAAAAGGACCTCTCCCAGCTGGCGCGGCGAGTTGATGTTGAACTCCGTCCCGCAAAGTTCGTAAATGCGCTCCTTGAGCGACTCGAGGTTTTTCGAGTACTTCTCGCCTTCTTTTTTGAGGACCTCGGGGTCGACCTTCACGCCGCGGGTCTCCATTCCCGCAAGAACCGAAATCATCGGGAGCTCGATCTCCTCGAGAAGACGCTTCATTCCGTCGGCGCAGAGCTTTTTGTAGGCCGCTTCGCACACCTCCGGCATAAAATCTATTTCGGGCCTGTCTTTTCCGGTGAAGAACCGCACCGCCGACTCGTACTCGTCCAGTTTCCGGGTGGAGTCCGCCAGGTAGGCGCAAATCGCGACGTCGTTGGTGACCGGCGTGATTTTGACACCGTGCCTGAGGCAGGCGGTAATGAGCGGCTTCGCGTCGAAGAAGTACTTTTTGACGCTTGCGTCGCCGAGAACAGTCGAGAACGCTTCGGCGAATTGTTTGACGGCGCCGCCGTCGGGAAGAGGAATGTAAAAATACTCTCCGGGCGTCTCACTGCCTCCTTCACGGGTTTTGCGCCCGTAAACGGTTACCGCGGAAAGGTCGCCTTTGTTTTTCTCTATAATAAGGTAAATTTCGTCGCTTTGTGAGAGCGCGCCGGCGGCCGTTTTTAGTTCTTCCGGCGTGCGCGCCTCGATTTTTACGGCGCGGTTCTTCGCGTTGTTCGCGCCTGTAGCGGAGCCTTCCGCCGCCCCGCCTTTCGTATCGCCCAAATCAGCGTCGAAGAGTGACAGTTCAGTGTCGTCCGGATCCACATCAGCGTTCCCGCGCGCCTCCGCGGCGTCGTTTTCGGCGAGTTCCTCGAGCTTCATTGACTTTATCAGCTTCCTGAACTCGAGCTTCTTAAAGAGGCGCAACAGCTCCGCATAGTCGGTCTTCTGCTTTTCCAGCGACTCAAGCGAGCCGTCGGGGGTGATGACGTCGAGCGGCACGTCGCGTTTGATTTTGGCCAGTTCGAGGCTCAGGTAGCACAAATCCTTGTTGTTTTCCAGTTTTTCGCGCGTCGATTTGCTCGCCACTTCGTCTATCCCCGCGAAGATCTCGTCGAGGCCGCCGAACTGAGTCAGCAGCGCGAGCGCACCCTTCGGGCCGATGCCGGGACAACCGGGAATGTTGTCGGAGCTGTCGCCCATGAGCGCCTTCATCGGGACCACCCATTCAGCCGGCGCGCCGTTGAACACCTCCGCGACCTTTTCGGGAATCACCCTGTTGACCGTCGTCGTTCCCGCCGAGGTCACCGGAAGAAGCACCGTCGTCATGCCGTCAACCAGCTGCAACGAGTCCTTGTCGCCGGTCAGAATCACGGACTGCACGCCGCGCTTCGACGCCTCCTTCGAGAGCGTCCCTATAATATCGTCCGCCTCGATGTCCGCCGCCTGCGTGTGCGCAATTCCGAACGCGTCAAGCACCTCTTTAATCACGGGCATCTGCACTCTCAGCTCGTCAGGCATTCCCTTCCGGTTGGCCTTGTACCCGCTGTACATGTCGTGCCTGAAAGTGTGCCGCCCCGCGTCAAACGCCACGCAGACCAGTTCCGGCTTCTCGCTCTCGATCGCCTTCATGAGCATATTCACGAAGCCGTAGACCGCCCCCGTATAAAGGCCCTCGGCATTTTTCAGCATGTTCGCGCCGGTGCCGTAAAAAGCCCTGTTCGCGATACTGTTTCCGTCTATGAGAAGAAGTTTTTTCATCTACTTTTCCTTTGTTTTCCCGTTGCGGGAATGTTTTTCCGTTCAAAAAGCGCCCTTCCCGGGCTGTAATATTTTACCACAAAACGAACGGTTTTAACAGCGAAGAATTATTTTCCGGCTTTAAAGCATTTCCGGGAAATGTCACGTTTTTCCGGCAAAAAGCCGAAGCGTTTCCTAAAACCGCTTTTTATGAAATTCCCCGGGTCGCAACCGGATCCGGGGAGTCGTTTTTGTAAAAATCAGCCGAGCTTCGGGTAGTCCGACTGCTTCGCGATGTTGAGGAGAATTCCCATCGCGCCGAGAATCGTCACAAGCGATGTTCCGCCGTAGCTGAACATCGGAAGGCCGACGCCGGTTACCGGAATCAGCGCAGAAACGACCGAGAGGTTGAAGACCGTCTGCACCGTAATCATAACGATAATTCCCGCGGCCATCAGGCTTCCGAGACTGTCCTTGCACGAAAAAGCCACCCTGATTCCGCGCAGAATCAGCGCGAGGTATAGCAGAATTACGACCGTTACCCCAGCAAATCCGAGCTCCTCGGCAGTAATTGCAAAGATAAAATCGTTGTATGCCTCGGGAAGATATGAGTATTTCTGAATGCTCTTGCCGAAGCCCGCACCTGTTAGGCCTCCCGACCCGATTGCCCAGAGCGAGTTCCTGATTTGCACGAGTTGCGCTTCGTTAAGTTTGGTATCTTCAGGCAAATTCATCGCGGTATTGCCGAAAACCGTCGCCAAATAAACTGCGATTCTCGGCTTAATATGTTCAAAAAGATCCTTCTTGAGCAATGCGAGAACAACCACCATCCCGGCTCCGGCGACACCGCTGACCGCAATAACGTACCAGCGCACACCCGCAAAAATCATAATTGCAAGACCAATCAGTCCTATGATTATCGTCGCGCTCGCGTGTTTCTGAATCAAAACCGATACTAACGCCAGACCAAACGGGGCAATGACCGTGATAAGACCGTACCATTTTTTCGACCGTTCGCCCATTCTGGAATCCGAGAGAACCGATGCAAGGTAAATGATTACAGCCACCTTAAGTAATTCCGAAGGCTGAAACCTGAAACTCGATCCGATCTGTATCCACCTGTTTGCGTCGTTCCACGTTTTTCCGAAAGCTGCCGCGTAAAGACACATTGCAATGACAGCCCACAATAACAGTCCCGCTACCCGTTTGTAAATCCGGTAATCGACAAACGACACGCCTATCATCACAGCGATACCCAGGGCCGCGTAAATGAACTGGCTTCGCATCATTTTGGCAGCGTCACCGCTCAAGTACCCGGACCTCACGAAGCTCGAACTCGCAGACATAAGCAACCCCACGCCGAGAATGGCCAGGATGACGAACAGGAGAACGAAATCGAATTGCTTGTTTTTGATGCCGGCTTTCATCTTGCGAACCCTCTTGCGAGAATGTAAGTCACAATGCAGCAGACCGCCACGAACGCCCAAAACGTGTACGTGACCGTGAGTTCCTTCCAGCCGCACTTTTCAAAATGGTGGTGCAGCGGCGCCATTTTGAATATTCTTTTTCCGTGGGAAATTTTGAAATAACCGACCTGGAGCAGCACCGACAGCGCCTCGAACACGAACAGCAGTCCGCCGAAGAAGAGCATGAACGGATGTCCGCACATCAAAGCCGCCGCCCCCAATGCGCCGCCTATTGCCAGCGAGCCGGTGTCGCCCATGAATATTTTCGCGGGGTGGTAGTTGAACACCAGGAATCCCGCCAGCGCGCCGACGAAAGCCGCCGAAAACACGGAAACGGTTTTGTTCGCGAAAAGATAGACCGACGAGAGCGCGAGAAGCACGAACACCAGAATCGACGAGCCCGCGCAGAGTCCGTCAAGTCCGTCGGTGAGGTTCACGGCGTTGCTCTCCGCCAGCATCGTGAAGGCCACGAAGGGTATGTAGATCCACGACAGCGAGATCGTGTGGTTCTTGCCCAGGAACATGAAGTCGATCGAGGCGCCGTTCTTGACCGCGAACTGCATGTAGCAGGCAAACCCGACACTGATCGCGATGAGCACGAGCAGCTTCTGCCACCAGATGAACCCGTCCTTGTTCTTCTTTTTGACCTTGAGGAAGTCGTCGACGAAGCCCACCGCGCCGAAGAGCAGCGTGACCGCGGGCAGAACGAGCAGCCCCCAGTCCTTCTTGATCAGCGCATAAACGACCGTGACGAGGACCACCGGAATCATGAATATCCAGCCGCCCATCGTCGGCGTCCCGTTCTTGGCGAGGTGCGATTCGACGCCGTTGTAGCGCTCGGTCTGACCGAACTTCAGTCTTCTCATAAGCGGAATCACCGCGGGTCCTGCCAGCACCGCCAGCACGAACGCGACCGCAAGACAAGTCAATTCAGCTACCCACATAATTATGTCTCCTGTTTCTTAACCGGTTTTGATGACCGTTTTTTCTGAAAGTAAAAATGATATTTCCCGGAAATTTCCGAAGTTTTCCCGGAAATATCCGCTTTTCCCGGAAACGTCCGATTTCCCGGAAATTCGCCGGTTGCTCCGTCGCTCAAGCTCCGTTTTTGAGCCTCTCCGAGATTATTTCCATGTGCATCGCGTGAGAACCCTTCACGAGAACCGCGTCGCCCCTGCGGACAAATTCCGCGGCTCTTTCCGCAGCCGCGCCGGAGTCCGCCACGAAGAAGAATTCCGTTTTGGAACGGTGGCGCGCGCCTCCGAAGCCTATGTCGCGCGCGCGTTCACCCACGCAAACTACTGTGTCGATGCCGAGGGCGGCGCACTTTTGGCCGACCGCGATGTGTTCGAGTTCAGAGACAGGCCCTAATTCCAGCATGTCTCCGAGGAAAGCCACCCTTCTGCCGCCTTCGCCGACAGGCAGGTTCGCGAGCACTTCGAGCTGCGCCTTGACGGACTCGGGTCCCGCGTTGTAGCAGTCGTCAATGATCAGGCAGCCGCCGTATTCAGCGACGCGCTGGCGTCCGATCGATTCGGGCGTAAGCGAGGCGATCGCGGGAAGCACCTTCTCTCTGATGTCATTTTCCGGAAATCCGAGCGTTTTCGCCGCCGCTACGGCCGCGAGCGCGGCGTACACGTTGTGCCTGCCGCTCATTCCGATCGAGGCGTCCGCGAAAAACGCGCCTTCTATGTAGAGTTTGAACTTCACGCCGCCCACAAAAGGTTCGACGTCGCCCGCGAACACTTCGGGCAGTCTGCCGTCATTTTCGTTCATTCCGAAGCGGATTATCGAAGGCGAGGCGCCGTATTCGCGCAAAATCGCGTCAACGGCCTCAGTGTCGGAGAGCAGCCCGTCGTCGCCGTTCAGTATCAGCGTATTGCCGGGGCCCATCCCCCGGGTGATCTCCAGCTTCGCGCGCCGCGTGTTCTCCATGCTTCCGAGCAGTTCCATATGAGCCGCGCCGATGTTCGTGATTATCGCGACGTCGGGGCGGACAATATCCGCGAGGTAGGAGATCTGGCCGAGGCCGCGCATTCCCATCTCGACGACGGCCGCGCGTGTCGTGTCGGAAATGCCCAGAACGGTTGCCGGCACGCCCACTTCGTTGTTGAAGTTCGCCTTTGTCCCCTGCGCGGGAACGCACGACGAAAGCGCCTTTAAAACGTACTCCTTGCACGTGGTCTTGCCCACGCTGCCTGTCACGCCGCAGATTTTAAGTTCCGGGTTTGCGGCGCGCGAAGCCTTTGCGATGTTTCCGTAGGCCTTAAGCGTATCCTCGCACGAAACGATCCACGTCCGGGCCGAAGTGCCTGCGGCCGCCGTGATTTTTTCCTCGCACGGACCCGCCACGACGAGCGCGACTCCTTTTGAAACCGCCTCGCCAATAAAGTCGTTGCCGTCGAATTTTTCCCCTTTTATAGCCAAAAAAGCGGCGTCCGAAAAATCCTCTCCGGCGCTTTTCGCACCAGAGGAACCATTCCCTGAGCCGCTCTTCAGCAGCCTTGAATCTGTTATAACGCGGCGGATCTCACGCGAAAGATACGACTCTTCGCCCTTCACGACGGTCTTCCCGCCGGTTGCCGCTATAACACTTTCAAGCCTCATTTTCATATCGTTTTCCTCTTCTTTGGTAAGTCCTTCCGGAAGACTGCGCCGCAGCGCCGCGGCCGTTTAAATCCTGACGTGTCAGCGCCTCAGCGCATCGAAAAGCTCGTTCATCAGCGCGTCGCGGTTTATGAACGTCACCCTTCTCATCGGATGGCGCCTCACGTCGTGGCTGTAGTGGTGGTCGTACTGCGGAATCGGCGCGGGAATGACCTCCGAGAACATAAATCTGTCGCCGTCGTTGAGCAGCCACGCCACCGCCGTGACGTCCCAGATGACCCTGCTCCACGCGCGCCCCTTCGCGTACTCCTCGGCAGCCTCGACCGTGTGCGAGCATAGGTAGTCGCAGAGCGGATTCTGCCCTTTCAGCCAGTACTCGAGCTCCGGCCCGCTCACGTAGAACGCGGAAACGACGCCCATGCACGGAAGCTGTACCACCGGACAGCCGCAGCCCATTACGACTCTTGCCGCCGCCACGTCCTGCATCATGTTGAACTCGCACGTGTCGAACCACTGTTCACTGTGGCCGCCCAGCCACACCACGACGATGTTCTCCTTAATCTCCGGCTTTTTTATAAGCGCCGAAGCGACGTTCGTGATTGCGCCGATGGCCACAACGTAAAGCGGCTTTTCGGGCGAGTACTCTGAAGCGAGCTCGATGAGTCTGTCTGCGGCAGGGCTCTCAACAGGCGTTTTTTCGTCCTTCAGGTATGCGCGCGAGCCCTCGTAAACGATCTTTTTCAGGTCTTCGCGGCCCATCAGCGTCAGCAGGTTGAGAATCTCGTTGTACGATCTCACCATTCCATCCTCGGGCGAAGTGGAGTTCGAATTGAAGAACGGAGCGGCGAAAAAGGCCTTCACGTTCAGTTTGGGGCTCTTCACCATCAGGGAGAGCGCGAACTGGTCGTCGATCTCGTTGTACGTGTCGGTGTCGAGAACGCAGTCGGTCAAACCGGCCGGCACCGCGAGATTTTTCATAAACTGTTCATGAGTCATTTTGCAATTCTCCTTGTCGGACTTCCTGCCGTCAAACGCCTGCGGCCGGAAACCGGTTTTGCTTTACGTGCGCACGCGCGCGGCCGCGCGGATGACCCGCATAATTGTTCAGTTTATATTATAGTGCAATCCCCGCTTCCGGTCAACAGGAAAACGCCCTCCGGGAACGCCCGCCCCCGTGTTTTTCCCGCATTTCCCGCGATTTGCAGCGTATTTCCGCGGATTGCCCGCAAAATAAACTTGAAAAAACATTGAAAAACGTTTATAATCGAAATAAATGATTTACACGAGGCGCGCGCTTTGTTATAATTCGGCATTTGTATGAATAAGACCCGAAGTATTCATATACTATGCGTAATTCGCGGTGCCCCGTGCGCATATTCAAAGAAGTTCATTTCCCATGCCGTCCGGAGGCGTTCCCGAAGCGGATTCCCGCAACCGGCAGCGGCGGAAAACATTCATGACGTAATCGCCACAGAAGCTTCACGCACGCGGCGCGCCGCAAGGAATAAAGGAGAACAATATGCCTATACTTAAGAAAACATCCCCGAAAACAAGAATTATCCCGCTCGGCGGACTCGGTGAGATCGGCAAGAACATCACCGCCTTCGAGAGCGAGAACGACATCATCATCGTCGACTGCGGAATCACGTTCCCGGACGAGAACATGCCCGGAATCGACGCCGTCATTCCCGATTTCACGTATCTGGAAAACAATTTCAGCAAGATCCGCGGAATATTCGTGACCCACGGCCACGAGGACCACATCGGCGCCCTTCCCTACCTGCTCAAAAAGATAAACGTGCCTATTTATAGCACAAAATTCACGATCGCGCTGATCAAGCGCAAGCTGGAAGAGGAAGAGATGGCAGACGTCGCTCAGCTGGAGGAAGTTCACTACGGCGACATCGTCATCAAGGGCGACTTCGCGGTGGAGTTCATCAGGACCAACCACTCGATTTCCGACAGTTGTGCGTTCGCGATCATGACCCCCTCGGGCGTCGTCATTCACACCGGCGACTTCAAGGTCGACTACACGCCCATCGACAACGCGCCGATCGACCTCATGCGCCTCGCCGAGCTCGGCGAAAACGGCGTCCTGCTCCTTATGTCCGACAGCACCAACGCGGAGCGGAAAGGCTTCACGATGTCGGAGCGCACGGTCGGCGCCACGTTTGACGACCTCTTCTCGAAGATCACCGGCCGCATCATTATCGCGACCTTCTCGTCCAACATCCACCGCGTGCAGCAGATCATCGACATCGCCGCGAAATTCGGCAGAAAATGCGCAATTTGCGGCCGCAGCATGGTGAACGTCGTCGAAGTCGCGGTGGAGATCGGCTACATCAAGCACGCCGAGGACACGATCATCGACATCGAGGACGTCAACGACTACAACGACAACGAAATCGTCATCATCACCACCGGCAGCCAGGGCGAGCCCATGTCGGCGCTGACCCGGATGGCGAGCGCGACTCACAACCAAGTCGAGGTCTCCAGGAACGACACGATCATCATTTCCGCCAGCCCGATCCCCGGCAACGAGAAGGCCATCGCGCGCATGATCGACGAGCTCTTCAAACGCGGTGCGAACGTTATCTATAAAGCGCTCGCCGACGTTCACGTCTCCGGTCACGCCTGCGAGGAGGAACTGAAGCTCATTCTCTCGATCACCAGGCCCCGCTACTTCATGCCCGTTCACGGCGAGTACCGCCACCTCGTGGCCCACGCGGGCATCGCGAAGCGCCTGGGTATGTCGCCTGACGACATCTTCATCATGGGCAACGGCAACGTGCTTGAGTTCCGCGGTCCCGACCTGGTTATCCGCGAGGAACAGGTGGAATCCGGCAACGTGCTCATCGACGGTCTCGGCGTCGGCGACGTCGGGAATCTCGTTCTGCGCGACAGGAAGCACCTCGCGGCGGACGGTCTCGTCGTCATCTCGCTGGCGGTCTCCGACAAAGACGGCTCCATTCTCAAAGGGCCCGATATCGTCTCGCGCGGATTCGCGTACAGCCACGAAACCGAAAACGTCCTCACTCAGATTGCGGACGTGGCGGTGGAAGCGTACAATTTCCAGCTCGCGCAGTCCCGTGAACGTTCCAGATCCGACCTCAACCTGAAGCGCACCGCCATCAAGGACTCGGTGAGGGCGTTCATTTTCGAAAACACCAAGCAGAACCCGATGATCATTCCGGTCATCATGGAAGTCGGCGCGGCGCCGGAACCGGACGTTCTGAAAGACGCTTTTGCCGAGATTGACGGTTGATCGCGTGCGTTTATTCATCTTTGGATTGACGACTGCGATCGACGACTGCGATTGACTTCTTCAGGAGACTCAAAAATGGACAACAACGATTTAAACAACAACGCTTCGCCGCCGCCTGAAAACCTTTTTGAGGCGGGGCGCAACGCGGGGTACGCGGACGGCCGGCGCGACGGTTACAACGCGGGATACAACGCGGGCTTCAAGAACGGCTACTCGGCCGGATTCGAGGACGCGAGGCGAACTGTAATTCCCGGTAGCGCAGGTGCGCAAGTTCAGGTTCAGGAAGGCGCGCCGGTTCAAGTTCAGGAAGGCGCGGCCGTTGCTTCGAACGCGGCAGTTCAGCCCGTTCCTGTCAGGCAGGTAAAGGCGATGACCTCGCTTCCGCCGGTGGATCAGGTTCCCGTCAAGGTCAGAAAGATCCGCAGCGCCTACAGCCGCGCGGGACTCGGCCTCGTGGCGTTCAGCAAGTTCTACGAGCTGCTGGCCACTGTGCTGCTTTTCATCGGCGCGGGACTGGTAATGATCCCATATATGAAAACGTTCCTCGACAGCTTCTCGACGTTCGACAGGTCGTCCCCAAGCGCGCTGCTGAACGATATCATCGAGTGGTTCAAGCCGATCCTCTCAAGCCCTACGGGAACGCTTCTCGCCATCGCTTACGCGGTTGCCAGCGCGCTCGGAATTGCCGCGGCGCTTCTCATTCTGCGGCTGATTCTCTCCAACAGGCACTACGAACCCATTCAGAAGGCGCGGCTGCCGTTCGGCTCGTGGCTGGCGGTCATTTTCATCTGCTTCTTTGTGTGGGTCGCGGGAATTCTCGTCGGCAACTTCACGGAGATGTTCGTTCCCGGCGGCGAGTCGTCGATGGAGGAGCTTGTAGAACTGCTCGGGTGGCGGATTCTTCCCTTCTACGCCTACGCGATGTTCGGGGCGCCGGTTTTTGAGGAACTGGCATGCAGGAAGCTTCTTTGCGACCGTCTGCACAAATACGGCCAGTGGCCGGCGGCGGTCATTTCCGGACTTCTTTTCGGTCTGCTCCACGGCAACAGCGGGCAGTTCTTCCTCGCATTCTTCATCGGCATCGTTTTCGCGTGCGTCTACATGAAGACCGGGAAGATCATTCACACGATCCTGCTCCACTTCATGATCAACACCGTCGCGACGGTTCCGGACGTTCTCTACCTGGCGGGAATCGACCTCGGCTGGTACTTCTACATCGGCCTCGGCGGCCTCGCGCTTGTCGGTCTGATCTGTCTGCTCGCGTGCAGAAAGAGCCGCGTGTTCGATCTGACCCGCATGCCTGTCGAGAATCCCTCACGGCACGTGTTCGGGAACCGCGGCATGCTGATTGCGGTCATCGCGGGAACGGTCTCGATCGTGGTCACGGGAGTTTACACCACCTGCTTGAACGCCCTCGCCTACGGTCCGCTTCAGCTGCTCAACCTTATATCGGTGGCCCTCGTAATCGTCGCGGTCCT
>JAEEGF010138612.1_pt1 | contig 12515 bp, 4 predicted proteins | sample 9134171 | NCBI WGS metagenome assembly JAEEGF01 (sample SAMN16246542, study PRJNA631951) | gut metagenome | biome: gut microbiome; feature: rumen; material: AP-attached | host: Bos | place: Iran: Karaj | collected 2018-10 | reverse complement strand
ACTGACAGTCAACTTCCAGGAGCGAACAGGCCGGCGGATGAACGTCGTGTTCCGCGTTTTCAACGACGGTGTCGGTTTCCGTTATATTCTGCCAAGTATCAGTAAAGGTGAAAAATATTGTATTCAGGATGAATTGACCGAGATAACCTTGGCACACGATGCCAGGACTTGGTCAATTCCCGCAAACCGCACTGAATATTTCGAGGGTATTTACACCGCGGACCTGCTCAGCCGAAAGGACACGGTGTGTACACCGCTCACCATAGAATATGAAGACTCGTTGTTTCTGACCATCCATGAGGCAGCATTAGAGGACTATGCCAGCATCAACCTGACACCTCGCCCCTCGACAGACGGTGTGAAATTGCTCACTGCCCTCACCCCCTGGCAGAGTGGAGTAAAGGTGTATTGCGAAGGCGAAGCGAAGTCGCCATGGCGCACCATCATCATAAGCAAGACACCCGGCGACCTCATTACGTCAAGGTTAATGCTGAACCTGAACGAGCCGTCGAAAATCGAGGACACCTCATGGATTGAGCCTGGCCGATATATCGGCATATGGTGGAGCATTCATAAGAAGCAGAACACCTGGGAGATGGGACCCACACACGGAGCGACCACACAAAACGTAAAAAAATACATTGATTTCGCGGCTCGCCACGGTTTCAGTGGCGTTTTGGCCGAGGGATGGAACCCGGGCTGGGGGCAGGGAGAGCAGATCAGCTATCTGAAAACCTATCCCGACTTCGACATCGAAGAGGTGTGCAACTATGCATTGAATAAAGGTGTGCGCTTCATAGGCCATACTGAGACATGGGGCGATACAAAGTTATTGGAAGAGCAGATGGACTCAGCCTTTGCCTGGTACAGCCGTTTGGGCATCCGTGCAGTTAAGACCGGTTACGTGGGACACTACTTTGACGGCAAGGAACTGGCCAAGTCGCAGTATGGCATCCGTCACTACCGGAAGGTCATTGAAACTGCCGCCAAACATCACATCATGATTGATAATCACGAGCCGGCCATGCCTACGGGCATTCAGCGCACATGGCCCAACCTGATGACGCAGGAGGGCGTCCGCGGTCAGGAGTACAATGCGTGGGACGTAAAGGGCGGCAATCCGCCCAGTCACACCGTGACGTTACCCTTCACTCGCTGTCTGGCAGGTCCGACGGATTTTACCCCTGCCATCTTCAACTTTTCAGAAGTGGTGAAAGGCAACCATCCCCACAGCACGCTGGCAAAGCAGCTTGCAGAGTTCGTGGTTATCTATAGCCCCCTCCAAATGGCTGCCGACGCAATCGAGAACTATGAAGATCAGCCTGCCCTGACATTCATTGAGAGTTGTCCGACAACATGGAGCAAGACGCTGGTACCGAATGGCGAAATAGGTAAGTATGTGACAGTTGCCCGAAAAGAGCGTAATGGGGATCGCTGGTTCATCGGCAGCATCACCAACGAGGAGGCAAGGATCATAGACCTGCCACTCAGTTTTCTCGATGCCGGCTGCCGTTACCGGGCAATTATCTATGAGGATGGTCCTGATGCCGACTACCAGACAAATCCCTATCCAATGACCATCCGGCAGCTGGAGGTAAACAGCCAGGATACACTCCATCTGGAACTGGCCCGAAGCGGTGGGGTAGCCATCAGAATTGTAAAACGTTGATTATCATATATATTTACTCATATTAATAATAAAAAAAGTAAGACAATGGAAAAATCTAAGAGTCTTTTCTGCCGCTTGCTAATATTGTTGGCGGCTGTGTTTTTCGCCTTGGATGTTTCTGCACAGATCACCGTCAATGGTCATGTGAAAGATGATGCAGGTATGGAGATTATCGGTGCCAGCATTATGGAAAAAGGAACATCCAACGGAACCGTCACCGATTTTGACGGCAACTTCAAGCTTCAGTGCAAAGATGGAGCTACACTGGTCATCACCTACATTGGTTTTACCCCTTTGGAAGTAAAGGCCAAGGATGGTTTGGACATCACGCTGAAGGAAGACGTGGCTCAACTGAATGAGGTGGTGGTGGTTGGTTACGGTTCGCTGGCCAAGAAAGAGATTTCAAGCTCTGTCGTTCAAGTGAACAAGGAACAGTTCAACCAGGGTGCAGCCAGCGACCCGATGGCTCTGATTGCCGGTAAGGTAACTGGTTTGAACGTAGCGGCTACAAATGAAGCTAATCCCAATGGCATGACCGACATTCAGATTCGCGGTGCCGGCTCATTGACAGCATCGAACGGACCGTTAGTCGTAATCGATGGTATTGCCGGTGGTGACCTGCGCAACATTGCCACACAGGACGTGGAATCGATTACCGTGCTAAAGGATGCCGGTTCGGCTGCCATCTACGGTACGCGTGGTGCGAACGGCGTGATTCTGGTTACTACAAAGAAGGGGTCTGGCACACAGGGGGTAACCAATGTGACTTACGACAGTTATATCGGTTTCAACATTGCCAAGCCAAAGCCCGACATCCTCACTACCGAAGAGTTCATCCGTTCGCGCAGAGGTCAAAACTACGGTGGCGACACTGACTGGTGGGACGAAATCACCCGTTCCGCCAGCTTTACGCTGAACCAGTATCTGAGTATCGACAGCTCAACGAAGAACGGCTACTTCGGGGCCTCGGTCAACTACAAGCGCGGCAACGGTCTCGACATCGTTTCGAAACGCGAGGAGTACGGTGCACGTTTCGTGGGTGAACAGCGCGTGCTGGACGGTTTTGTACAGTTCAACACTTCGCTCTCTTATCGCAAGGTGAAGGAAGACTGGGGTAACGATGGACTGTTTGACACTGCTCTGACAATGAACCCTACTATTCCCGTAAAGAATCCTGACGGCACTTACTATCAGCCCAGTTCACCTTCGGGCATCCACAATCCCGTGAACGACCTGCTGAACAATGTGAGCAACGGCGACCGCAACTACATATTGGGTAATGCTGACGTGAAGCTGAACATCCTGCAGACCGAGAAACATGTACTGAACACTTCGCTGAGCTATGCCCTGCAGTATAACGATCTGAAGTCGAACTGGTACACCCCGACTACTTCGAGTGCCAGCTACTGGGATGGCTACGACGGCTCGGCCAATATCAAGAACGAGCGCTGGACAACCAACCGCCTGGAGTGGCTGGGCAACTACACGCTGACCTTGCGCCAGCATCAGCTGAAGGCTGTGGTGGGCTACAGCTGGGAGCGCTCCCGCTATGAATCGAACTATATGGAAAATTCAGGCTTTGTCTACGACGCGCTGAGTTTCTGGGGTATCGGCAATGGTACCTACCTGAAAGACGGCAAGGCCAACATGTATGCCGGAACCTCTGAGAGCACGCTCATCGGTTTCTTTGGCCGTCTGAACTACAACTACAACGACATGCTCTACCTGTCGGCATCGCTGCGCCACGAGGGTAGCACCAAGTTCGGCATCAACAAGAAATGGGGTAACTTCCCCTCGGCTTCTATTGCATGGGAAACTACCCGGACCCCAGGTCTTAAAGAAAGCCTGGGAGCAGTTTTCCAGAGTCTGAAGCCCCGCATCAGCTACGGTGTGACGGGACGTTCTGACTTTGGTGCCTATCAGTCGATGCCTACCTATGGAAGCTATGGGCAGTATTATCTGAACGGGCAGTGGATCAACGGATATGCACCGACACTGAACGCTAACCCCGACCTGGCATGGGAGAAGTCGACTGCTTTCAATGTAGGTATTGACTTCGTGACTCTGAACAGTCGTCTGCGTGGCAGCATCGAGTATTTCGACCGGCGTTCTCAGGATCTTCTCTACAACTACAGGGCTCCACAGCCTCCGTTCATCTACAGTACTATCCTTGTGAATGTCGGAACGACGAAGAACACAGGCTTGGAAGCCAGCCTGGAATATGATGCAGTTAAAACCAAGGATTTCCATTGGACTACAGGTGTCAACTGGAGCAGTGGCACGACGAAACTTTCAAAGCTTTCCAGCGACTCCTATCAGATGTCGTGGCTTGATCTCTATCAGAAGCCAGGCCTAGGCACCAGCGAATACTTCTTCCGCATCGAGGAAGGTGGAAAAATGGGACAGTTCTATGGGTATGAGCATGCTGGAATTGACGAGAACGGTCTGCTGATGGTATACGATAACAATGGCAATGCACAGCCTGCTGCTCAGGCAGGCCCTGCCTGGAAGCGTAATATCGGCAATGGTGCTCCGAAACATTTCCTGTCGTGGAGTAACGCTTTCAAGTATAAGAACTGGGATCTGAGTATGCTGTTCCGTTCAGCCCTGGGTTACAAGATCTTCAATATGCGTAAGTATGGCATGGGGCTGCAGGGCTGCGGCACCGACAATGTGCTGCGCACGGCATATACAGACTATGCTGATGTTAAATCAGGTGGTAGCATCATCAGCAGTTACTTCCTGGAAAACGGGAACTACTTCAAGCTCGACAACGTGACCCTGGGCTACAATTTCTCGCCGAAAGAACGTAAGATTCTTGAGAGTGTACGCGTTTATCTCTCAGCTAAGAACCTCTTTACACTGACTAAGTATGAGGGCAATGATCCCTCCGTCGTAAACAGTAACGGTATTACGCCAGGTGTAGATACAAACAGTGCCTATCCGCAGGCTACCAACGTGACATTAGGTGTAACAGTGCGCTTCCACTAATATAAAAAAGAAAACGAAAAAAAAAATTGTAGTTATGAAAGCAATTAAATATAGCATCATAGCATTGGTAGTAGGTCTGGGTATGTGTTCATGCACCGACTTGGACGAGAAGACATACGACCGCATCGATGCTTCGGCCTATTATCAAAATGAGGCCAGTGTGCAGGGTGCCGTGGCTGCCATATACAACCAGACTTCATCGACGCTGGCTGGTGAGAATTTCTTCCACTTGGCTGAATATCCTGCCGACCAGATTACCTGGCGTGTATGGAACGGTGGACTGTGGGGTTGGGACGAAGCAGCAAAGACTGTATTGTCCTGGCAGAACTGGGGAACAGAAACCCCCATCATTGAGAATGCCTGGAGAGATGCCTGGACGGGTATCGGACTGGCCAACCTGTTGCTCAGTGACCTGGAGGGGTTAAGTGCCAGCAGTCTTGGCATGAATGAAGCAGTCCTTGCTCAGTATGTGGCTGAAGTGCGCACGCTACGTGCATGGAACTACTACTGTCTGTTTGAGCTTTGGGGCGGTGCGCTGCCGCTGAACACTTCTGCCAGCAGCGAGGTGCCCGGTTCGGCTGACCCTGATTTCAGCACCTCTTGCAAGCTGATCTACGACTTCATTGCCACCGAGCTTGATGAGACTTGGAGTGCACTGGGTAAGGACGATGCCAAGCATGCACTCGTAAATCGTGCCAATCAGGGCATGAACAGCCTGCTGAAGGCCCGCCTGCTGCTAAATGCCGAGGTGTTCATCGGTGAACAGCACTACGACGAGTGTGAGGCACTGTCGAAGGAGATCATCAGCGGCACTTACGGCAGTTATTCTTTGGCTGAGGATTGGCGTGACATATTCAGCGTGGACAACACCAGCTGCCCCGAAGTTATCTTTGCTCTGGCAGCTGAAGACGGGAAGGGAGCTACCAATGCCATCAGCAACATCCGCACCATGGCTATGATGCCCTATAACTATGCAGAATACTGTAACGGCATGGACAACTATGGTGGCATTGGAGCATGGAACTGCGTCTGCCTCGTACCTTCCTATGATAACACGGGAACAATCCTGCCTACGGGTGGTACCATTGGTGCCAAGAGCTTCCTGACCGGCTACGGTGACAAGTTGGGTGCTCCCTATGAGCGTTTCGACGACCGCGACATCCGCAAGCAGAACTATGTATATGATGCTGCAACGGGCAAACATGGTCCAGGTATGTTCCTAAAGGGTGCCATGAAAGCCAACTATGGTACAGGCAGTCCGTTGCTAGCGGATGCAGACCGCGACGGACAAGAGCTGGTCTATGTCGATCAGGTGGGAACGTTCCAGAATATGGGTCGCGCCCTGGAGCCTGTGATGAGTCCCCGCTGGGGTGAGACTAATTCAGGTATCCGCATGATGAAGTATCCGCTCTATCCCGCAGAGACCGGCAAGGGCTTTAAGGATATCGACGATGTACAGTTCCGCCTTGCCGAAGCTTACCTGAATGTGGCTGAGTGCGAGATGCGCAAGGGAAACAGTGCAGAAGCCAAGAAATATGTTGATGCCGTGCGCCAGCGCTATTTCAAGAGCAGCGACCGCACCATTGCACTGAGCATTCCCGGTCCCGGATTCGACAACTTTGACTTGGACTGGATGCTCTCCGAATGGGGTAAGGAATATCTCTGCGAGGGAAACCGCCGCCGCACCGACCTGCGTCGCTATGACAAGTTCACTCAAGGCCAGTGGTGGTTCTGGGGGCGTACTTCTGAGGATGGTTACGGACAGATGGCTGCCAAGCGTGACCGCAAGTATGAGTGGTACCCGCTGCCCGCCAGTGCCATTGCTGTCAATCCCGGACTTGTTCAGAATCCGAACTACTAGTTCTTTTTCGACAACGAATTTTACGAATTAAACGAATTTAGAAATTATGAATAAGAAAATATATAGCCTGATGCTGACACTGCTGGCCCTTGCTGGCCTGATGAGCAGTTGCTCAGACAACGAGGATATCGTGTTCGACCATGAGCGTCAGCAGTTTGAGACGCGTGCCGACCGCATCCTGTTAGAATACATCGCCCCCTTTGGCACCACTGCCGACGAGGAAGTCTATATCATTGGTCCGTTCAACGGCAATTCTCTGACACCCAATGAAGAAGGAAAATATGATGCTCCTGTACTTGACGAGTCCTTCAAACTGATGAAGGCAGAAAAGAGCAACGCCAAATGGGGCATCTACATTGACCCTGCTGCCTTCCAGAATGGAAAGACACTGGCCGACGGTTTCCGTTTCTACTCTGTAAAACAGGGCAACGAGGCATTGCTGGGCGACGAGGCAGTCTATGCCGTTCATAATGACAACCCGGCGGTGGGAACCTTTACCAACATCTGGGGACAGCGTTGGGAGAGCTACTATTGGGGTGCCGATGGTCCTGAGATTGAGCACGACGGCTTTGTGGTCTATGTGATCGACGAGACAGGCTGGGATGCTATCACCCTATATCAGTGGGGTGACGTGAACAACCTGAACGGCGACTGGCCAGGTGCCGCTCCTACGGGTGTGCAGACCATCAACGGACAGCAGTATAAGTATTGGGATATGGGCGAGGCAAACACCGGCCTGAACCAGAACCTCATCTTCAACAACAACGGTGGTGGAATACAGTTGCCAGACTTCGCCTATACCATTGACCACGACCTCTTCCTGCGTGTCACAGCAACTGGTGTGGAAGAAATCACGGCTGGACCGAAACATGATGGCTACGCATTGTTTATACTCAACGAGTCGAGCCAGACAGATCTTGCCCTCTATGCATGGGGCGATGCCGAAGCCTTCGGCGGATGGCCGGGCATGGCTCCCACCGGCACACAGACCATCAACGGCCTTGAGTACACCTATTTCGATTTGGGCGAAGCCAATACAGGCTTGCAACTGCATCTCATTCCGAACAATAATAATAATGGTGTTCAGTGGGAAGGCGACGACCTCTTCTTCACCATCGACCATGACATCTTCGTACGCATCTTCGATGGAGGCTATGAGGTGATCAGCAAGGACTATCAAGGAGGAGGTGGTGACACCCCTGAGCCCCCTGTAACCGACAAGGTGATTATTGCAGTTAAGAACAGCGTGGGCTATGCCGATCCTCACCTCTATGTATGGGGAGACAGTGAAGCCTGTGGAGGTTGGCCTGGTGCAGCACCCGTCAAGGTGACCGACAATGGATGGTGTCTGTTTGAAGTTCCAGCCAACGGCATTTTCCACCCCATTCTCAACGACAATGGCAACCCGCAGATTGACGGTCCCGAGGTGTTCACAAACGGCAGCATGTTCTTTGATGTCAACACAGAGTGGGTGCTGTCTCAGAACACGGTGATCATTCAGAACAATGCCGGCTACAGCGACCCGAGGCTCTACGCGTGGGGCTCTGGTGAAATTTATGGCGGCTGGCGCGGTATCAAGCCCACCAGCAACGAGAATGGCACGTTGGTGTTCCCCTTGCCCAACGACGGCGGTGAGTACAACCTTATCATGAACGGTGAAGGCGACGGCGTGCAGCAGGACATCGCCACCGTCATTGCCAGCAAGAGTTATTCGTTTGCTGCTAACTAATTTCCAAGTATGAAAAAAGTATTTATATTACTCGCCTCTGTCCTTTGCCTGTTCAATCAGGCAAAGGCAGAGGATGTGTTCACGGTGACAGCCGACAACAACACGATAATAGAGAATTTCGACGGCATGTGGGATGCTGCCTCGTCTGATGCCACGCTATCCTTGCCCGAAGGCTGGCGCATAGACCGTCAGATGAGTGCTCCCCGAATGGTTGGCGCATACAGCACCGCCGCTACGGAGGTCATGTACGCCGGTGGTGTCAGCCTTGCCAGTAATGCCAAGAACGGTACTTGGAACTTCGGTGCCAGTGCCAATCCCTCAGACCGTGCCGTGGGCGGGCTGTCAACGACCGTTGACGGCGGCACCCGTTGCGTGAGCGTGATGACGTGTTTGCTCAACGGCGGTGCCGACCTCCCCATCAACCAGCTGACCATCGGCTACGACATTGAGAAATACCGCTACGGCGACAACGACGCGGGCTTCACCGTTCAGCTGTACTATTCTAGCGACGGCAGTACATGGAAGAAAGCCGGCGATGACTTCAAGACCGTCTTTCCCAAAGATGCCGGCACGGTGGGTGCCGAAGAAGTGCCCATCTCAACGACAAGCGTCAGCGGGAAGCGTCTGGACACGAACGTGGCTGTGGGCAGCTCCCTCTACCTGGCATGGAACATCAGTGTGTCCAGCGGCTCCTCTCCCAACAAGGCCATGGCCCTGGCCATAGACAATGTCAGCATAAAGGCATCGTTTGGCGAGGCAGTCATTGACCCCGACCACATAGACCCTGACCGCCCGTCCTTCGTGGCATCGGGCATATTCCTGCGCGGCGAGGTGAACGGCTGGTCGGCTGTTACGGACTGGGAATTTTCCGACGAGGGCGGCGGCACATACGCCATCTATGACAAGGAGCTTTCGGGAGCCTTCAAGGTGGCCGACGCCTCTTGGTCGGCAGCCTGCAACTATGGCAGCAACGGCAGTGCCATCATGGCCGACACGCCTTACACGCTGGTGCTGGGAACAAACAGCAACATCGCCTTCGGCAACAACTTCGACTGCCGGCGCATCGTGCTGACGCTAAGTGGCACGGAGGCCACACTGCTGCTGGAGAGCAGGGAGGGCGACACCCCCGACGGGCCGTCAGTGGTGCAGTCGTTGACACTGATGCCCGCCGAGGTGACCCTGGTGCCGCAACTGCCGGAAAAGGTGAAAGTGCTGTCGCTGAACAACAGCCTGATACACTACAACGACCAAGACGTGATGTTCAACGACATTGCGCAAAGCATGGGTAAGGATGCCCAATGGACGAAGCACACCCTGCTGGGCAAGCCGCTGAGCACGCACTGGAACGAGGGCGACGGACTGGCTGACGACGGCCATCCGGGTGCGAAGATGCTCATACGCACGGAGGCATGGTCGCACATCATCCTGCAGGAGCAGAGCGCACTGCCGCGCACAAACATAGAGTCGTTCAGGAACAATGTGAAGCAATGGGTGGAATACATCCGCGAAAACTGTCCGAACCCCAACGCCGTCATCATAGTGCCGATGAATTGGGCATACAGCGGCGACTGGACTAATTTCACGGCTTTCAACAGCCAGTTTTACGACAACTATATGAACGTGGCCCGCGAGACGGGCGTCACGCTGTGTCCTGTCGGCGTGGCCTATCAGATGGCGTTCGACGACAAGGGCTCCGACGGCCTTGCCCCCTGGTTCCAGGACGACCGCCATCCCACGGAGATGTCCACCTACATGGCCGCCTGCATGGAATATGGTTTGATATTCGGTGAAGATCCGGCGGACATCGGCTATCACCCGGCCACTGTCGGCGACGTCGGTGCTGCCGAGATGCGCTCCTACGCTTCTCGTGCGCTGGCCGCATTCAGCAACATCGTCAGTCATACGGCAGGCACCGTGCGCTATCAGGCCGTTGCCTTCGACCAGTATGGCAAGGAGATGGAAGCCCCCGCCGACATCACCTTCACGCTGAGCGGTGGGGGGACGCTGAGCGACGGACATGTGTATACCAGCAACGGCACGGAGGGCAGCTATAGCGTGACGGCACAGAACGATACGTTCAACTCGGTTGCCAACATCAAGGTGGCACATGCCGAGACTGTGGTCGTCACCTTTCCTGCCATAGAGCTGAACGAGGACAACGCGACGGCTGATGAAGATTTCGACTGGATGGGTGCGGCAGCCGAGGCAACACTGCCCGGGGCATGGCGCGTAGACCGCCAGACTTCCGCGCCCCGCACGGTAGGCACATACGCGGCCGCAGAGACCGAAACGATGTATGCCGGTGGCAGCAACCTGCCGTCGAATGCGAAGAACGGCACTTGGAACTTTGGGGCCGACGGCAGCGACGACCGTGCCGTGGGCGGCATCAGCACCGGCGTGGCCAACGGAACGCGCTGTGTGAATGTATATGCGCACTTTATGAACACCGGCCGTAAGGACCTTGAAAACCTGAGCATCGGCTACGATGTGGAGAAATATCGCAAGGGAAACAACAGCGAAGGGTTTACCGTTCAGATGTACTACTCTGTGGATGGCCGCAACTGGACATCGGCGGGCACGGACTTCTGCACCACGTTCAGCGCCGATGCTGCCACGGAAGGCTATGCCGAGGTCCCCGGCGAGGTGAGAAACGTCAGGGCCGTGCTCCCAGGCGTAAAGTTGCAGCCGGGCGTTGACTTCTACCTGGCTTGGAACATCACGGTGAGCGCAGGCACGAACGCCGCCGGTGCAATGGCGCTGGCCATCGACAATTTCAGCATTGCCGGTGAGCTGCCTGCCGTTCCCACGGCACGCCACTACATCTACGCCATCGACGAGACTGGCTACGACGCACTGGGACTCTACGCATGGGGAGACGGTGAACTGTTCGGCGCATGGCCGGGAGAGAGCTGGGTGGAAGAGAAAACCGTGGGCGGAGACACCTACAAGGTGTTCCTGCTGGATGCCGAGGGCGGCAGCTACAACCTCATCTTCAACAACTGGAACAACGGCAGGCAGTTGCCCGATTTCACCATCACCGCCGACCGCGACTATTATTTCCGCCTTACCGACAAGGTGGAGGAGGTGACGCCAACCACCACCGGCATCAGCGAATACAGCCATGAGGCCGTGACCGGCAACACCGCCATTTACGACTTGCAGGGGCGACGCATCGTGCCGGGAAACATTAAAAGGGGCCTGTATATCGCTGGCGGAAAGAAAATATTGTATAAATAATTCTCTACGCAAGTTGATGTAGCTAACTCCAAGAAGTTGAGCGAAAGCGAAACATGAATGATTAACTAAAAATACATAACAAAAAAAATGAAGAAAAACATTGCCTTACTCTTTTCCCTCGTTGCAGTACTGCATCTGGCAGCCTGCGACCCGGGGGAAGGACGGTTCACCATCGACGGGACAAAGCCTGTGAGCCAGGAAAACCGCATCATCTATCAGCTGAACATCGGCGCCTTCACCCCCGAGGGGACGTTCAAGGCCGCCCAGGAACAGTTGTCACGTCTCGACACCCTGGGCATAGACATTCTGTGGCTCATGCCCATCTATCCGCGCGGTGCGACAATGCACAGCCCGTATGCCTCGATGAATTTCCAAGACGTTAATCCCGCATACGGCACGGTGGAGGACTTAAAGGCGTTCGTGGCCGACGCCCACCGGCACGGCATGAAGGTGTGGCTCGACTGGGTGCCCAACCATGTGGCGGTGGAAAATCCATGGGTGAAGGAACATCCCGAATATTTCACCAAGGACGCCAAGGGGCAGATGATTCATCCCCACGGCTGGGGCGACGTCTATGAGCTGAACTACCACGACGAGGGACTGGTCAGCGCCATGAACAGCGCCATGAATTTCTGGGTGGACGAATGCGACGTTGACGGCTTCCGCTGCGACTATGTGTCGAGCCCCACCATCCCCGTGAGCTATTGGCAGACCATCATTGCGGAAATGAAAAGCAAGAGCGGGAAAGCCATCGAGTTCCTCAGCGAGACCGATATCAGCAACCGCGAAAACATACGCATCGACTCGTGCGGCTTCGACTACGACTATGCCTGGGACTTCCAGAGCGCGCTGGCATGGAAATTCAACAACAGCGACAGCGCCGACTCGCTGAGGGCCATTTGCGACAAGTTTCTCGAGGGCTCCAAGGCCATCAAGCACCGACGCATGGTCTCTCTCACCAACCACGACCAGAACTTCCACGACGCCGGCCACCCCATGAAAGACTTCTATGGCGACAACCGCTACCT
>JAEEGF010012411.1_pt1 | contig 12515 bp, 8 predicted proteins | sample 9134171 | NCBI WGS metagenome assembly JAEEGF01 (sample SAMN16246542, study PRJNA631951) | gut metagenome | biome: gut microbiome; feature: rumen; material: AP-attached | host: Bos | place: Iran: Karaj | collected 2018-10 | reverse complement strand
ACTACTCTGTCGGGGATCGGCAACGAAGCTGGAGGGGGAGTGAGGAAACGCGGCTTTTCAAGGCAGCCGTTTTTCGCTGATTCGAGGGCATTGAAATTTTTGAGGTAGGAAAGTAGGAAAGTTGGATTTTCCTACCACAGAAATTTGCGATGAGGTAAATTTTCGTTTCATTTATGAAAAAATCAAAATTGGATTTGTTTATTCTCAAAAATAGAGTTTCGGATTGACAAAATTCACTTTTTGGAATAAACTAAAAACGACAACGGAATAGGGGAAACGCTGATCTGCGTTTTCCTCGCGGAGACAGGTGTGAAAACCTAACAGGGAATCCGGAAAAAGCCGGAGCGGTCCCGCCGCTGTATGGGGAGCAATCGTCAAAATGCCACTGGAGCGCGAGCTTTGGGAAGGTGACGAAGTGCGATGAACCTAAGCCAGAAGACCTGCCTGTCTCACGATCGCCGTTAGCGCCCGAAACGATTGGGCGCTTGCACCTGCGAAAGACGGGGAGGGGATCTGGAGATTCAAGGGCGAACGTTTTGGCCTGGCTTTTCCGGCGCTTTTGCCGGAATTTTTAAGCGGCCTGAAAACGAGCCCCACTGCATTTGCCAGTCAATCTGCCCGCCTTTCGCGGACAGGTTTTTTTAGTTTCAAGGGTTCTATTAAGCGAAGGAGGGTTCTGATGGAAGAAACAAAGAAAGCTCCCGAGGGCGAGCTCGACCTGCAGGCAATCCTGAAGCAGGCGGAAAGCAAGACGGACTTCCCTGAAGTACCGCTGGACGAGTTCACGCCGCCGACGGACGAGGAATGGAAGGTGGCCTGCGAGGCGCTCCTGAAAGGCGCGCCCTTTGACAAGGTCATGTTCACCAAGACTTACGAGGGAATTACCTTCGAGCCGATGTACACCCGCAAGCACACGGAAGATATCCTGCCGAAGAATTCGTTCCCCGGCATGGGCGACTATCTGCGCGGCGCGAACGTCAGCGGGTATGTCAAGAAGCCTTGGGGCGTCGCGCAGTCCTGCGATGAGACGCTGCCGAAGGAAAACAACGAGCTTTTGAAGTTCGAAGTTGAGAAGGGCTCCACGGTTTACAATATCCGCCTCGACGCGGCGACGCTCCAGAACGTCGACGCGAAGGACGCGGAGAAGGTCGGCGACGACGGCACCAGCATCACGACGCTGGACGATATGCATGTGACGCTGGACGGCCTGAAACTCAATGAATATCCGCTTTACATCTATGGCGGCGCGTCGGCTCTGCCGATGGTCGCGATGGTCGCCGGCACGATGAAGGCTTCCGGCCAGAAGACGGCGGATTTGAAGGGCTTTATCGGTGCGAACCCGATCGGACAGCTCGTTCGCAAGGGCAAGGGTATCGCTCCGCTGAAGCAGCTTTATGACGAGATGGCCGAGACGGCGAAATGGGCGCTGAAGAACGCTCCGGGTCTCCGCACGGTCATGGTCCGCGACGACGTATTCAGCCGCGGCGGCGCCAACGACGTACAGGACACTGCTTATATCATCGCGATTGCGGTCGAGTATCTGCGCGCGTTGATGGAGCGCGGCCTCACCATCAAGGAAGCCGCGAGCCAGATCATGTTCGGCGTTTCGATGGGCGCGAACTTCTTCATGCAGATTGCGAAACTGCGTGCGGCGCGTCCGATCTGGGCGAACATCATCAAGGCCTTCGGCGGCGACGAGGAGGACGGCGCGATGCATGTGCACGGGCGTCCGGCGCTGTTCTTCAAGACCGTGTTCGACCCGTATGTCAATATGCTCCGCAACACGACGGAAATCTTCTCCGGCGTCGTCGGCGGCATCGATTCCTATGAGAGCTCCGTTTTCGACGAGCCGATCCGCAAGGGCGACGTGTTCTCGCGTCGTATCGCCCGCAACATGCAGATCATGCTGCAGGACGAGTTCGGCTTGACGCAGCCGATCGACCCCTCCGGCGGGTCCTGGGCTGTCGAGTCGCTGACGAAGCAGATGAAAGAGAAAATCTGGGCGGAATTCCAGGCGATCGAGGCCAAGGGCGGCATCGTCAAGGCTCTCGTCGAAGGATATCCGCAGGCGGAGATCGAGAAGACGCTGGAAGCGCGATTCAAGGCTCTTGAGCTTCGCAAAGACCGTATCGTCGGCAGCAACATGTATCCGAACATGACGGAAGAGCTGCTCGACCGCCGCGAGGAAGACCATGCGGCGCTGAAGAAGCAGCGTGTAGCCGACATCGAGGCCTATCTGAAGGATATCGACGAGAAGCATAAGGCAGAGTCGCTGAGCAAGCTGGCGAAAGCCGGCGAGGGCGCAGTGGTCGATGCCGCGATCGAGGCTGCGCAGGCCGGCGCGACAATTGCCGAGATTCGCAAGGCCCTGAACAAGGGCGGCGAGTCGGAGAGCGTCAAGGTCATCGAGCCGCATCGCTGGAGCGAGCGCTACGAAGACCTCCGCATGGCGACGGAGAAATACAAGAAGGAACACAACGGCGACAACGTCAAGGTGTTCCTCGCGAATATGGGCCCGATTCCGCAGCACAAGGCTCGCGCCGATTTCTCGACGAGCTTCCTGCAGGTCGGCGAGTTCCAGGTGGAGCTGAACAACGGCTTCAAGACGACGGACGAGGCCGCCGAGGCCGCGAAGGCGTCCGGCGCCGACGTCGCGGTCATCTGCTCGACGGATAAGACCTATCCCGAGATCGTTCCGGATCTCGCGCCGAAACTCAAGAAAGCGTTGCCGAACGCGACGATTTATTTGGCTGGCGCGGCTCCGAAAGACCTCGAGCCGGTTTATAAAGAAGCGGGCGTTGACGATTTCATTTCGGTCAAGGCGAACTGCTACCAGATCCTGCGGTTCCTGCAGAAGAAGAAAGGGATGATTGATTGATGGCGTTTCAGAATCCTGATTTCACGAAGCTTTCCCTCGACGATGCGCCTGCCCGTGATGAAAAGGCATGGAAGAAGCAGCTTGAGGCGGAAGTGGGCAAGAAGTACGACGACATCGTGAACACCACGATGGAGCATGTCAAGGTCCGTTCGTTCTATACTCATGACGAGTACGACCACATGCACCATCTCGATTTCGCCAGCGGTATCCCGCCCTGCCTGCGCGGCCCGTACTCGACGATGTACGTGTTCCGTCCGTGGACGGTCCGTCAGTACGCGGGTTTCTCCACCGCTGAGGAGTCCAACGCGTTCTATCGCCGCAACCTGGCCGCCGGTCAGAAAGGTCTTTCCATCGCGTTCGACCTGCCGACCCACCGCGGCTACGACGCCGACAATCCGCGCGTCTTCGGCGACGTCGGTAAGGCAGGCGTTTCCGTCTGCTCGATGCTCGATATGAACATCCTGTTCAGCGGCATTCCGCTCGATCAGATGTCCGTTTCGATGACGATGAACGGCGCCGTGCTGCCGATCCTTTCGTTCTTCATCCAGTCCGGTATCGAGCAGGGCGTCGACAAGGCGATCATGGCCGGCACGATCCAGAACGATATCCTCAAAGAGTTCATGGTGCGCAACACCTACATTTATCCGCCGGATATGTCCATGCGCATCATCGGCGATATTTTCGAGTACACCACGAACTACATGCCGAAGTTCAACAGCATCTCGATTTCCGGCTACCACATGCAGGAAGCGGGCGCTCCGGCGGACATCGAGCTCGGCTACACGCTGGCCGACGGTCTCGAGTATATCCGCACCGGTATCAAGGCCGGCCTGAAGGTCGACGCCTTTGCGAAGCGTCTGTCCTTCTTCTGGGCCATCGGCAAGAACTACTTCATGGAAATCGCGAAGATGCGCGCAGCCCGCGTGCTCTGGGCGAAGATCGTCAAGCAGATGGGCGGCACCAACGACAAGTCGATGGCGCTCCGTACCCACAGCCAGACGTCCGGTTGGTCCCTCACCGCGCAGGATCCGTTCAACAACGTGGCCCGCACGGCGATGGAAGCTATGGGAGCGGCCCTCGGCCACACCCAGTCGCTGCACACGAACGCTCTCGACGAGGCCATCGCTCTGCCGACGGACTTCTCGGCGCGTATCGCCCGCAACACGCAGCTTTACATCCAGGACGAGACCAGCGTCTGCAAGATTATCGATCCGTGGGGCGGCTCCTACTACGTCGAGGCCCTCACCAACGAGATCATTCGCCGCGCCTGGGCGCATATCCAGGAAGTCGAGGCTCTCGGCGGTATGGCGAAAGCTATCCCGACGGGCCTGCCGAAGATGCGTATCGAGGAGGCCGCCGCGCGCCGTCAGGCTCGTATCGACTCCAACAACGAGGCGATCATCGGCCTGAACAAGTATCGTCTGGACAAGGAAGATCCGCTGGAAATCCTGGCCATCGACAACACGGCAGTGCGCAACGCGCAGGTCGAGCGTCTCGAGAAACTGCGCCGCGAGCGCAACGAGGACGACGTCCGCGCCGCTCTGGAGCACATCACGAAGGCCGCCGAGGACCGCAAGAACGGCAACCTGCTGGAGTGCGCCGTCGAGGCTGCCCGCGTGCGCTGCTCGCTGGGTGAGATTTCCGACGCCGTCGAGAAAGTGTCGGGCCGCTATCAGGCGGTTATCCACACGATTTCCGGCGTCTACTCCTCCGAGTTCACCGACAAGACCGCGCTGGACAAGGCGCGCGCTCTTGCCGATCAGTTCGAGAACATCACCGGACGTCGCCCGCGTATCTTCGTCGCGAAGATGGGGCAGGACGGCCACGACCGCGGGCAGAAGGTTATCGCTTCTTCCTTCGCGGATATGGGCTGGACCGTCGACGTCGGGCCGCTGTTCCAGACGCCGGAAGAGACCGCGCAGGACGCGGTGGACAACGACGTCGATATGGTCGGCTTCAGCTCGCTGGCTGCCGGTCATAACACGCTGCTTCCCGAGCTCGTTCAGGAGCTCAAGAAGCGCGGCCGTGAGGATATTCTCGTCGCCATCGGCGGCGTCATTCCGGTTCAGGACTACGACCACCTCTACGAAGGCGGCGCGGTCGCGATCTTCGCGCCGGGCACCAACATCCCGGAGGCTGGCATCACGCTCCTGAACATCCTTATCAAGCGCGCGAAAGAAGAAGCTGCGGCGGAGGGCTGAGATTATGCCCGAGTATACGACCTCAAAACCGGAGTGGGCGCCCGAGGAAAACGACGATAAATTCGCATGCGGCGTAATGAGCGGCATCGAAGGCATCACCGACACGACGATCGGCAATGTGAATCCCGCCATCAAAAGCGGGGCGCTGAAGCCGAAGCGCCGGAAGGAGCCCACGGTTGACGAATACGTGGCAGGAATCGGGAACGGCGACAGGGTCATGCTCTCGCGGGCGATTACGCTCATTGAGAGCAACAACCCCTCGCATTTTCCGAGAGCCCAGCGCGTACTTCAGGGACTGCTCCCGAAGACGGGAAAGGCGCTCCGAGTCGGTATCACCGGCGTTCCGGGCGCCGGCAAAAGCACGCTGATCGAGGCGTTCGGAAATATGCTCTGCGATATGGGTCACCGTGTCGCGGTGCTTGCGGTAGACCCGACCAGCTCCGTCACGCGGGGCTCGATACTCGGCGACAAAACCCGTATGGGAACCCTGTCGAGAAGGCCGGAGGTATTTATCCGGCCCTCCCCGGCGGGGGGAATGCTCGGCGGCGTCGCGAGGAAGAGCCGCGAGACGATGCTGCTCTGCGAGGCTGCGGGCTATGATGTGATCCTCGTCGAGACGGTGGGCGTCGGCCAGTCCGAAACCACGGTGCGCTCGATGGTCGATTTCTTCATGCTCGTGGTACTCACGGGCGCGGGCGACGATCTTCAGGGAATCAAGAAAGGCATCATGGAACTTGCGGATGCTATCGTGGTCAACAAGGCGGACGGCGACAACTACGTCAAGGCGAAGGTCACGCGCGGCGAATATGAGCGTATGATCGAGTTCATCCGCCCGGCCACCGAGGGCTGGCAGACTCATGCCTACCTTGCTTCCGCGCTGAAAAAGACGGGGCTCAAGGAACTGTGGGACATCATCCGCGCCTTCGAGAAGGTAACGCATGATTCCGGCGTGTTCCAGCGCCGTCGCGAGGAGCAGCTCCTCGATTGGGTGCACAGTATGGTGGACGAGCATTTGCACAACCTGTTCTTCGACGATCCTGTCATTCAGGGCCGGATGCCGGAGATACGGGAAGCCGTCCTGAAGGGCGTCGTTTCGCCGACGCAGGCCGTGGCCGAGCTTATCAATATGTTTGATATTGAGCGGGCGGCCAAACGTCACGTCGATCTGTTCCACCCGGAAACCAATAAGTAACACATGAAAAAGAGAAGCGCCGTCCCGTAAAAAAGACGACGCTTTTCTTGGCGTTATATCAAAGAGTGAAGAGTTAAGAGTGGAGAGTGAAGATATTCCGTTTTTTATGAGCAGATATCTCACCTCTTCACTCTTCACACTCCACTCTCTTAGGAGGGGGCTTTCATGTACACAAAAAAGATTTATTTTGCAGGCGGGAGCTTCCACGAATTGCAGGAGGTGTTCTCGCGGGTACAGGGCGTCGTATCTGTAACTGCGGGGTATATCAATTCCGAAGTCGAGGCGCCGCTGTATGAAGACGTGGTTCGCGGCAAAACCGGAGCCGCGATGGGCGTCGAAGTCAGTTTCAATCCGAAAAAAATCGACGTCTCCATGCTGATGGACATACTTTTCACCGTCATCAATCCTTACAGCAAGGACAGGCAGGGAAACTGCGAAGGATCGATGTACCGGAGCGGCGTTTATTACGATTCTGCGGAAGACGAGCCTATCGTCGACTATCACATGAATTTTATCCGCAATCGCAAGAAAATCCCCGCCGCTACCAACGCGGCGCTGACGGTCAACGACCCGAACCACGATCCCAACGGCCCGAGGCAATGCTACGCGGAGGCAATGCGGCTGAAAAGTTTCCATCCGGCGGAAGAAGAGCATCAGGGCTATCTGAAACGCCACCCGGAGCTCTCCACGCACATCGACTTCTCGCTATTGAAGGAATTGGAGATTATAAAATGAAAGAAACTCCCTTCACTCTGGTCGCAAGACCGGGCGAAGGGAGTTTTTGTATGAAACGGCCAATGCTCTCGATAGGGAGCAACGAGTTTTAAGATATATAGAAAAAATAAATAAAAATTCTTGTAGAATTATTTAAGTTTGATATAATATTAATGGAAAGGAGTGAAAATTATGGCTACAGCACAGATGGTTAGCGTTAATTTCAAATTGGATCCGGAAGTAAAAAAGAGCATGGAGCGGGCGTGTGCCGATATGGGACTTTCCATGAGCGCGGCGTTTACCATTTTTGCCAAGAAGGTGGGGCGTGAGAGAAGAATCCCTTTTGAAGTCTCCGCAGCGGATCCTTTTTATTCCGAGGCAAATATTCGTTATTTGAAAAAGAAGATGGAAGATTTTAAGGCTGGGCGCTTGCATTTTGCCGAGCATGAGCTGATAGAGGATTGACCATGCAAATAAAACGGTTGGAATGGGATGTTGACGCTTGGGAAGACTATATGTATTGACAAACGCAGGACAAGAAAACGCTCAAGCGTATCAACGGACTCATAAAAGACATCAGGCGCCACCCATTTGAAGGGATAGGAAAACCGGAGCCTTTGAGGGAGAATTTGAAAGGCTTTTGGAGCCGCAGGATTGACGATACAAACAGAATCGTGTATGCGGTTGAAGAGGAGTCTGTCATTATATTTGCTTGTCGCAATCATTATGACAAATAATCAGAAAGAAAGCAGGAAGCCCGACGGCAATCCATCCGTCGGGCTTCCTGCTTTATAGGCGTTATTTCCCGCAATGCGGGCAGCTTGTGCAGCTCGTACAGCTTGATTCCGTGCCGCAGCAGTCGTGCTTGTCGTCGGCGAAGTTTCGGTAGATATGGCGTACGGCGAGGAGCAACGCGGCCCCGACGCAAGCGCCTAAGATATAAGTTGCCATTTTGAATCCTTCTTTCTTAGAATCCCATCAGTCGTCCGCCTTGATAGACGACGAGGGAGACAATCCATGCGACGGCAAACATGTAAGCGGCGGAGAAGCCCATCCACTTCCACGAGCCGGTTTCCTTCTTGATGGTGCCGAGGGCGGTGACGCAGGGAGTGTAGAGCTGGGAGAAGACCATGAACGCTACGGCGGACATCGTGGTGAAGGCCGCAGCCATGCCGCTCTGCATCAGCGTCGCGGCGGTTTCTACTGCGTCTTCCGCCTCGGCGGAGATTTCGCCGACGCCGTACAGGATGCCCATCGTCGAGACCACCGACTCCTTGGCGAGAATGCCTGTGATAACGGCGGCGCCCGCTTCCCAAGTATCGAAGCCGTGGAAGATGAACAGTTTCGACATGCCCGTGCCGAGGGCGGCAAGGAAGCTTTCGTTCATTTCTTCCGTCATGCCGCTGAAATTGAAGTTGCTGAGGAACCAGATCAGAACGGACATCGCGAAGATAATCGTTCCGGCTTTGATCAGATAGCCCTTGCCCTTGTCCCAGGTTTCAAGCAGGACGGTTTTCGCATCCGGCAGGCGGTAGGGGGGGAGCTCCAGCAGGAAGGTGGAGCCATGCTCCTGGAAGACCGTGCCGCCCAAGAGCTTCGCGGCGACAATCGCCATGACGACGCCGAGGATATACATGGTAAAGACGACGTTCGCGGCGTTGTCGGGGAAGAACATCGCGGCGAAGAGCGCCATGATCGGCAGTTTCGCGCCGCAGGTCAAGAACGGCGTCACGAGAATCGAAGTCATGCGGTCTTTTTCCGAGTCCAGCGCCCGGGCGCCCATGATGGCGGGCACGGCGCAGCCGAAGCCCATCATCAGCGGCATGATTCCCTTGCCGGTCAGGCCGACGCGGCGCATAATCGGGTCGGTGATGAAGGCGACCCGCGCCATATAGCCGGTTCCGTCAAGGAAGCTCAGGCAGAAGAACAGCACGAAGATCAACGGCACGAAGGTCAGCACGCCGCCCACGCCGCCGATGACGCCGTCGACGATCAGCGACTGCATCCAGTCGGCGACCTCCCAGGATTCCAAAGTCTCGGTTACGGCGTCGGTCAGAGGGCCGCCGATGAAATCGTCCAGTGCGTCGGCCAACGGCTGACCAATCCATTCAAAAGTAATCTGGAACACGGCGTACAGCATGACGAGGAACAGCGGCAGAGCCGTCCAGCCGTTCGCCAAAACAGCGTCGATTTTTTCCGTGAGGTCGGGATTGGACCCCGCAACGGAAACACATTCTGCCACCACGCTGTCAATAAACGCGTATCGTTCTTCGATGATTCTTTCTTCGAGAGCGTCGTCGGAAAGGCCGCTGTTGCGGAGCTCTTCAACGCGGGCGATATGCGCGCGTACTTTTTCACTGGGATGGTATTTCTCCATCATGGTGGAGGTGAAGACGTCGAGCAACGTTTTGATGCTGCTGCGGCTTCGCGCCGTCGTTTCCACGACGGGCATGCCGAGGGCCGCGCCAAGCTTTTCCGTATCCACGCGGATGCCGTGACGCTTCGCCTCGTCCTGCATATTGAGGTCCAGCAGCAGGGGGACGCCCTGCTCCAAAAGCTGGATCGTCAGATAGAGATTGCGCTCGAGGTTCGACGAGTCGAGCACGTCTACCACGAGATCCGGCTTTTCGTTCAGCAGGTAATCTATGACGATTTTTTCCTCAGGTGAGCGCGCATTGACGCTGTATGTGCCGGGGAGGTCGACTACCGAGATGTTTCGACCCTGGTGGGAGAGATAGCCGATCTTCTTGTCGACGGTCACGCCCGGCCAGTTGCCGATTTTTTGCCGCGCGCCGGTCAGTTCGTTGAAAATAGTAGATTTTCCTGTATTCGGATTGCCCGTCAGGGCGACTGCCAATGAAGACATGATTTGCTTCCCTTCTTTAATGAAATATGCAAAACCGAAATTTTTGTGGTAAGAAAATAGGAAAGTAGGAAAGTAAGAAAATCCAACTTTCTTACTTCAAAAATTTTATACCATTGATTCGACTTCAATCGAAGCGGCGTCATCCCGGCGAAGCGCCAAGTGGTACGAACGCACCCGAAGCGCCATTGGATCGCCGAGGGGCGCAGAGCGAAGCACCGTTACTGCCGTGCCGGGGACGAGTCCCATAGTCATCAACCGATTTTTTAAGGGCGAGTCCGCGACGGAGCGGATAATAAACCGCTGCCCGGACGTTCCTTCCCGTAAAGTCATTGAAGCTGCCTCCTTGTTTCTGAAAATTATAATCAAACTAATTCTCTTTATCAAAATATAAATCGTCAGCGGAAATTTGTCAAGATGAAGATGAATATAATTTTCAAAACTGAGCTTTGCGGAATTCTTCCTTGTGGAAGGATTTTTTGAAAGCGACGGCGAATATTATTTCGATAATTTTTTGTTGATAAAGGGGAATCAGGATGAATACGTTCAAAAGAGGTATGGCAACTTTATTCACGGCGGGTGCGATCGTTTCATCCGGCGTGGTTTCGGTTATGCCATTTCCCGCGGCGTATGCGGCGAACGTCGAAGTGAACGGGCTGTCCGGCTGGTATGTGAATACGGACGGAATTGAAGTCGCAGAGGACGGAATGATTCGGGGCGTTCAAGCGGGGCCGTATGATTCCGCTACGGGCGAAACCGGTTGGAAACCTTATGCATATACGCGGGGAAGCGCTGACGATTCGGCTTGGGACGGTTGGCAATGGAGCCGTACCGGCGAGTCGGAATGGCGACCCGTAAAAGAGGGTTCCGCCCCGTATTATGTATTGCGGACGGTTCTTGCGAATCTGCCGTCGAATAGCGCCGTTTCAGGGGCGGCGGCGTATGAGTTATTGATTTCCACTTTCGTTGTGGGGACGCCGATAGAATCGATTGCAGTCCCGGACGGGATCACGGTGACTTCCGCCGACGGCTCCCAAATCGTCGGAAGCTGCGGCGAGCTGGAGTTCAGCTATTCGCCGACGGCGTTTGCCGTCAAGCCGAAGAAGGACGCGTCCGCCGATACGAGTGCGATAGCCGAGACCATTATCGAGGCGTTGACGAAAGTTTACGGCGCGCCGATGGTGGTCGTACCCAACGGAACGGCGATATGGTCGAATGAAGCGGTAGAAGTCAGCTACGTCGTCGCGGGCGGAACGATCGGCGCGCAAAAGCGGTGACGCCGACGCTTCAAATTTTCGGGAGGGAAACGGATGGAGCTTTTGGACGGCGTGGGGAAGCTTTCGGGCGTCGGGCCGAAAAAAGAGGCGGCATTGGCCCGGTTGGGGATTTCGACGCTTTTTGATCTGCTCGCGTATTATCCGCGCGCCTATATCGATCAGACGACGGTGACTCCGTTTTCCCGGCTTTCGGCGGGCATGGAGGCGACGGTCTCGGGCGTCGTCGTCAATGTGCGGGAGCGTCGGTCGGAGCGGGGCAGAAGAATGAGCATACTGACCGCATATCTGAGCGACGGCACCGGATACCTTGCCATGACTTGGTTCAATCAACCCTTCTTGGCGAAGAAACTTGTCGAAGGGCAGCGGATTTTCGCGACGGGCAAAGTGGACTATGCTTATGGTGGCCACGGCGGACTGGCGATGACGCAGATGTCAGCTTTTGAACTGCTGGGCGAAGGCGAGGACGCCGCGCAGGGGGGCGTGCTTCCCGTCTATGCGGCGACGAGCGCGCTCAATCAGAAATTTTTTCGCGGCCTCTTGAGACAGGCGATGGCAAAAAAGCCGACGCTGCCGGAAGTGATTCCCGAAGGCGTGAGATCCCGGTACGGCCTGATGGATCGTGACCGTGCCTTCGTCGCCATGCATTTCCCGAAGTCCGCGAAGGAGCTTTCGGAGGCGCGGGCGCGGCTCGCCTTTGAGGAATTATATCTGATTCAATGCGGATTGCTCATCTTAAAGAAAAAAACGCGGGAAAAAGAACAGGGCGTTCGTCATCTGATGAACGGCAGCTTAGTCAAGCAGGTTGAAGACTCGCTGCCCTTTCGCCTGACGACGGGACAGGCGAAAGCGTGGAGCGAAATCTCTGCCGATATGGAAAAATCCGTTCCGATGCGGCGGCTTGTGCAGGGCGACGTCGGTTCCGGAAAAACGGCGGTGGCCCTGCTCGCGCTCGTCAAGACGGTGGAAAACGGCTATCAGGGCGTCTTGATGGCGCCGACGGAAATATTGGCGCGGCAGCATTACGAAACATTTTCCAAGCTGCTGCAGGATACGGACGTGCGTATCGGACTGCTGTCGGGCAAGCTGACCGCGAAGCAGCACGAAGAAATGCTGGCTTCGATTGCGGCCCATGAGGTCGATATCGTCGTCGGCACCCATGCGCTGATACAGGATAAGGTGCGCTACGACGAGCTCGGGCTGGTGGTGACCGATGAGCAGCATCGCTTCGGTATCGCCCAGCGCGCCGAGCTCAACAAGAGAAGCGAGAAAACGCCGGACGTATTGGTTATGACGGCGACGCCGATTCCTCGGACGATGACACTGACGGTGTACGGCGATCTGGATGTGTCGCGTATCGAAGAACTGCCTCCGGGACGCCGGCCGGTTCGCA
>JAEEGF010484411.1_pt1 | contig 12516 bp, 12 predicted proteins | sample 9134171 | NCBI WGS metagenome assembly JAEEGF01 (sample SAMN16246542, study PRJNA631951) | gut metagenome | biome: gut microbiome; feature: rumen; material: AP-attached | host: Bos | place: Iran: Karaj | collected 2018-10 | reverse complement strand
AGCAGGTGGAGACGATGAGACCGTCCGCCCAGTAGGTCGGGAGCGTTTCCCCGTTTACGGAGACGCGGATGCCCAGGACCGAGGGGCCCTTGCGGTGGATGGCCACTTCATTCACGGAATACGGGAGCATGCCGATGCTCCTGCGGGCGCCAGGACCCTTGAGCGTCGCGTTCAGGACGGTCCGGTACTCGATGCTGAAATCCCCTTCCATCAAGGCCTTGAGTACAGCCTCGGGACGGTTCTCGCACAGGAAACCGATCCGGCCGAAGTTCACGCCCAGGATGGGCAGGCCGATGTCCGACACCACGTGCGCCGCCGACAGGAAAGTACCGTCGCCGCCCATCGAAAGGACCAGGTCCGTATCGGGACGGACGTCCGACTTGTTCCGGATTTCATAGACCTCGTAGGAGGCCGCTTCCAGTTCCCGCAGCAAATCCTTCATCTGCTGCTTCTCCCGCAATTCGTCTTTCAGGATGAAATAACCTATTTTCATTCGCCAGTTTCAAATCAACCGTCAAAAATAACACTTTAAATTATAAAAATCACTATTTTTGTCGCGAAAACGTACTGAATCATGACCCGACTGAGCGTAAATATCAATAAGATCGCTACCATACGCAACGCCCGCGGAGGCAACGTCCCCGATGTGACGAAAGCCGCCCTCGCCTGCGAACGTTTCGGCGCGGAAGGAATCACCGTGCACCCCCGTCCCGACGAGCGTCATATCCGATATGCCGACGTGCGTGAGATCCGCCCCCTCGTGCGGACCGAATTCAACATCGAAGGCAACCCCATCCCCTCCTTCATCGACCTGGTGGAGGAAGTGGTCCCCGACCAGGTGACCCTGGTTCCGGACGCCCACGACGCAATCACCTCCAACGCCGGCTGGAACACGCTGGCCAACAAGGAGTTCCTTACAGATGTCTGCCGCCGGTTCAAGGCCCGGGGCATCCGCACCTCCATCTTCATCGACCCGGATCCCCGGATGGCCGAAGGGGCCGCCGCCTGCGGGGCCGACCGCGTGGAACTGTACACGGCCGACTATGCCATGGAGTTCCCGCAGGGCCCGGAGGCCGCCATCGCCCGGTACCTGGAAACGGCGAAGGCAGCCCGTGAGTGCGGACTCGGCCTCAATGCCGGACACGACCTCTCCCTGGAGAACCTCGCCTATTTCGTGAAGACCATTCCCTGGACAGACGAGGTTTCCATCGGCCACGCCCTCATCAGCGACGCCCTGTACCTGGGCCTGGAGGCGACCATCGCGGCCTATCTTGCGGAAATCCGCAAAAAATAGTTACCTTTGTAACCTTATACGAATTCATACACATAAAACGATAATGAAAAAGACTGCAATCATCCTGAGCGCCGCCCTCCTGGCCGGCCTCGCCCTCACCGGCTGTAACAACACGGCCGTCAACGCCCCTGCACAGGCCAAGTCCGACAGCACCGCCGTCGCCGGCAGCATCGTGTTCTTCAACATCGACAAAGTCATGGAGAGCTATGACATGGCGAACGACCTCCGCAGCGTGGTCGAGACCAAGGTCAACGGCATCCAGGCCGAAATCGACCGCCGTGGCAACAAGCTCCAGAAGGACGCCAACGATTTCCAGAACAAGATGGACAAGGGTCTCCTGACCACTTCCGTCGCGAACGCCCAATACCAGAAACTCCAGCAGCAGCAGAACGACTACCAGCAGTACGCGATGCGCAAGCAGCAGGAAATGGCCGAGGAGCAGCAGGTGATGATCAACCAGATCATGGACGCCATCTCCGAGTATGTGAAGGAGTACAACGCCGACAAGCAGTACGCCCTCATCCTCACCACTTCCGGCGACATCCTTTCCACGCCCGTGGTGGTCGGCAGCCAGGCCCTCGACATCACCGACGACATCCTCGCCGGCCTGAATGCCGCCTACGTCAAGACCAAGGCGGCCGAAGGCAGCGAAAAGTAGGCCGATGCGGATCGCCATACTGTCCAGTTTCTACCCCCTCAGGGGAGGCATTTCCCAGTTCAACGCGAGTATGCTCGCGGGACTGGGAAAGTTGCACGATACCAGGGCCTTCAGCTTCAAGCGGCAATACCCTGGAATCCTGTTTCCGGGGAAAACGCAGTATGTGACGTCCGACGACGAGGCCGTTCCGGTGGAGGCGGACGCCCTGCTGGACACGGTCAATCCCTTTTCCTGGGGAAAGACTGCCCGGGCCATCCGGAAATGGCAGCCGGACCTGCTCGTGATGAAGTACTGGATGTCGTGGTTCGCCCCGTCCCTGGGATGGGTGGAGCGTCACGTGGGGCCCCACTGCAAGGTGGTCCCGGTCCTGGACAATGTCATCCCCCACGAACCCCATTGGTTCGACAAACCCCTGACCCGCTGGTTCCTGAAAGGCTGTGACGGCTTCGTGACCATGTCGCAGAGCGTCACCGACGACCTCCTGACCCTCAGGCCCGACGCCCGGTTTGCCCTCCTCCCCCATCCGCTTTATGCGCATTTCGGGGAGAAGCTTCCGCGGGAGGAAGCCGCCGCCCGGCTGGGCATCGACCCTTCCCTGAAGACCCTGCTGTTCTTCGGACTCATCCGGGACTACAAGGGGCTGGACATCCTGCTGAAGGCTTTCCGCAACCTGCCGGAGGATTACCAGCTGATCGTCGCCGGAGAGCCCTACGGCCCTTTCGACAAGTACCAGGCGCTGATTGACAGCATTCCCGGCAAGGAACGGATCCACGTCTTCCCCGACTATGTCCGCGATTCCGAGGTCAAGGTTTACTTCTCGACGGCCGACCTGACCGTGCTCCCCTATCGGAGCGCGACCCAGAGCGGCATTTCGTCCGTCTCCTACCACTTCGAAGTCCCGATGGTCGTCACCGACGTAGGCGGCCTCAAGGGAACGATCGGCGACCGCGGAACCGGCCTGGTCGCCCCGGTGCCTGAACCGGACGCCATCCGGAAAGAAATCCTCCGCTATTTTGCCGACGCCTCTCTCCGTGCCCGTTGCGTCGACGCCATCCGCCGCGAGAAGGAACGGCTCAGCTGGGACCGTTTCTGCACGGACCTCACCGCCTTTGCGGAACAACTTTAAAGCATGCTGACGATGAAAAAGCATCTTCCTATCCTCCTCTGGACAGTCCTTTGTCTCATTGCGTCCCCGGCCGTCAAGGCCCAGACCTATACCCCGGTACCGGTCCAGGTATCGCAGGAGAAAGTCCGGCTCAACGGGAAAGTATACTATTCCCACCCGGTTCTGGACCGCCAGACCCTGTTCGGCATCGCCAAGGCTTACGGGGTTACCGTGGACGACCTGTACGCTGCCAACCCCGGCCTGAAAGAAACCGGCCTGAAGAAGGATACCATCATCCTCGTGCCCACGGCCTCCGGCCAGCAGGAAGCGGCCACCTCGGAAGCACCCTCCCGGGAAACCCAACCGCAGGCTCCCACCTTCATCCAGCACACGGTCATGTGGTATGAAGACATTGAAGACATCGCCGCCCAATACGGCGTGACCCCTCAGGAAATCATGGACCTGAACGGGATGCGCTCCAAGAAAGTGACCAAACGCCAGGTCCTCAAGATCCCGGTCAAGGGGACGGGAGCCCAACTGGCACAGGTCCAGGACAAGGCCGCCCCGGTGCGGGAGGAGACCAAACCGGTCGATCCGCCCGTCATCCCCAAGATCGCCGACCCGGTCATCGCCGATCCGGACATCACCTCCCCTACCGACTTTACACCGGTGACCGTGGACAAGATCCGCGTGGAAAAGGCCAAGGCGAAGGAAGTCCTTCCTCCGGACCTGCCGGAGCTCGCCGATCCGGTCATTGCCGATCCGGAAGTCACCGACCCCGGACAGCTTGTCCCCATCGAGGTGGATCCCATGACCGTGGATCCCGCCAAAGCCCTGGAGACCGAGGGGACGGAAGAGCCTGCCGAAGGCATCTTCGACTGGTTCAAAGGAAGGGGGACCGTGGAAATGGCCCTGGTCCTTCCGTTCAATTCCATCGGTTCCACCAGCGAGACGAACATGGATTTCTATGCCGGTGTCCTGCTGGCCCTGCGCGACCTCGAGGCCGAGGGCATCAAGGGGACCCTCAATGTCTATGACCTCCAGGCCGGTGCTCCTTCCGGACTGGAACTCGCAAAGAACGACTTCATCCTGGGACCGATTTCCACGAACGACCTGACCTCCATCCTTGAGACGACGGGAGGAAAGGTTCCCATCGTCTCTCCGCTCGACCAGCGCGCCGCTTCCCTGGCGAATTCCTACCGCGGATTCATCCAGGCCCCTTCCGCCCTGGACAACCAGTATACCGAGCTCGCCGCCTGGATCGCCGCCGATACCAAACGGGGCGACAAGGTCATCCTCCTGAGCGAAAAGACCCCCGGCGGCGCCAATGCCGCGGCCACGGGCATCCGCAACGCCCTCATCGACCAGGGCGTATCCTTCGAGACCCTGAGCCTTACCCAGGCGGAAGGACGTTCCTCCTCGCACCTGTCTGCCATGATGGGCAAGACCGGTACGAGCAGGGTGATCGTCGCCTCTGAGCGGGAGGCATTCGTGGTGGATGCCATCCGGAACATCAGCAACCTGCGCGGACAGGGCTATAACGCCGTGATGTACGCGCTGTCAAAAGTCCGCACGTTCGACACCGTCGACGGAATGCTCATGCACCAGGACAACCTCCATATTGTCTCCGCCTACTACATCGACTACGACAATCCCAAGGTGAAAGCCTTCGCCAGTGCCTTCCGGGCCCTGTACAAGGCCGAACCGAGCCAGTTCGCCTTCCAGGGATACGACACCGCCCGCTACTTCGCCACCATGGTCGCCAAATACGGGAACCAGTGGACGAAGGCCCTCCTCCGCGAGGAAGGCCAGGGCCTGCATACCGATTTCCACTTCGAGCAGACCGCCTATGGAGCATACCGGAACACGGCCATCCGAAGGATCGTCTACAACAAGGATTTCACCACCGAACTTGCCCGCTGACATGGAACAGATCCGTTGCCTGATCCTCGGCGGTGGCCCTGCCGGCTTCACTGCCGCCATTTACGCTTCCCGCGCGAACCTATCTCCCGTCCTTTATGAAGGTCTCCAGCCGGGCGGCCAGCTCACCACGACGACCATCGTCGAGAACTTCCCCGGTTTTCCGGGCGGCGTGGACGCCAACACCCTGATGGAGCAGATGCGGGAACAGGCCCGGAGTTTCGGAGCCGATATCCGGAGCGGCGTCGCGACAGCCGTAGACCTGTCCTCCCGTCCTTTCAAGGTAACCATTGACGGGGAGAAAGAGCTTTTCGCGGACGCCCTGATCATCGCCACCGGCGCCACCGCCAAATACCTGGGCCTCCCCTCCGAGGAGAAATACAAAGGTTCCGGCGTCTCTGCCTGTGCGACCTGCGACGGCTTCTTTTTCCGGAAACGGACCGTCGCCGTCGTGGGTGGCGGGGATACCGCCTGTGAAGAAGCGCTATATCTGGCTTCCCTCGCCAAGAAAGTGTACATGATCGTTCGCAGGGATGTCTTCCGGGCCTCCAACGCCATGCAGAAGAAGGTCTTTGCGACGGAGAACATCGAGGTCCTCTGGAACTGCCAGACGCAGGAAGTGCTCGGGGACGGCTTCGGTGTCACCGGCGCCCGCCTCGTGCGGAAGGATGGCACTATATTTGACATCGATATCGACGGCTTCTTCCTCGCCATCGGCCACCATCCCAATTCGGAGCTGTTCTCCCCCTGGGTGGAGACCGACCCGGCCGGATACATCGTCACCGAAGGAAAATCCTCCCGTACGCGCGTGGAGGGCGTCTTTGCGGCCGGCGATGTCCAGGACCCCACTTACAGGCAGGCCGTCACGGCCGCCGCTTCGGGGTGCGCCGCGGCCCGGGATGCGGAGAAGTTCCTGCTAGAGATTTGAAACAACGGAACATGAAGATGAAACTCAGAACTATCGCCATCACCCTCGCCGCCCTGGCGTCGCTCGTTTCCTGCAAGTCGGAGTTCGAGACCCTGCTTGCCTCCAATGACGTGGATGCCAAATACAAGGCGGCGATGGAACTGTTCAACAACAAGAAATACCTCAAGGCCGCCCAGCTTTTCGAATCGATGGCCGTCCTGACGAACGGAACCGAGCGCGACGACACCGTCCAGTACTACTGGGGCCTGTCCAACTACCGTTACAAGGACTATTATACGGCTGAATCCAACTTCGCGAAATTCATCACGAACTTCCCGCGGAGCCCCTTCACGCCCGACGCCCGTTTCCTGCGGCTTGACTGCATGTACCGGGCGACCTACCGCTGGGAACTGGACCAGGTTCCCACCAAGAACTGCCTCGCCGCCATCCTCCAGTTCGAGCGGGAGTATCCGGAGGAGACCGAGCACATCGCTGCCTGCGAGCGGATGCGGGCCGACCTGTCCGACCGGCTGGACCGGAAAGCGTTTGAGAACGCCCGGCTCTACTACAAGATGGAAGACTATCTCGCCTCCCGGGTCGCCTTGCGGAACGTCCTGAAGGACAATGCCGAAAATGTCTACCGCGAGGATGTCCTGTATTATACCGCGATGTCTTCCTACCACTATGCCCGGCTGAGCATTCCCGCCCGGCAGAAAGAACGCTACCTGACTTTCGTGGATGACTATCTCAACTTCATCGGCGAGTTTCCCGAGTCCAAATACCGCCGCGAACTGGATGTGATGTACCGCCGTTCCCAGCGGGCACTCGGCAAATACGAGGGATCCGACGAGGAACTCGAGCTCAAGGCGAAGGATTTCGAGAAAGAGCGCAAGCTCCTGGAAAAGGAGTCTGGAAAATAATTGAAACCTCCGCCGGAAATGCCCGGTACTATTATATGGAACTATAAATTTTATGAACGATATGGACGCCAACAGCAAGAAGAAGATTTCCAACAACACCATCACCCGCGACATCAAGAACCTCGCCGCCCCGACCGGCAATATCTACGAATCCGTCGTGGTCCTGTACAAGCGGGCCAACCAGATCGCAGCCGCCGAGAAGAAGGAGCTCACCAAGAAACTCGAGGACTTCCGCAACGACCGCGACACGATGGACGAAGTGTTCGAGAACAAGGAGCAGATCGAGATATCCAAATACTATGAGCGTCAGCCGAAACCGGACCTGGTGGCCATCGCCGAATTCGAGAACGGCGAACTGTACTACCGCAAGGCCCAGAGCGGCAACCCGATCGATATCAACGGCGAGTAATGCTCCGCGCCCTCCACGTCGAAAATTACGTACTGATCGACTCTCTGGAAATTGATTTTCCGGAGGGTCTCGTCATTATAACCGGACAGACCGGAGCGGGAAAATCCATCCTGCTCGGGGCCCTGGGCCTGGCGCTTGGCGGGAAGGCGGACGCCTCCCTGGTTGGCAGCCACGGGGAAACCTGCGTCGTAGAGGCGGAGTTTACCCTCGGGCACGATGAGGCCCTGCACCGGCTCCTTTCCGACAACGACCTGGAGGATACGGACACCCTGACCATCCGCCGCGTGGTGAACCGGTCGGGGCGTTCGCGCAGTTTCGTCAACGACGAACCCGTCCCCCTGCCCTTCCTGCAGGAACTTTCCGGACGGCTCATCGACATCCACTCCCAGCACCAGACGCTCCGGCTCGGGGATCCCGCCTTCCGGCTGGAACTCCTGGACCACTACGCCGGCAACGGTGCACGGCTTTCCGCCTGCCAGGCAGCCTGGAAGGTTCTCCAGGAGAACCGGAAGGAGCTTGCCGAGGTATGCAGCCGGATCGACCGCCTGGCCGCCGAGAAGGACTACAATGAGGCCCGGTTCACCAAACTGGACAATGCCCGGCTCCGGGACGGAGAGATCGAGGAACTGGAAACTGAACAAAAGCAGCTCGCCCACGCGGAAGAGCTGAAAGAATTCCTGACGGCTGCCGAAGAGGTCCTCACCCCGGGAGACGACCGGGAAGCGCCGATGACCGCCCGCCTCAAGGAGGCGGAAAAACAGGTCGAAAAGGCCGCCCGGCACATCCCTTCCCTGGAATCCCTGTGCCAAAGGCTGGAATCGGTCCGGGTGGAACTGGAGGACATCACCGATGAACTCCAGGGAGCCAACGCCCGCGTGGAGATATCCCCCGAACGCCTGGAGAAGGTGGAGGACCGGATGTCCCTCCTGTATGACCTGATGAGCCAATACGGAGTCCAGACGATAACGGAACTCATCGGAATCCGGGACCGTCTGGCCGATGCCCTGTTCGACTCCACGGCCCTTCTGGACCGGAAAGCCGAGTTGGAAAAAGCCGTGTCCGCGGCGGAGTCCGCCTATGGACAGGCCGCCGGTGCCCTGCATGAAGCGCGCCTCCGGGCGACCGAAGGTTTTGCCGCCGCCATCTCGGAATCGCTGGCTTTCCTGGAGCTTGAACAAGCCGTCTTCCAGGTCGACATGGCCGAAGCCCCGGAAGGGCCCTCCGGCCACGACGCCGTCCGCTTCCTGTTTTCCTCCACGGGCAAGGCGCCACAGGACCTCTCCAAGGTCGCGTCCGGTGGCGAATTGTCCCGTATCATGCTCAGCCTCAAGGCGATGATGGCCCGCTATACGGCCATGCCCACCCTGTTCTTCGACGAAATCGACACCGGGGTATCCGGCAGCGCCGCCGACCGGATGGGTTCGATGATCTGCCGGATGGGAGCGGACATGCAAGTGTTCGCCATCACCCATCTCCCGCAGGTCGCCGCCAAGGGCCAGGCCCACTACCTGGTGAGCAAGCAGGACGGGACGACATCCATCCGGCACCTGGACGCCCAAGAACGCGTGCAGGAGATTGCACGGCTTCTCAGCGGCTCGGTCGTTACCGATGCCGCCGTCGCCAACGCAGAGGCCCTGCTGGGCGTTTCACTCTTCTGATTTTGAATCATTCAATTTTAATCCTATCTTTGCATCCATGGCAACGCAAAGCAATTCTCCCGTACCGACCCTGGACGAGTTCCGCACCCGTCTCAAGCGCCACGGCCTCAAGGCGACCCGCCAACGGCTGGAGGTACACGGGGCGATGATGACGCTGGGACACGCCTCGGCCGACATGGTGACCGAAGAAATCCAGCGCCGGGCCGCCGTGAAGGTGACCGTGGCGTCGGTCTACAACATCCTGTCGCAGCTGGCGGACCTGAGGATCTACTCCCGCCGGCTCAGCAACAACAACAAGATGTACTTCGACATCAATAACTTCCGGCATATCCACCTGTACGACAAGGAGAACCACTACTACCGCGACGTTTTCGACGAGGAACTGATGGAACTGGTCCAATCCCACCTGAAAAGACGCAAGTTCCGCGGATTCACGGTCGAGGACATCGATATCCAGCTCATCGCCCGTTCCACCCGGAAATCCAAGGCCGTATGAGAAAGTTCCTCCTTCCTTTCCTGGTCAGCCTCCTTGCGCTGGCCGGCTGCAACAAGCAGGAACCGCCTGTCTTTTCCGGTTTCGAAGCCGGAACCATGGCCGGCGGCGTCTTCACCTCCGACAGCGGAACAAAGATGTATGTGACTGAAAACGGGCAGAATTTCGACATCAGCCGCTCCCGCCGGGTTATCCTCCAGTACGAGACCCTGTCGGTATCCGATCCGGACCGCATCGAGATCAGCATCCAGGGACTTATGGATGCCTTCATCCGCGATCCGTACGCGGTCGACGCCCTGTCAGACCAGCCGGAAGGCAGCCCGATCGAAGTGACGGACGCCTGGTTCAGCGGAGGATTCCTGAACCTCCTCGTCTCCGCCGAAGGCAAGGATTACGGCAAGCACCGGTGCTCGGCCACCTACCTGGTGGACAAGGACAAGATCGTCATCCGGCTCCTGCATCATGATTCTGAAGACGTTACGGATTCCATGATCAACGCCTTCCTGTCCATTCCGATGGAAGAACCGGCCTTGTCCTATGACCAATACGCCCAATCCATCGGCAAAAAGGACGGTCTCTATCCGGCCCCCGTCCTTTTCCAATGGACAGCCCGCACCCTGGAAGGCGGTCCCCTGAACCTCTACGAACGGGAAGGCTCCTACATGCCTCCGTCCGCAAAGTGATTTTTTGACGGATTTTTCCGGCTAACCCTTGCAGGGAACGATTTTTTTCGTACCTTTGCAGTCCTTACATGGTGGATGTAGTTCAGCTGGTAGAGCATCGGATTGTGGTTCCGAGTGTCGTGGGTTCGAGCCCCATCATCCACCCCTGCTGCAACTCTCGGAGGAATCCGAGGGTTGCTTTGTTTTATAAATTCCGTATCTTTGTAAGAATCAACAAAGATTTGAAACCACGAAAAAGATAACAGGTTGCCATGAAGAAACTGGTCGTCATCGATGCGTGCATCCGGGGGAAGGAATCCCGGACGAGAAGGCTTGCGGAACCCATCATCGCCTCGCTGTCAAAGAGATATGAAATCAAACGGTATGATTTGACGGAGAAGGCCATCGAGCCGCTGACGCCCCGGACGTACGCTGACCGCGCCGCCGGCATCGTGCCGGAATGGGCCGCCGAAGCCGCCCGGACCATCGCCGAAGCGGACCGGATCCTCATCGCCGCCCCTTTCTGGGACATGAGTTTCCCGGCCGTGGTGAAAGTGTTCTTCGAGCACGTATCCCTGTTTGACATAACCTTTACGGACAACGGACGCTCCTGCGTGGGCCTGTGCAAATGTGAGAAAGTGATGCTCGTAACCACCCGAGGGATGAACATCCCGACGGGAGACGCCCGCGAGCAGGCCACGTCCTATCTGCAAGCCCTGTCCCGCCTCTGGGACCTGGGAACGGTCCTCACCGTCGCGGCTTGGAACTTGGATTACAGCACCCCGGAGGAACTTGAAGAGAAGATCGAGAACGCGACCCGGTTCGGGCTGAGGCTGGCTGAAAGCTTCTGACCATGCAAATCCTGGCACTGATCCTGGCCATGGCTCTTCCGCATCTGACGCCATCTTACCAAGTAACCGTTGAAAAGGACGTCCCTTATGCTACGGCGATGGGATATTATACCCACGCCCCGGTGGGCGACAAGGGGTCGACATTCAAGTTGCTGTTTCACAGCGGCATACCGAAACCCGTCACCCTGGAAATGGACATTTACCGCCCTTCCGACGACACGAATACGCCCAGGCCGCTTCTTTTGATGATGCACGGCGGCTCTTTCTTTATCGGCCATAAGAGCGAACCGGGCCAGGCCGGATGGTGCGAGTATTTCGCATCCCTCGGATATGTGGCGGTTTCCATCAACTACCGGCTCGGATTCCACCCCACGAAAAAGGAGATCCGGCAGGCGGAATACCGGGCCCTGGAGGATGCCGACGCCGCCTTGGAATACCTTTTCGGCCGGGAGGACCTTTCGATCGACAAAGACCGCGTCTTCATCGCAGGGACGAGTGCCGGCGCGATGACCGCCCTGAATCTGGCCTTCCGGCTCTATGGTTCCCAGCCTATGAAAGAGATGCAGCCCCGGCTCGGGCGGGAAGACTTCCGCATCCGCGCCGTCGCGAATCTCTGGGGCTCCGTCCACGACCTCTCCGTCCAGGAGAATGCTTCCGTGCCCATCCTCTCCTTCCAGTCCGTCAACGATCCCGTGATGCCCTATGACTTCGGATATCCGCTCGGCTTTGCCGGCCGGTTGCTCTCGGATCCGATGTACGGAACACATGCCGTCCACGAGAAAGCACTGGAGCTTGGCCTGCGGGCGGAACACCATCCCTGCCCCGAGGCCCGGCACCGCCTCCACCTGGACGATGCCATGGCCTATACGGACCGCTTTTATGAAATTCGCGACGCGATGGTGAAATTCTTCGCTGCGGAAATGGAATAATTTCTTATATTTGTGAATTATTGACAAATACACTGATATGGCAAAACGTGAAATCAAGTTCTCCCTGGTGTACAGGGACATGTGGCAGAGTTCCGGCAGGTATCAACCGCGTGTGGACCAGTTGGTCCGGGTAGCCCCGGCCATCGTGGACATGGGCTGCTTCGACCGCGTGGAAACCAACGGCGGCGCCTTCGAGCAGGTGAATCTGCTCTATGGCGAGAATCCGAATGTCTCCGTCCGCCAATGGACGGCCCCGCTCCGCAAGGCGGGCATCCAGACCCATATGCTGGAACGCGGCCTCAACGCCATCCGCATGTATCCTGTTCCTGCGGACGTCCGCGAGCTGATGTTCAAGGTGAAGAAGGCGCAGGGCACCGACATCGCCCGTTCCTTCTGCGGCCTGAACGACCACCGTAACCTCAAGCTCTCCGTCGAATATGCCAAGAAAGCCGGCATGATTTCGCAGGCTGCCCTGTCCATCACCCACTCCCCCGTCCACACGGTGGAATACTATCTGGGCGTCGTGGAGAAGCTGGTCGAGTACGGTACCGACGAAATCTGCCTCAAGGACATGGCCGGCGTCGGCCGTCCGACGGAGATCGGCCAGATCGTGGCCGGCATCAAGAAGAAGCACCCGCATATCAAGGTCCAGTACCACGGCCACACCGGCCCCGGTTTCTCCCCGGCTTCCATGCTGGAGGCGGCTCGCG
>JAEEGF010770043.1_pt1 | contig 12517 bp, 11 predicted proteins | sample 9134171 | NCBI WGS metagenome assembly JAEEGF01 (sample SAMN16246542, study PRJNA631951) | gut metagenome | biome: gut microbiome; feature: rumen; material: AP-attached | host: Bos | place: Iran: Karaj | collected 2018-10 | reverse complement strand
ATACACTCGATGGCGAGCGTTATCGCAATAAGACGAATATCTCACAATGGGAGCAAATCCTGGAAGAAGGCTTTCTTCGTACTCATCGTTCTTTCTTGGTCAATATCAATCAAGTCACCAAAATGGAAACGGATAGTATTCAGCTTGGTGAAACTTCTATCCCTGTGTCGAGGAAATATAAAGAAGTGGTAGTCGCAAAAGTCGCAACTACCACTTGAAAGTAAGTAAGAGTTTTTTCAGAACTTATTCAGTTTTGATACATCAATTTTGGTGACACCAGAGTTTTGGATGGAAGTAGAGTCAGCTGTGCCAGAGACAACTATCTTACCTACTCCAGAGTTGGTGGCTTCAAGGTGTTGGCAATCCACTTCAAGGCTAATGGTTCCAGTACCGCTTTTCTTGATCTTCACCTCTTGACCCTTGAAATCAAACTCTATGTTGTCAACACCACTTGAACTGATATCCAGATTGCCGGCTTTAACTTTCATCTCGCCATTTGTTACGCCCTTGCTCTTGAAATTTAACGATTTGGCATCGAACTGAAAGTTTAGGTTGGTTACACCAGTCAAGTCACAAGTAGCATTAGAGCAAGAAACTAGCTTAGGATTCATGCGCAAAACGCCATTGCTCTGGAGGGAGAAATCATTCGTCTTTAGGCACTCAGTCTCAAATGTCATCACTCCCTTGTTATCTATGCGATTCATGTCTGGTGAAGTGATGTAGAAAGTCATTGTCTTGTTATTGTTGCTACTTTCCTTTTGTTTCTTGTGCGAAATAACCAACATTCCGTCTGACACCTCCAATATCAGTTGCTTAAACTGTTCTTCAGTACCTTCAGCCTTGATGCTATAACTATCCCCCTGTGTGTAATAAACAGTTACAGCATGATTGTTTTTCAGGCCATAGAAGCCACTCAGATTGAATTCTTTAGTAATCACAGATTCATTGTTATTAAGGGTTGATGCCCCTGCGCTTGTCATTGTCATCAGGGCCAATGTTGCCCATAAAATCATCTTTTTCATCTTTCTATAGGTTTTTAAATTATTTGTATTTAATAATGATTGTCACTTTTCCGTTGGTGAATGATGCTCCATGATTTTCGTATTGCATCATATATATACGGTTTTCTTGGTTGTTCTCAACAGTCAGAGTCATTGTCTCCTCATTGTCGTTGGTGACGATACTGAATTGCCCGCTTTCTTGTTCGTTGAGAAAAGCCCTACGCAACTTATTGATAGTAATGTTAGTAGGTTGCAGAACCTTTACCACTTTCAGCACCTTTCGAGTTTGAGGATCTCGCTCTACGGCAGATGTAAACTTACTATTGCCGATAGACGAATACTCATCCACTGCTTTATCTATGGCATTTTGGGCAAAGAGTCCCAAGGATGTGAAGAGTAGTGCCAATGTGCATAAAAACAATTTTAGTTTCATATAACTGATTTATTATTATTGGTTCAACAATGCTTGGATGCGTTCCCTTTCCTTTGCATCCTGAATATGATTCAGCAGGTCTTGTTCTGCTTGGTTGATCAAGTCGGTAGGCGAGGGTGCCTCATAGGCATCAGCCAGGCTTAGGGCGCTTTTGATTTGAGGCAAAATCTCTTGCAGATTATCTATGCGTTTACCATCCACTATCATGTAGCTTCCACCATATATATTTTGTAGTTGGATGTTCTGGTAAGTCTGATAACTCCAGATTGAGCCAACAATAATGGCTATCATAGCGGCTATGCCTACCACCTGCTTCCACAAAGAGCGATGTTTTGGTGGGGTAAGTGAGATGGCTTGCTCAACTTCGGGTAAAGAGTTTGCTGGCTCTGCCCCAGTCATTTCTGCTGATGAAGCATCGTCCAGAGTAATGGCATCGAAGCCCAAGAACATTTCTCTATATGCTTCCAGTTCCTGAGGCAAATCTTTCGTTTGCTTGAAATAGTTGTATAGCCATCGTTCTTCCTCCAAGGAGGTATCCCCCTCGAAGAATAGGTCTATCAATGTCAATATTTCGTCTATAGTTTTCATTATACTTTGTATCAATTCTGTCACGACTCGGCATAGTTCAAGCAAGCTTGACTCTGCTCTTGCTGCTCCAGAAAGTGTTCATCTTCTATGTTCAATCATCTTATCCCTTACCGCTTGTCTGGCTCGGCTAAGAGCCTTCCTCACAGTTGCCTCCTCCATCTGCAACAAGTGGGCAATGTCTTTCATCTCCATCCCCTCCATGTGCCTGAGCCTGAGGATTGTTTGTGGGATTTCTGGCAAGTTCTCCACTACTTTCATCATACTTTCTATGCGTTGATGCTCCTCTGCTTCATCATTGCCTCTAAAAACCACAGGAGGCAAAGATTCAATGCCTTCTCGAGGCTTTCTTCTACGAATGGCATCCAAGCAAAGATTCCGTACCAATACACGAGCCAACCCATCTACCGGACTCTTCAATTGTGCACACATCTGCCAAAGTCTCATCATGGCATCCTGCACCATATCTTCGGCATCAGCAGTATCACCCAAATATCTGTTGGCATCAGCCATCAGGGTGGGTCGGAGTCGTAGCATCGCTATTTCATACTCGTCTTTTGTCATCCGTTTTTGCTTGTTCGTACATAATTAATACGCAAAATAAGATGTTTTGTGACACAATTCAAAAAAAATTTGTACATTTGCCATATTAATTAATAATGTAGAAGCTATGAAAAAGTTTTTATTATCGGCTATGTTGATAGCTGCAAGTGTGGGGCTTAATGCCCAAACTGCCCGTAAGCAGGTGGTAGAGAATGGTGGTACAGGACCGTACAAAGCTGAAGTGGTGGAGGATGTCTCTTGTCCCAAGTTCACGACCTATCGCCCCCAGAACTTGAAAGATGTGGTGGCGAAAACAGGTAAACTGCCTGTAATTGTATATGCCAATGGTGGATGTGCAAACAACAATGTGGAGATGCGCTTCTTGCTAACTGAGGTATGTTCTTACGGCTATGTAGCCATTGCTATTGGCCCGTACGATGAAGATGATGTTAATGCCAAATGGAAGGATGTTTTGGAATATTCATATCCAGAAGGCAAGGAAGTTGTGATGCTGGCCAATGGTGAACGCATCTTGCAGAAATCGCCTGAAGAAATTAAAGCTCATCAGGAGCAAATGCGTAAGCAGATTGAGAAGATGATGAAGGAACAGGCAGAGGCTCGTGCCAAAGCAGGTAATAAGCAGCAGGCAACCCCTGTGCAGGCAACTTATCCAAGGATGCTGTTAGAGGCTTTAGATTGGTTGACTGATCAGAATGCAGATCCGAAATCTGACTATTACCATTGTTTAGACCTTGACCATGTAGCCGCTATGGGACAGTCTTGCGGTGGAGCTCAGGTTTTGGGTGTGGCTCATGACCCACGCATCAAGACCTGTGTGATGTTGAACACTGGTATTGCAGATATGGAAATGCAGGGTGTTACTTTAGAAGCTCTGAATAGCTTACATCAGCCTATGTTCTATCTGATAGGTGGCCCTGCTGATGTGGCTTTCCCGAATGCACAGAAAGATTTCGACCGTATTAAGGATTTGCCTGTAGTGATGATGAACACCAAAGACGGACATAGTGGCACCTATTATGAAAAGAATGGTGGAAGCTATGCTGTGGCAGTATTGAAATGGCTTGACTGGCAGTTTAAGGGAGAGGTTGGCAAGGCTGCTTTCTTCCTCGATGATGACTACTTGAAATACCAATACCCAGATTGGGAAGTGGTTCGTAAGAATTTCTAAAAAGGATGAGGCTCAACTGAGCCTCATTTCCTTTATTTCTTGTCAGCAATCTTGCGGAACGATTGCAACTTCTCACCATAACACAGGTCACCACAATCGCCAAAGCCAGGCACGATGTACTTTTGTTCATTCATGCCCTCATCAATAGAGGCACACCAGATAGTCGAGTTGTCAGGTAAGGCCTCTTTTACTACCTCGATACCCTCAGGAGCGGCAATTAAGCAACAAACGTGGATGGTCTTAGGCTTACCAGCTTGCATCAATGCCTCGATAGCAGCAGCCATACTACCACCAGTAGCTAGCATTGGGTCGGCAATGATTAGCGTCCTGCCTTTCACGCTTGGGGTGGCAATATATTCAGCATGTACACCTACTTCTGTGTGTTCACGGTTCAGGTACATACGGAAAGCGGATACAAAGGCATTGTCGGCACCATCGAAGATATTCAAGAAACCTTGATGGAAGGGCAATCCCGCACGAAGCACAGTGGCAACCACGATGTCCTCCTGCTTCGTCAGGGGGATTTCGATGCTACCCAGAGGGGTCTTGATGTTTTTGGGCTTATACTCCAAAGTTTTTGACACCTCATACGCCATCAGCTCACCTACACGCTCCACATTATGACGGAATGTCAGACGATTCTTCTGATAGCTCTTGTCACGCATTTCAGCCATATAATGGTTGATAATTGAATTTGATTCTGCAAAATTGTGTATCTTCATTTGTTTAGATATTAATTTTTGCAAAGAAACAAAATATTTAGTAAATATCCGCCAATGTTTCAAAGAAAAATGCTATTTTTGCAGTCGATTAGAAAAGGTGAACAAGATTTACATTAATAATTACATAATTTAACCAATAACAAAATGGCAAATTTAGATTTAACTAAGTATGGTATCACTGGTTCAACCGTGATTGGTCACAATCCTTCTTACGAAGCATTGTTCGAGGCAGAAATGAAGCCAGGTTTGGAAGGCTATGACAAAGGTCAGCTGACTGAGCTGGGTGCTGTTAACGTGATGACTGGTATCTTCACTGGTCGTTCTCCTAAGGACAAGTACATCGTAATGGATGACGTATCTAAGGACACTGTATGGTGGACAACTGAAGGTTACAAGAATGATAACCACCCAATGTCAGAGGCTACTTGGGCAGCTGTTAAGGAAATGGCTATCAAGGAGCTCTGCAACAAGGATCTTTATGTTGTTGACGCTTTCTGCGGTACCAATGAGGATACTCGCATGGCTGTTCGCTTCATCGTTGAGGTAGCTTGGCAGGCACACTTCGTAAAGAACATGTTCATCCAGCCAACCGCTGAGGAACTGGAGAACTTCGAGCCAAACTTCGTTATCTACAATGCTTCTAAGGCTAAGGTAGAGAACTTCGAGGCTCTGGGTATGCGTTCTGAGACTTGCGCAGCTTTCAATGTAAAGAGCCGCGAGCAGGTGATTCTGAATACTTGGTATGGTGGTGAGATGAAGAAGGGTATGTTCTCAATGATGAACTACTATCTGCCTCTGAAGGGTATCGCTTCAATGCACTGCTCTGCAAACACTGATATGGAAGGTAAGAATACCGCTATCTTCTTCGGTCTTTCTGGTACAGGTAAGACCACTCTGTCAACCGATCCTAAGCGTCTGCTGATTGGTGACGATGAGCACGGATGGGATGACAATGGCGTGTTCAACTTCGAAGGTGGTTGCTATGCTAAGGTTATCAAGCTTGACAAGGAGTCAGAGCCAGATATCTACAACGCTATCAAGCGCGACGCACTGTTGGAGAACGTAACTGTTGACGCTAATGGTGTTATCGACTTTAACGACAAGAGCGTTACAGAGAATACTCGCGTATCTTATCCTATCGAGCACATCACCAACATCGTTAAGAAGGTGAATGGTAAGAGTGCAGGTCCAGCTGCTAAGCAGGTTATCTTCCTGTCAGCTGACGCATTCGGTGTACTGCCTCCAGTATCTATCCTGACTCCTGAGCAGACAAAGTACTACTTCCTGTCAGGTTTCACTGCTAAGTTGGCAGGTACAGAGCGTGGTATTACTGAGCCTACTCCTACTTTCTCAGCTTGCTTCGGCCAGGCATTCCTGGAACTGCACCCAACCAAGTACGGTGAGGAGCTGGTTAAGCGTATGGAGAAGAGTGGTGCTAAGGCATACTTGGTGAACACAGGTTGGAACGGTACTGGCAAGCGTATCTCTATCAAGGATACTCGTGGCATCATCGACGCTATCCTGAACGGTTCTATCAACAACGCTCCTACCAAGAAGATTCCTTACTTCGGTTTGGAAGTTCCAACTCAGCTCGACGGTGTAGCTTGGGGTATTCTTGATCCACGTGATACTTATCAGAATCGCGCTGAGTGGGAAGAGAAAGCTAAGGATTTGGCTGCTCGCTTCATCAAGAACTTCGACAAGTACACTACCAACGAAGCTGGTAAGGCTCTGGTAGCTGCTGGTCCTCAGCTCTGATCTTGAGTTGTTTGATTAGTAATCATAAGGAAAGGTGAGCCGCAAGGTTCACCTTTCTTATTTTATGAATATGTGTATCATTAGAATCTTATCTTGAAACGTGTGAGCCCATCAGGATAAGTGCGCAGGGAGAAGGTACAGTTGTGCTTCATCAATACCTCACGAATGAAGATGAGGCCAATGCCTTGTCCGTTGGGCTTCGTCGAGAAGAAAGGGGTAAAGAGTTTCTTTTCCGTTTCAGGACTGATGCCTTTACCATTATCCGCAATCTCTATGGCGTTTGCTTGTGTTGTTATAATAATTTCTCCATGAGTACCAATGCTTTCAGCTGCATTCTTAACAATGTTTATTAATACCTGCTCAAAGAGGATGGGGTCGATATGCACCTTGTTCTCACCTTCACAGAGATTCATGGTCATGTGGATATCCTTGTCGGCACAAATACTTTCCATAAACAATTTACACCCCAATACCAACTGATTCAGCTCTATATCCTGCAATTGAGGTTCAGGAATCTTCACCACATCCGCAAAACGAGTGATAAACTGACTCATCCCCAAGCATCGTTCACTACCTGAGGCCATTACCTCACGCAAGTCATCGCTGTTAGGGATGTTCACTAAAGCATCACTTACCGAATCGAGGGCAGAGGTGACACCAGCAACGGTGTTGTTCACCTCATGGGCTATCATGCGGATAACCTTCTCATAGGCTTTCTTCTCTGCTTTCATCACCTCGTGCGTCAAGCTCTCAATCAAGATAAAAGGGTGGGCAAAGCCTCTATCCATAAAGCTCAGGTGACTGCATCGGTAAATCATCGAGTCACTGAGCCTGATGGTTTCGGCATTGTCTAAGGGAATACGGGCAACCTCTTGTGCCAAAGGAGAATCCACCTCCTGCAAAGGCTGATGCAAAACTCGCTCCACATCATTGATTTCAAGGAATCGCTTGGCGGCATCGTTCATTAGGGTAATGTGTTCATCGAAGTCTAACATCACTACTCCCATTGGCGAGGCACTGATAAGCAAGTCCAAGAAGCGGTTTTGTTCTTGAATGCGCAATTTCTCATCCTTCAACTGATCCATCATCTTATTGAAAACCCGTACAATGCGGTCGCTCTCCTGTTGTCCCACTGGTCTTAGCTTACTACTGAAATCCTGCTCGTTCAGCAAATCCATACCATTGCCTATCGTATCGAGTGGCTTCAATACCTTATAATAAAAATAGACGAGGAATATCAGCACCACTACCACTACGCCTTCCCCTATATACAATAAGGTGTTCTGACTTTGGGCAGCAAAGTAGAACAGCAGTACCAAAAGCACTATCTGCAGGAATGCTAATATGTAGAACAAATGCCTGAGTTTCACACCATCTTAAACTTTTCCAATCTTCTATATAAAGCCTGACGACTCAACCCCAAGGCTGATGCCATCTGCGACACATTGCCGTGATACTTTTCAAATGCTTTCTTAATGGCGATATACTCCACCTCATCCAGTGTCAACCCATCGGAATTAGCATTAGGCATGTTAGCTCCTTGATATTGTTGCTGGAAATTTGAAGCCAGTAAAGGATTGTTGGCACTCACCAAAATAGTTCGCTCCACCAAATTCTTCAACTCTCGGATATTCCCAGGGAAGGGCAACGAAGCCAAATAGTCATTCGCTTCCTGAGAAATCTCCACCAAAGGCAAGCCATTTGCCTCACACTGCTTTTTGGCGAAATAGTTTGCCAAGAGAGGAATATCTTCTTTACGCTCTCGCAAAGCAGGAAGATGGATGGTAATGAGGTTGATGCGATAGAACAAATCCTCACGGAAAGTCTTGTCTTGTACCATCTGGGGCAGGTTGGCATTGGTGGCACTCACCACACGGATATCTACCTTCTTGGGTTTGCTGTCACCCAGAGGCTCAAAGGTTTGTTCCTGCAACACACGCAAGAGCTTCACCTGACAACTCAAATCCAGTTCACCAATCTCATCCAGGAAGATAGTGCCTTTATCTGCCAACTCAAAGCGTCCCTTCCTGTCAGCTACGGCATCGGTAAAAGCTCCTTTCTTATGTCCAAACATCTCGCTCTCAAACAAACTTTGTGAGATACCGCCTAAGTTAACCTTCACGAATGGCTTGTCGGCTCGTTGGCTATTCTTATGGATGGCTTCTGCAATCAGTTCCTTACCTGTTCCACTTTCGCCTGTGATTAAAACAGAGGCATTGGTGTTGGCAATGCGTTCCACCACCTTCAACACATCATTCAAGGCACGGCTTTCTCCTATGATGAAACTTCGGTCAATACCATTGACCATTGACGATTGACGATTGGCGATTGACGATTGAGCATCACTCTGCCCTCGCTGCTCCAGAAAGAGACCATTATCTCTTGATTCTGTCAGTTGCAGAGCTGTTTCTATGCGTTGCATCAGAGCAATGTTGTTCCAAGGCTTCGTCACGAAGTCGAATGCTCCAGCCTTCATGCCCTCTACGGCAAGGTTGATACTACCCCAAGCCGTCATTAGGATTACGGGCACTTCAGGACGAAACAGCTTCACTTGTTTGAGCAGGGTAAGTCCTTCTTCGCCAGAGGTGGCGAGGCTAAAGTTCATGTCCATCAGTATCAGGCGTGGTGCTTCCTCTCGCACTATCGCCATCGCATCCTTAGGACCTGCAACAGCCTGTACCTCATAACCTGCTCGCTTCAGCATAAAGCCCAATGAGGTTCTTATCGCACTATCGTCATCAATTATCAGTACCATACTGCAAAGTTACATTATTTTAATGAAGAATGAATAATGAATAATGAAGAATTTACCTTTTTCAATTATTCACTATTCACTATTCATTATTCATTTTTCATTAGCTCTTTATAATCGCTTCAAAGTCGGCATCGATATTCGTGCCCTTCTCAAAGTCCCAAAGTGTGAGGCTACGCAGGCGATAGTAATAATACCAATAGTAGAACAATTCATTGACATGCTTCTGTCTTGCCTCGTCCTTACGCACTTGTGCATCGTTTAAGTCGAGGGTGGATATCTTGCCAATCATGAAAGTCTCCACATTCGTAGCATAACGCTTTTGTGCTATCTGGTCACTCTCATCAGCAATGTTCAGCTGTGCCAACTGATTATTGTATTGCTGTACCAATACAAACAGGTTCTGGTTAAACTCCTGTGTTTCTTGTCTCAATTTGCTTTCCGTTACTTCGCGATTACTCTTGGCAACACGTACCTGCCCCTTGCGTCTGCCCCAATCTAGTATTGGAATCTTCACGCCCACTTCCACAATCTGGTTCGACTTCAACCCATCGTAGGCAGAGCGGAAAGTATGATCCGTACCTGTCAAACCAACCTGGGCATATAACTGTATTTCTCTCAGGTTGCCTCTGGCTTTTGCCACCTCATAATCCGCTTCCAATTGCCTACGCTGGATATTCTGAGCGAACGAGTTGTTTTGAAGGGCTTTCTGCAACACATCATCGTAATACACCTCCACCGAAGGGGCCGTTTCAGGCAAAACGGGCTCTAACTCTACATCTTCAGCAATAGCTAAGAAAGAACGCAACTTGAACATACAACTCTTGAGGGTTGTCTCGTTCTCAGTGAGCGACGACTGTGCATCCAGCACATTGAGGCGCAGTTGCAGCAGGTCGTTCTCACTTATCTGTCCCATTTCTCGTTTCACCTTCGCCACCTCATATAGTTTCTCTGCATTGTCGAGGTTCTGCTGAGCAATTGCCACCCTCTCTTTAGCCAAAAGAAGATTGAAAAAATGATTGATAGTAGCTATGGTCACATCTTCAGTAGCACTGAGGAAAGCTGCCTTTGCCTCACGATAGCGCACAGGCTCAATACGTCTGTCCCACTTGATGTGGTTCACTCCAAAGATGGGCTGGTTCAGTGTCAAGGCTATTGGCACCGTCATAAAGCTATGGTCCTTGCTACCTGTAAACTGCTTCAGGTAATCCAATGAGGTGTTCAGTGAGAGCGTACCACCCGTCAGCCAGATATTCTGGTCAATGCTCAGTTCCCCACTCATTCGCATATAGTCGCCTCGCAGGTAGCTGTATTCGCCCGCATCATTCTGATAGGCAGTATAGCTCTTGTTATAGGATGGCAAGGTAGCTCTAAAGTTCACCTCAGGCAATAATTCTGCCTTGTAGGTGCGATACTCCCAGTAAGCCGTCTTCAATTCATTGAGAGCTACAGCAGCATCCACACTCTGCACCCTAGCCAGGCGGATGGCCTCATCGAGTGATATCTCTCTTACTGAGGTCTCCACCTGAGCATGCAACGAAAGGGTGCTCATCATTAAGGTTAATAAGGAATAGAGAATTCTTTTCATGTTGATTGTTCTATAGGTTACTCCACCTGTCTGCCATCAAAGAAACGGATGACACGATCGGTTAGTTTGGCTTGCGCCTCGTTGTGTGTTACCATCACGATGGTACGACCGTCTTCTTTATTTAACTGATGCAATAATTCCATAATCTCGGCACCCATCTTACTATCCAAATTACCTGTTGGCTCATCGGCAAGGATAATCTCGGGATTGCCGACAATAGCACGGGCGATGGCAACACGCTGGCACTGACCACCACTGAGCTGTGTTGGCATGTGGCGCATACGATGGCTCAAGCCTACACGCTCCAACACCTGCTTCGCCAGTTCCTCGCGCTTGGCTCCCGACATCTTGCGATAGAGCAGAGGAATCTTCACGTTGTCAATTACATTGAGGGAGTTAATCAGGTGGAAGCTTTGGAACACAAAGCCAAGCTTTTCATTACGGAAAGCTGCCAAAGCTTTATCACTTAGTTTCTCGGTAGCAGTACCGTCAATCAGTACGCTACCAGAGGTAGGCGCATCCAACAAACCCATGATATTTAATAAGGTGGATTTGCCACAACCTGAAGGTCCCATGATGCTGAGGAACTCGCCCTTATTCACTTGCAGGTTTACATTCTCCAAAGCCTGCGTTTCCACTTCGTCTGTACGATATATCTTGTTGATACCTTCTAATTTGATGATTGTTTCCATAATTCTATTTCTTTTATTAATTTATTATTCGTCTCTTAATGCTTCAGTTGGTAGCACATGGCTGATTTTGTGCGCAGGGATATAAATGCCGATAAGCACTACAATAGTCATAATGAGCCAGATAATACCCGACACAATTAGGAAATGCTGAGGGAAACTGTCTATCCAGGAGTCAGCTACCATCGGAGAGTCGGCACGTGCTCCTCCAAACATATAGTCGTTTACCAAGCCCTCGCTGATACCATATTGCATATAGATGAGGCATCCAATGACTACAGCGATGGTGGTAAGCACCACTCCTTCGCCCATCAGCATACCCATAATCGTCTTGGGTGTACCACCGAAGGACAACATCACACCTATGTCTTCCTTCCTCACTTTCGTCTGCAACCAGAACGTGCCAATCACACCCAGGCAAAGGCTAATCATAAAGAATGCAGCCAACACATATCGCATACGCATCGCATTGAGGTAAAAGGTATCTCTTTCTTCCATCACGCTGTTAAACTTCATAATGTTACGGGCATAGAGGTTCCCGCTATGTAGTTCTTTGATACCATTTTGGTTGAAATCGTCAATAAACTTATCCAAATTCACTCCCTCTTTTACCCTAACCAAGATATAAGTTTGCGCAGGAACATCTGTTCCGCCGTTGTCCTCTTGACTGAATTTGTAGAAGGCTACAGGGATGGCACGATTGCCATTGTTCATCTTGAAAGGCTTGAACACACCTGTTACCATTCTGTCCTTCCAGTCGGGCACCATTGACAGATATTGGGGAGGTATAGAAAGGCGCATATCACTTCGGTTATCACCGTACAGATATCGTGCACCGTCCTCGGAGAGTAACGTGCTGTTGGCTGGTAAAACGGCTTCCTCCAGTTGCTCTACTGTATAGCCATCGGCAGGTTGGATACCGAAAGTTTTGAAGAAATCTGTACGAGGCTTGTAATACATATTCGTCACTCGCAAAAGTCTGGTCGTATCATTGGGGTTCACATACGTTGAGTTTGAATTGCCCATTGAACCTGGATACGCAAAACCTAACAACTGTGTGGAGCTCTCAACATCGTTCAGGTTACGAGCCTGATACATGATGCGGTCAATATCCTCAAAAAGGGTAGAGTCAGCTTCGGCACTAAACTCAGACGCCCCTTCATAATACCTCCCCAAAGAGATACGGCACAAACGGTCGGTATCATAGCCTGTGGGCAAGTTTCTTACATATAGGCCTACAACTACAGGGTCGAAGAT